>ERZ767114.407-NODE-407-length-24424-cov-3.414753_pt1 | contig 24424 bp, 32 predicted proteins | sample MGYA00374952_ERZ767114 | MGnify/ENA primary metagenome ERZ767114 (study PRJEB28939, sample SAMN06267156) | marine metagenome | isolation source: Columbia River Estuary | place: USA:Columbia River Estuary, USA | collected 2012-05-05 ...
CCACGCCGCGCAACAACAGTACGAGTGGGCGATTAAGATGGAATACAAAAAGCTCGTTGAAACCACCGATTGGGGTTCAACGAGGACTCCTAATCACACCTACTACATTGGTCCCGATGGCCGATTAGTAGGGTATGTTAATAAGATTACTGGGGAAGAGAAATTCCTTAATGAATCTGTTCGATTTGATAAGCGTCGACGTACGTTTAAGGAGGTGTGATATTATCCTTGTAGATTTTAATGGTTTAGTTGTTGGGATGGTTGCTCAGTATTGCGAAGAGTTTGAAGAAGACGTCATCCGACATATCGTGCTTAACCAATTACGTATGTATAGTCATAGGTTCAAAAAAGACTATGGTGAGATGGTTATCTGTTGTGAAGGTCGAAGCTGGCGGAAAGAGTACTTTGAATACTATAAAGCCGGCCGTGCGAAGAAACGTGAAGGCACCGGACGGAACTGGAAAGAAGCTTTTCGTATACTCAATATGATATTAGATGAGATTCGTGAGAACGTGCCTTATAAGGTCTTACAGCACGAACGAGCTGAGGCTGATGATATCATTGGGGTTATTGCCGAGTATACCCAACAATTCGGTCGACACGATGACGTCTTAATCTTGTCTGGTGACCATGACTTTAAACAACTGCTTAAGTATTCTAATGTTCGTCAGTTTAGCCCAATGCAGAAGAAGTTTGTCGAGTGCAAAGATCCGGCTGGATATTTGATCGAACATATTATCAAAGGCGATAAAGGCGACGAAGTCCCTAATATCCTTTCGCGCGATGACGTCTTTGTCAGCGACGAGAGACAAGTCGTAATGACCGCTAAGCGATTTGAAGCATGTCTTACCGAACGTACCGTTGACCAAGAACGAAACTATCAACGTAATGAAACCCTCGTTGACCTATCAAAGTGCCCACAAGACATTAAGGATGATATCATAGATTCCTTTGAAACTGTTATACCGGCACCACGAGGTAAACTAATGAACTACCTTGTGAAAAAACGTTGTAAACAACTGATTGACTCCATAGGGGAATTTTAATGAATAAGGCTATATTTGAAGTCCTGGAGGCAGTTGCCGCTGTTCAGACCAGGGAGGAAAAACGAGAGATCCTTAAGAGTAATGATGATCTAGTACTTCGTGATATTCTGCGAGGTGCCTTCGACGATTCTATTACTTGGAAACTTCCGGTTGGACCTATTCCGATCGAGGTAGTGGAACCAAAGGGTGACAAGTTGGGTTTATACTCTGCGGCCGCCGAACTTAAATACTTTGTGGTTGGTGGACCAGGTCATCGACTGCCAGCTGTACAAAGAGAGAAACGATTCTTTGATATGCTAGCTAAATGTCATCCCAAGGATGCAGACCTTATAGTAGCAATGAAGGATAAAAAGCTCACTGGGAAGTATAAGGGTTTAACTAAAAAGCTAGTTCAGGATACTTGGCCAAACCTCATTCTTCGATAAATAATAGTATGGGTTTACATAAGCCCATATTACCCATTGGCAGAATAGGAGATTCTCTATGATCCGAAAACCCCGTCTTAAATTAGAACTTAAGGAGAGGGATATGAACTCGAATCAGTTAGAGAGGCTAAAAAAGGACTCTCGCGAGATAGGCCACTATTTAACAAAAATAAAGAAGTTAGGAAAAGATAACCTTGTTCATTCGATAGCAAAAAAACAGGAGTATTTAGATTCAAGAATCCTCGAGATCGAAGAGGAAAGGGATGAGTGTTTAGCTGCATAAATACTTTTAATAACTAACCCTAGGGGGATAGGGGTATCCCCCTTATATAAACATACACTATGCCAATATATAATTACACGTGTAAGTCATGTTCACATGAATTTAGTGAACTTCATAAAATGGACGATCGCAATATTCCCGTCGAACAACCATGTCCCGAGTGCGGAATCGAAGAGGTACGCATCACTATTGGTGCGCCTAAACTCGTATCGGGTGTCGGTAGTAATTTAAAGAAAGCTGGCAACGACTGGAAGGATTTAGTAGGTCGAATTAAAAGCAGTTCCGGCTCAGGAAATACCATTAATGACTAATCCAGTTAAACTACGTTTAGAACACCTTAGAAAAATTGATTTCCTAACCAAAAAGCAGGAGGATGTATTTACCTCTTGGGAAAAAGGTTTTAACCTAGTGTTGAATGGCAGTGCAGGAACAGGTAAAACGTTTCTTGCTTTATATCTGGCATTGGAAACAATCCTAGAAAGGGATAACAATTTCGATCGAATCGTAATTGTTCGAAGCGCAGTTCCCACCCGCGATATGGGCTTCTTACCTGGAACTCAGGAGGAAAAGGAAGAAGCATACCTTGCACCTTATAAAGCTATCCTTAACGAATTGTTTAATGATAACGAGGCATATCTAAAGCTTACCGCTACAGGTCACGTTGAATTTCTAACTACCTCGTATATACGTGGTTTGACCTTAGACAATGCTATTGTGATTGTTGATGAAATGCAGAACCTAACAGGACACGAATTGGATTCGGTAATTACCCGAGTTGGTATGAATTGTAAGATTATGTTCTGTGGGGATTATTACCAGTCTGATTTTAGACACAATGGTGATAAGGGTGGTATTCTAAAGTTCTTAGAAATCCTATCTGAACTTAAACTATTCGACGTAGTAGAATTTGGGTGGGAAGATATCGTACGATCCGGTCTAGTTCGAGATTATATAATGACCAAGGAAATGAAAAAAATCGATTTTTGATAATGAGAGAAACAATGTTTATACATGAAGCCGTTGATCTAGGCTATAAAGATCTCGATGCCGAAACCAGTAAAACCGGTCGGTTATATAATGTTCCAGGAGGTGCGAAATATCCCTCAATTACCACTGTACTTTCTATCCTAAATAAAGATGAGATTTTAAAGTGGAGGAAGAGAGTAGGTGAGAAAGAAGCAAATCGAATCTCAACCCAGGCATCTCGACGAGGTACGCAAGTACACGATCTAATCGAGAGATATGTAAAGAATGATCCAGACTATAAGTTTGATAGTAACGGTAAACCAGTACCACCATACGTTATCGAAAATTTTAATAGCGTTAAGAATGTCATAGATCAATCACTGGAAAAGGTCTATGCTCAGGAAGTACCTCTATATAGCGATTATCTCGGCGTAGCAGGTCGTGTCGATTGTATCGGTATCTGGGATGGTAAACTTTCAGTCATTGACTGGAAAACCTCTGGCAAGGAAAAGAAGAAAGATTGGATTAAGAATTACTTCATGCAGGAATCGTTCTATGCCATAGCTTGGGAAGAACGAACTGGCATACCAATTACCCAACTAGTAACCTTAATAGCGGTGGACAATGCGGAACCTCAAATCTTTATCGAACATCGGGACAATTGGTCTAAGGACCTCCAGAAAACTATTGCCCAATACAAAGAACAAAAATTCTTCGGGAGATGATATGACGGATCAACGATCAATTATGTACAATGCAAAACCTCTCGTTATACAATATGATATTTACATTAGCGGAGAGATCGGATTAGCAGAGAACTATACAGAGGTCTTTGAGGTTATTCGAAGCGCTACTCCTAATGACGTTGTTAGGGTTCATATTAATTCTCACGGTGGTGATATGCTTACCGCTCTTCAGTTTAGGAGAGTATTAGGTGAATGCCAAGGTCAAGTTATTACGTCGGTAGAAGGTGAGTGTATGTCTGCCGCAACGATCATCTTCTTGACCGCTGACATGCAAGAGGTATCACCACACTCTTCGGTTATGTTCCACCACTATTCAACTATTATGGGTGGAAAGGGCGGTGACCTTGCTAAGCGTATCCACCATGATATGGGTTGGTCAAGGGATATATATGAAGACGTATATGAATTTCTTCTGAGTGCCGAAGAGATCGAAGACCTAATAAAAGGTGTGGATTTCTACTTTACTTCTGAAGAGATCCTTCCCCGCTTAGAAATTAGAGCGGAAAAGTTAAAAGCGAAACTTGAAGCTCAAGATGCTGACGACCAAGATACTATGGTTGAGGAATTGTTAGCAAAGATTGAAGAAACAAAACCTAAAAAGAAACGTACTCGAGGTACTAAAGAATGATGACTGAGCATGAACGTTATACTAAAAAAATGTTACGTAAAATCGAAGCACATTACAAGGGTAAATTTACAAAAGTAACCTATCCTAATCCCGATGAAAGAGCCACTAATCGTAAGTGGATTACAACAACAGGCCTCGCGTATTGGGGCGATCCGAAAGCTAAAATACCACCGCTTAAGGATAATTCAAAATCACCTAAAGGATAACGAAGAATGACGACCAAAAGGGGTAAGAAGCCAGTTGAGGATAAGAAGGATCGACGAAAGAAGGATCGACGAGATCCTTCCATTATTATCCCGACGTGGCCGACACATATACCGGATATTCCAGAATGTCCGGTAAGGAATGAAATCCACCTTGTCCCTCCACTTGGCGAACTCTTACGCGCATCCGGTATCCTGATGATGATGAAGGAGTTTAATCGGGAAAACATTACCCCTTTGGTTACTCAGATCCTTGAGTGGAATTTGATGGACACTAAACACGCGCCAGAAAGAATCATTATGTATATCAACTCTACGGGTGGCGAAGTATCTTCGGCTTGGCATTTGATTGATATTATGAAGCAATCTCGTATACCTATCCATACTGTTGCAACAGGCGTTGCAGCTTCGTCAGCATGTTTAACACTTATGGCAGGTGCGCATGGTCATCGATACGTTACTCATAACTCCCATGTTATGTCTCATGTATATTCGGCTGGAAATGGCGGTAAGGAACATGAACTAGAAGCCCGGATGGAGGCATTCCGCCAAACATCGAGGTCAATGGTTAATCATTATATAAAGTGCACTGGTAAAACTGAGGCTTATATAAGAGAGTTTTTACTTCCTAAGCAAGACGTTTGGCTAACACCTGATGAGTGTGTCATCCATGGGATTGCAGATTTTGTAATCGAAACCTACTAAGATATACACCGGGTCTAGTCTAGGCCCGGTTCCTCCTCTCCTCTCGACACCTCAATTAATTTCAATTAGGGGGTTTACAAACCTCCTTAACTATGATATAATAGTCTCATATTAAATAGGAAATCACATGAAAAGATATATATTCTACGCAACCCCAACTATCCTGGCTATGATTCTATTCTCCAGTATAATTCTAAGTGAGGCTCTATCATGAGTGACATATTCGATTTCGGATTTACGGCTATGGACGATACTGAACTAGAGAAGGTTCAGACTGCTGTAGATGATGCTAATACTGCGCAAGAAAGACTCGACGGTCTATACTCTGCAATCATTCCTCTCCTTGCCAATCTTAAGGCTAATCCAGAAAAAGATTACATCTACTGGCCTAATAGGATTGCTAAGGTTGAGCAATTTGAAGCACATATTGCAACCCTTGCCGGTAAATAGATTATTATTAATATTGAGGTTCAACGATGGTAAACATTAAAGCTAAGAAGAAACCACCTAAGCTTCCGCGACGTATAAAAACGGGACTCGCAGGTTGTCCACGAGATAACTTTTCAAAAGCTCGTAACTACTTCCACTATGATCTAGATGGTAAAGACTGTTCTATCCTCCTTAAAAAGTATATCCGCAAAGGGTGGAAGAAAGACGAGGTTACCGAAATTCTTAAACATCCTGAATGGGCATTTAAGATGTTCGCTTTCCGAGCATGCGCCGCTTGGTGGATAATGGAAGGTCTAGGTGATCAGCCGGACTATAAGAAAGATCTAGATAATTATATCGATGATCTACTTGCTAATCCATGGGTTACCGATGATGATGATGATGAAGACCAACCGGTAGTTAAGAAAGAAAAACCTAATCCACAGAAACTAATGGCAAACAAGATCAATGATACTATCCTAACCGATCTTGAGGGTTGGGATGATGATGGTGGGGAAATTAGTGTATTCGGACTAATGACCGCACATCGTCTTAAGACTGCTATGCCAGGTAAAATGGTACGAGAATGGTGTGAGGAACGTATTGGATGGCTCGAAGATCCAAAGGAATGTGGATATGATTATATGTCTGCAAAGGAGTTAACCGCAAAGATAAAGCAGCTAAAGGGCATTATAGAAGATGCTGATCGATACACTTTATCGTTGAAAGCAACCCGTAAGGTAACTGTACCAAAGCCTAGAGCAGCAGAAAAGCAAGTGTCTAAGCTTAAGTATATGCCTCGATTTGATGAGTTTAAACTAACCTCTATTAACCCCTTGCAGTTAGTTGGCGCACTCCGGTTATATACGTATAACACAAGGTCAAAAGAATTGACCGAGTACCTTTCATTAAGACGAGAGGGAATAGAAGTCGTTGGTACCACGATTAAAGGATATGATCTTGAACACTCACGCCGGGTCAAGCTACGTAAGCCTAATGACTTTCTAAGTATCATCCTTAAGAAAACCCCAAATCAGATAAATAAAGAATGGGAAGAATTGACTACAAAGACCTACCCTGGTCCAAATGGCAGAATTGGTGCCGACGTGATTCTATTAAGGGTTAGTGATAAATAAATTGCTAAAGGGGGTTTACAAACCCCTTGTTTTATGATATAATGGTACCATATTAAATTAAAGAGGCAAGTGCAATGGAAGAAATTGAGCGTATCGTACGTCTAGAAGTTGCTCTTAAAAGTCTGATATCTTCTATCCCACACGAACTCGTAAACCACGAAGAACTTGATATGTACGATCGATTACTACTACAATCTTCGATATCGTTTAGCGAGAAGGTCTTGAAGGAGAAACGGAGAGAAACCTAATGGTTGCAGAATCGATTTTGTGTTTAGCTATGAACATTTATCATGAAGCGAGAGGCGAATCTATTGAAGGTCAAATCGCGGTAGCTGTAGTGACTATGAATCGGGTGAAGGAAAGTAAATGGCCAAACACCCCATGTGAGGTGGTATGGCAGAACAAACAGTTTTCTTGGACTAAAGATGGTAAATCAGATCGTATGCCAGATCGTGATGCAAGACGACAGGCATTTGAGATTGCCACTGGGATTTATATAGCATACGAAGGTGGACACGATTATACCCTAGAATATGGGTTTGGTGTTGACGCGGGCGCTCATGATAAGCATGAAGGAGTATACGATTATATCCTATACGACCATATCATTAATCTAATGGACAATGCGGTATACTATCATGCGGATTATGCTGATCCTTATTGGTCAAAGGAATTCCAATACATAGCTTCAATTGACAAACATAGGTTTTATAGAGAATGGCGATAGACTTAGAAAAGAAAATCTTAACTAAAAAAAGATTTAGTTCGAAGGTAGCATATACGATGTTGGATAAACGTATTGGAGCTACAGAGGCGGTCTTACATATATGCGAGGAGAATCAGTTAGATCCAGGCGAGGTAGCTAGGCTTCTAACTGATCAAATTAAATCTAAGATCGAGGCGGAAGCAAGATCAGCTAATATGCTTCCTAGAATGAGTGCGCTTCCAGGACAGGAATAATGGTAGATCCATTTGATAGTTTCAAGTTATATCAGTCTTTAAAGTTGCATTTTACCACTGATTCGTATGATGCGGTAAAGTACCACTTTAAGTCTAATGTAAAACCCGCGACCTACCTGAAAAGGAATGATAAATATCATTTCGCAAAGGCAGCACGAGATTATCCTAAGAAAGATGATCTCATCCTATACTATGTTACCAATTTCATCTGTGGCGAAGAATGGATTGGTTCGATGGACGAAGAGAACCTAACCTATTGGAAGAAGTATACTGAATCCATGAAATATAGGTTCTCAACTGACATCGATAAACTGAAAGCACTTGGTGGAAAATGGTTCGATAAAGCTTTACAAACTGAAGGATCATTACCACCTATCATCGATATGTATATATCAGGTGATATCCATCTGCTCACTGTTGTTATAATTGATCAACTTACCGGCTTTACGAAAGTAGCCGATAAGAAGTTAAAAACTAACTTTCTGTGGCAGGATAAATATAGATTGATATCAAAGACGTCTCCGTTTTTGACAATCGATAAAAGAGTATATAAAAAACTTATCGTAGGCGAATAACGTCGAAAAGAGTTAATACTACAAGTTCAATAAAAGAGGAAATACCAAATGTCATTTCAAAGCATGAAGAAAAACCGTATGAAGGTCCTTGACTCAATCAAGGAAGCAAATGCAAAGCCGGCTACCGAGTCAGTAGGCGATAATCGATTCTGGAAGATGAAGGTCGATAAAGCTGGTAACGGTCAAGCAGTTATTCGATTCTTGCCGACCCCCGATAACGAAGATTTACCATACGTAAAATACTTCTCACATTTCGTTCAAGGTCCAAGCGGTCTCTATTACTCTGAGAACTGCCCAACCACAATCAGTAAAGATTGCCCGGTTTGTGAAGCTAACCGCGAATTGTGGAACTCAGGTTATGATACTGATAAAGAAGTCGCTCGTAAAAACAAACGTAAGATCAACTATGTGTCAAATATCTTAGTACTCCGAGATCCGGCAAATCCTGAGAATGAGGGTAAATCCTTCTTGTTCTCATACGGTGTTAAGATCTATGATATGCTAATGGCTCAGATGAACCCAGAGTTTGATGATGAAGAACCAGTAATCCCATTCGATTTTTGGGAAGGTGCAGACTTCAAACTACGTGCTAAAAACGTAGGTGGATACCGTAATTATGATTCATCATTATTCAATAAGCCTTCTGAACTGTACGATGGTGATGAAGATAAGTTGAAGTCTCTTTATGAATCTCTTTACTCTCTGGTTGAATTCGTTGATCCAGGTAAGTATAAGTCTGACGAAGAGCTTGGTTCGCGCTGGAAGAAGGTAATGGGTTCTGACCTAGTATCTCGAGAAACGCTTGAAGAGATGGTGGAAAAAGAAGCGCCTACCGCAGGTCGATCGGAAGCTCCTCCTAAGCAGAAAGTTGTTGATAAACAAACTGAGGATGACGACGATGACAGCGATAGTGTGGATTCGTTCTTTGCTGGACTTGCTGACGAGGACTAAGAACATGACGCGATTTGAAGAATGCCTACCAATCATTCTAGAAGCGGAGGGTGGTTACGTCAACCACCCTTCTGACCCTGGCGGTATGACCAATCTTGGTGTTACTAAAAGGGTTTATGAAGAATGGATGGAAAAACACGTAGACGAAAAGACTATGAGAGCCTTGACTAAGGGTGATGTAGCTCCGATCTATGAAACCAACTATTGGAAGAAAGTGATGGCGGATGATTTACCCAAAGGCTTAGACCTATGTGTCTTCGATTTTGCGGTAAATGCTGGTCCATCTCGAGCGGTTAAATATCTGCAGAAAATGGTTGGGGCTACGGAAGACGGCCACATCGGTCCAAAAACTTTAGCTAGTGTAGCTAAGCGTGTTGAACGTCATGGGGTTGAGATAATGATAACTCGTTACTCTGAACACCGTACGAACTACTATGAGTCCTTAAAAACATTTCCCGTTTTCGGAAGAGGTTGGCTTAATAGAGTAGAACACGTTCAAGAAATAGCTAAGGAACATGTGAAGGGGGTATAACCCCCTTTTTTTATTATCGAGGATATAATGAACTATTTATTGGACCCCAAGTAGTATGGTAATTACCGGGTCTAGGAGCTGGGCTCTGAACATAGGTCTTCGAATTCGACACATTGTTTGTTGATGAAAGGATCTGTTGGTTCTGATTGTTAAAGACGGGGGGCGGTTGAACGCCATAGGCCAACGCCATATTATTAATCGTCGTTTGATATTCACCCATCGCAGGTCTTTCGAAAGGTTTTACCTCTGTACCATCCATCCAACCAGATATCGTTTCCCAAAGACTAGGTCCTTCCTTTCGCGGGACGGGATCATCAGATAGATCTTTATATAACTCAGTAGTGTTGGGATTTGTTGGCGTTGTTACAACCTTCGGTGGTAATTCGAGCCAAGTCCTTGCTGCGCCCTCTGGTATATGGTTAAGAATAAAGTCTGGAAGAATCCCTTGTACCATTTTTTTCAATGAGCCTTCCAGATCGATCTCTGGCATCTCAAAATCAAACAAGCCCCCAAACCAAGTAACAAGTGCATCCTTAGCACTAGTTATTGCTTTTAGAAGAGGGTTCGTTTCTTTGTCCCATGTAAAGAGAGATTTTGCAAAATTTATAGCTCCATTAAGAGCTCCTATTACCATTTGACCGGTTTTGTGGAACATCTCTTCAAAGCTAAAACCCTTGAGAAAGTTTGCCGCATCTTCCAGTCCAAAAAATTCAAGGATTTTTTCCACACCCTTCTTAAGGAAGTCTAAGGGTGCGCCAATCAGCGAAGCCCCGAACCCGGCAATGCCTGCGATAATGGCGTTTATTATACTACCACCTTTCTCAAATTCATCACCGGCAGCAGATAGCGCGTCGAATACACCCATTATCATTGCAAGGGGAGCAAATATTCTACCCACTATCTTAAATATAGATGCTGCGCCAGATAGCTTAGTTAATGCTTTAAGCTTATCTTTCATGCCTTCAAGGGCTTTTGTAAACGGTTCTAGGAATGACCTTATCTTTGTCCAGATTGAACTAATCCCGGTTTTAAACACTTCCCAACGATCTTTCATCGTTTTCACTAATTGCGAATCTCTAATAGTTTCCCCAACCTGGGCAATCGAGTTAGCGAAATTCACAAAAGGAGTTTTAAATGCGGTCCAAGAGTTCTTCAGTTTTTCAGTATCAAATACCATCCCAAATATTTTTCCGATACCCTTTCCAACCTGTTGTCCGAGCCATATGAAGGGAGCTGTAAACCACTTAATTATTTTGGCTGACCAATTAATAGCTTTAAATTGGGCGGCAATAACACCCAAGAGTGCAGCACCACCACCTATTAACAATGTAAGTAAGTTACCAGAAGCAGCAGCAGGGTCGAGTGGGTCTCCGGTTGGACCATTAGATTTTGAAGATAACCCATCTCTGATATCATCTAGAGTTTCTTGTAAACGGGTTTGTGCCGCAAGCTTTTCAAGACTGTCTTCTGCATCCGAAAGACTATTACCCAAGAGAATCTCGGACAAAGATTCTAACTGGGCTTCCATAGTACCAAAGCCCATATAGACCGAGTCTCGTATCTCCTTAAGGGTATCAGACATTTCGACTTCAATACTAACTTGCTCTTTAGCAACTTTATTAGTGTCATCGAACGTATTCTTATGGATCTTAAGTTCTTGGGTAACTTCACTCAGTGTAGTAGACATTTATTCTCTTTCCGCCCATGTGCTAAATCCCATGTAAGCACCAACAAGAGATGCAAACGAATAGAATGCTGGTTCGATGATGGGTTTACCGAAGAACACAACTCCGCCCGCCAATGCAACCATGGAACATAAACAGACCCATGCCATTCGTCTCCGATTGGTCCACCGTCTATTCTCCAGAAAGAATACTCGATCGTCCTCGGACATAGTCGGGATCTTTTCTTCGATATCAGCCATTTTTTCTACCTTCCTTTTCGTCTCTTTCTTTAAGCCACTGGACCAAAAGGGCAACGTAGACTTCTCTTTCCCACGGAACCATTCTTTCTAATTCTGTTAAACTATACTTGTGATGCTGCATAAGAGCAAAGTTAGTTTTGTAATGGTTCATCAGACTATCGTGAGAAAGTCCTATGCGAAAAAAGCCTGTAACCCCTTGACCTCCATTTTGTTATTATGTCCACAATGCTCACATTCGTAAACTGCGTCTAACGCGGCATAGGGTACGTTTTCGATAAACATCTTAATCTTATTAAATGCTAAACTAGGTAAAGACTCAATAAAATTTTGTATCTCTTCTTCTGAATGATCTCTACCGTTTAGAACCTCATCACCGTAGAAAACTGTTTCTATACACTTACCAAGGAGTCGATAAAGCTTTTCAACATCGGATCCGGTATTGGTCTGTTGTACGTCATTAAGATCAGGATAACGTAATTTGATCTTCAGTTGAGGACTTACCTCAATTAGATCTTCGGTTGAACCACCACGGATCTCCACGTTACTAATATCGATATCTACCTTATTAGTGGTTTCGCATGATTGACATTTTATCCCGATAGTGGACTTATCACCAACACTATGCGATCGAAGATAACTAAAGATAAATTCGATATCAAACATAGTTAATCGGCCGGCGTCGATCTTACCGAATGTACAACTTTCTACTACATCTCTCAAGGCCTGAATCATATTATCATTGGCCTCAGATTCAAGTGCCAGCATTAAGATCTTTTCTTCTTTTACCAAATATGGACGATACTCCATAACCTTCTTAGATGATGGGATAGTAAGCGTGTATTTGGGTGTTTCAACGATAGGCAACATAATTATGTTATTCCTTATAAGCCAAGTGTATTATCAATTAATTTTGTAGCTCCCCCGAGGAGAGCGCCTAGATTTTCAGTAAGTCCAAGTTCTTCAAATTCATCGTACGCAAAGGTGACTGCACACTTTAACGTAGTATTATCCGCCTGATCCAATGCAACATCTGATAAAGAAATAGGGAATGCGTTTCTCAACTTGCAAGAATATACAGGTAGGAAACTATTACCATTTGGCGATAGTTGTTGGATAATGATATCAGTCGTATACTTTTCTTTATATTCAACGGTATAATGATTATCACCTTTCTCGACCACTATACCATCCATCCAGGATTTAATATATTTATAGATGTAGTAATCGTTGGTTAGGTGAAAGGACATATTAACGTCTGAGTTAATAAAGCTATACGGCTTTTTGCGTGTACGTAATCCAGTCATATATTCCTGGGTCATGATCTGACGTCCGGGAATATTAACCGCATCACACATAAGGTAGATATCGCGAGGATCTTGGAAGAAGCTCCTAAGACCTACTCCAGAACCCTGACCGCTTAATAATGATCGAGCGGCGTTACCAAGGGTTCCTTCGATATCTCCATTGAGCAATCCTCTCTTGCCAACCGGATGGGTCATGTACACCGCATACCAATTACTTCTTGCGAGACCGCCGTGACCTTTAATCATTGCTTTAAATGTATCGATATCAGCTGCTATAGACATTACATTTTCCTAAGTGATTCTACCCATACCTTACTCTTCGAGGCACCGCTGAACTGCTCTGTTGGCAGATATACGACAAGGTCCCAAAATGTAGAAGGTACGTTTATCACACGTGATTTTATTTGTGTGACAAGGTAATGTTTAAAACAAGGTTCAAAAGCTCTAAATTTCTTAGCTGCTTGTAATTTTTTCTTTGTTATTTCGAACCTTGTACGTTCATCGTAACGAGTATCACTTAATGTCGATTCAAGATCTTTAAGGAACTTATATCGGATTATGGGCGGTAAGTAGTGTAGATTAAGCCCGGTGAATCCTCCTGGTGCACCATCAACCATAATGATTAATGGGAAGCGGTCAAAATAAGGAAGTGTCTTTTTATGCTTCGCGTCATATACGAAGAAATAAATCATACCCGGCAAGATATCAGTAGCAGGTTTAAGAGAGTCGTCATTCAACAAATCCTGTCTACTAAGGTTACCTAGTTTTTTAATGTTCTGTTTAAACCATAGGGCAGATCTAGCCGTATTCCGTTTAATACCAGTTGCATCTAACTCTCGTGATAGGTCTTTTAAGCTGTCCACTGATACTCCTCTTATGTGATCTTATTTATGATAAATGAACGGGTCGATATGCGAAAATGATCTAATATTAGGTCCCCCTAGCAGGTATAGATACTATAGAGACTTCTAGGAGAGAATAGAATATACTAGTACTTCATGATCCCATACTTCTTTAAAGTCACCTCTGTCCAGATCTCAAACTTAGCACCATTCTGTTTAGCAAACTGTGTAGCAGCCTTCCATTTACTCATGTTCTTAATGTAGGTCATTCCTTCTCTTAGTTGGACAGTCTTCTTCTTACCTTTCTTTACTGGCTTCTTAGTCTCACGCTCAGGCTTAATCTCTACCAAGTAAGTACTCCCATCACTAGTTGTAAAGGCTACATCAATGTAGTATCTATGAGGTCGATTATCAGTCTCACAGATATAAGGTATAACAACCTCTTCACTAACCCATTGTACAACATGAGGCTGCTTATCTAACCACTTGAAGACTAACTTCTCCCACCTAGATCGAAAGACTATATTGCCAACATCGCCACCATATTTCTTTGGATTTATTGGGGTGAACTTACCCTGATAGTATTTGAATGATCGTTTTACTGGCATGAAGATTAATCCGTAAATAGGTGTCTATATTTATCATAAATAGAAGTAAGCCTAAAAGAGGATAACCAAAAAATGGAAAATCTAAATCAGCTGAAAGTACCAATTACCTTAGTCTTTGTGATTGTATTGCAAACTAGTGGATTTATTTGGTGGACCGCACAACAAGCATCTACCCTTGAATATTTGAAACAATCAGTTGAAGATATAACCTCTCGTGATGCCAATGAAGAATTATTTAACTTGAAGCGTGATGTTATCGAGTTGAGATCCACTCTGTCTAGAACAATTACAAAAGATCAAGACCAGGAAGAAGAGATAAATCTATTATGGTCATATACTCAGGATATTGATAATGGTCTCACCTCATTGTACAATGAATGGAAAGATTGGTAAAGTCTATGTTAAATAAGATAATACGGAAGATCCAAAGCTCAGCCGATTCGGCTGTTGATACTATATCCTCAGATCTAAAAAGCGGATTATATGGCAAATACGCTGAAGCTCAAAGAGGAAAGAAGAATGCCATCTATCGGTATCCTGATGCAGCAACCACAACTGATCAACCGTTTCTACTTTTTTCCAAACATAAACCCATGTATGATCATAAGGTTGTTAGTACCAATCTAGATGGGCATATATCGATATACATCCCAATGGGTATTAACATAGCTGATTCCTTTTCCTATGATAATGTTGAGACCGGGTTTGTTGGCTCAACGATCGGAGCAATAAAAGGTGATGATGCCCTTGGTGAGTTCTTTACTCAGGAAACGCTTCAGGGATTGGCAGCAAAATATGGTACACAGGCCGCAACAGTAGCCTCGGCCGCAGTAGGAAATAAATTCGGTGGTACTACCGGCGCCATCCTCAGCGGTGCTGGGGTAAACCAATTGGCCGAGGCGTCAATCAGAGAATGGCAAAAGTCAAGCCAGAACGTATTAAATCCTCGACAGTTTATGTTGTTTAAAAGCCCCAACCTAAGAACCTTTACTATGGATTTTAACTTTATCCCAAATAGTGAAAAAGAGTCAGCCGAGGTCCTAAATATCATTCATTGTTTTCGAGAAGGGGCTTATCCATCATCAGCAGATAGAGGCGTCACCTATAACTTCCCAAGCGCTTGGACTCTACAATTTATGAACGTCGAAGGTATGGTCTCGATACCTCAGGTAGTTATAACTAGTATTAGTACTACCTACAACCCCAATTCGATGTCGTATTTTACCCAGGGACCAAATAACGTTCCGATGGAAATAAAACTAAGTCTATCATTCGCAGAGTTACAGCCTTTAGACTCTGCCGACGTGAAAAAGGGTCTATAATGTATTTTAAAAACTTTCCGCGAGTTCAATATGATATCGATGGTGATGGGGAAACCCGCACCATGATCGACTTGACCTCCTTTACTGCATTTAATCTAGATCGATTGGATGGTGCAATATCCTATACGTATTATAATATAGAAGATGGTGATAGACCCGATAACGTATCCTTTGCCCTATATGGCAGTCCTGACTATCACTGGACGTTCTTCTTGGTCAACCCTCATCTGCGTAATTATTATGATCATTGGCCAAAAGGCTCACACGCTTTATCAGAGATGGTTAAGATTAAGTATCCTCATATTGCTGGTCTATTTAATACTAATCAGGTATTAGCCGGTAAATTTAAAATCGGGGAAATCGTTACAGGTCAGCAATCACGAGCATCCGGATACGTACGCGCAAAGTATCCAACCGATGGTTATATAGTAATCGAGCCTTTTATCGGTAAATTTAAAGAGAGCGGTGAATCAATTGTTGGAGCCGAGACCGAAGATGCCTTAGACTGCGATTCATTTGTACAACAATATAATGCGCCTCATCATCACGTTAATGATTTTACTGGTGATGTAGTTGAACAAGGTTTGAGTGGTACAACCGCCATTAGTTTCTATGAATGGGAAATCGAAAATAATAATCAGAACTCGAAGATCAAAGTTATTAGACCTGAGATAATCCGAACAGTGGTTGGCGAATTTATACGAGAACTTAATAAATGATTAGAGATGGGATTGATCAATTAAACGTTTGGATCCAACCATACGATGGTGGTGAAATAGACATAAGTGAAAAAGTCACTAGTCTTAATATATACGAAAATATTAACGTTCCCTTTCTTGAAGCTAATTTAGGTTTAGTTGATAATTCTGCATTGGTTGCAACCCTTCCTATAATAGGAAATGAGCGAGTATTTATTCACGTGGTAAGAGGTGAGTATACTATCTCAAGATCATTTCGGGTAGCTAGTGTATTAGGGATTAGCAGATTAAGCGAACACACGGGTTCAATTGCACTTCAGTTAGTTAGTGAGTCTGCTTTTGACGATGCGCAAAGAAAATTCTCAAGACACTTTAAAGGTTTGAATACTACTATTATTAAGAATATAGCTAGAGATTATCTAGATATGAAAATAGACGTTGTTAGTAAAGGCGGATATAATCTTAATATGGTACTCCCTTATATGAATCCGTATGAGGCTATTAATAAGATAATGAGTCATACATATAGTGAAGGTGGTTCGCCTCTATTTTTATTTGAAACGTTATGGGATGAAAAAGTAAGACTTATCTCAATGACCGATATGCTTTTTAATATAGAGGATGACGAGGTCGTACAACTAGATCATAGCTTAATTAAGGATTCTGAGGCAGCGATTAATGTTTATAATAGATCTAATCAAATAAATGGATTTGTTATAAACCCTTCTTATAATACCTTAAGTCTTCTTAAGAAAGGTGTGTTTGCCAATACTAATATTGAGGCAGACCTTAGTAAGAAAACAATACAAAGTATCGTATTTGATGTTAAGAAGAATATAAAGAAGTTTAGTACTGGACGATCTTGGTTACTTAATCCATTAAATGAAGAATCTTTGCAAGATGTAAAATTTGGCTTTAAGCAAAGTATGTCTTATGCTGAAAATGATCTACCAACAATAACCTCGACCGAGGAATTGGAACAGTCCAAAAATCGGTCACTGAGATTATTAGCAGGTTCGTTTAATGGTGAACTGACCGTAGACAATAATCCTAAAATTAGAGCCGGTGGTAAGATTTGGGCTACTTTCCCCAAGTTCATCCCGTCTTTTGAAGAAGGTGCGGCCTCGACACCTCAAGTTTATGACCACGTTAATTCGGGTGAATTCCTCGTAAGTGCAATTAACCATGTGTTTAAATTGACCGACGGTGCTTGGAAATATAATTTAAGTCTAGAAGTGATAAGGGATGGCATAGGAAAATAATGCTTTATATTGGTATAGTAGAAGATCGACAAGACCCTAAAGAAATGGGTAGGGTAAAGGTTCGTATGATCGGTTTACATTCTGAAAATAAGAATGAGATACCGACGGAATCACTTCCCTGGGCACAAGTAATGGTACCCAACACTGGTCCTGCAATGACTGGTATAGGTGAAACCCCATACCTGTTACCTGGTTCTTGGGTCGTGCTTATGTTCACCGATGAGACACAGCAAGACCCTATTATCATAGGTACATTACCGAGTTGGCCAACGGAAAAAAGACCGGCGGAATTAGGCTTCTCGGATCCGGCAGGAGTATACCCATCAGACTCTCGTTTAGACGAACCTGATCTACATCGACGGTCGCGCGGGAAGGATTATAACGAACCTTATGCTGGCGACGGTGGACCACTATCCCCTCCTGAGGCAGGGTGGGATCCATACTCTACTAAGTATCCATATAATAATATCCGTGGATTCGAAGCCGGTCATTATAAAGAATACGATAACACTCCCGACGGGGAACGTATAAAAGAATTTCATAAAGCCGGAACTTTTTACGAAGTCCATCCTAATGGTGATAAGGTAGAGCATGTTGTTGGTTCATCATATAGAGTAATCATGGAAGATGATAAGGTTCACATCAAAGGCAATGTGGAAGTTCACATTGATGGCGATGCGGTCGTTACCGTAACAGGGAATAATACAACTAATGTGCTGGAAGGGAACTCATCACTTAACGTTATTAAGGGTAATCTTACCGCTAATATACTTGAAGGTAATGTTACAACTACTATAGCTAAGGGCGACGCGACGTTATCGGTAGACCTAGGTAATGTGACAACAAATGTTGCATTAGGAAATTTTACTGCTAATATCGATTTGGGTGCTACGGTAATTAAATCGCCGATAGGCGGAATTACTTTAGATGGAACTGCGGGCGGTATCACTATACTAGGTCCTGTCACAACAGACGATGTCGTAACCACTGGCGGATTAATAACTTCTGGCGGCGATGTAGTTTCGGCCAAGGGTATAAGTCTTGATGGTCATAAGCATATCAGTGCGGCACCTGGTAGCTCGAGCTCGGCACCAAAGTTACCAAGCTAATGTCAAATTAAACGGGGATAAATAGATACATGCACAGACACTCAAAATCAAATATTGATGCGAGGCAACATGTATATTCTGACATAACCTTCTCCTTTATTGCTAACCCCAATACCGGTGATATAGGTTTATCAAAGGATGTTGCTTCAGTTAAACAAAGTGTGATAAATATTCTAAGCACTTCAAGAGGTGAACGTCCATTCAAACCGGATTTCGGTGGGGATTTACGGGCTTACCTATTTGAATTTTTTGATAATATCACACGTGCCGTTATGGCTGACGTGATCATAGAATCACTTAAAAAATATGAACCACGTGCCAAAGTTATTGGAGTTGATATAGAAGACTTATCTTTCCGAAATGCTTTGAACATAAAACTAGAAATAGAAATACTATCACCGCAACCTGTGGTGACAGTAGTTGAATTCATTGTAGAGAGAATCCGATGACAGACAGTAGAAGATTAAAAGTATCGGAAATGGACTTTGATCAGATTAAGGATAATCTAAAAGAATATCTTTCTGATCAAACTACGTTGACCGATTATGATTTCGAGGGCTCTGCGCTCGGTACATTATTAGATGTGGTTGCATACATGACGCACATGAACGCAATGAATGCCAACCAAGCTATTAACGAAACCTTCCTAGATACAGCCCAGCTTCGGTCATCGGTAGTATCCCATGCTAAACTTTTAGGCTATACCCCACGATCTTCCTTTGCGCCTGTTGCGTACATTGATATTGTATTGAATGATCCGGTAAATCCTGGTCCGCCAATTACAATGGATAAAGGGACTAGGTTTAAAACCGTTATCAATGGGGAAACCTTTAACTTCGTAACAATCGACACTATAACCGTTCCTCTTTTAGACGGGGTGTATAAGTTTGAAGATGTGCGAATCATACAAGGTGATTATAAGAAAACCGGTTACTCATACGACTTTGAAACAAGTGAAAAATTTATTATACCTTATGACAACATCGTGACCTCAACATTGAGTGTTGATATCTCTCCTTCAAAGGCATCTTCCTCTTTCGAAACCTATGTAAAAGCTCCAACGGTCGTAGATATTAACGACCGATCTAAGATTTACTTTCTAAGTGAAAGTGTGACCGGAGAATATGAGGTTAAGTTTGGAGATGGGGTATTCGGTCGAAAGTTGGAAAACGGTAACTATATCAGGATGAGTTATGTAGTTACAGACGAAGAAGCTGCAAACGGCGCTAGTCAATTTGCTTTAGTAGATGATATTGAAGGTAGCGTCAATGCAACGATTACAACAAAGCAGAAGGCTGTTGGTGGATCTACTCGAGAAGATCTTGAATCGATCCAGTTCAATGCGCCTTTGCTTTATACTGCCCAGAATCGTGCAGTAACCCCCGATGATTATAAATCTATTATCTTGAATAACTACTCGAACATTGAGGCTATTACTGTATGGGGTGGTGAAGATAATGACCCACCTGATTATGGTAAGGTTTATATATCAATCAAACCATTAGATGGTGAGGTTGTGGGTGACCGTGATAAAGATATTATTATCGATCAGTTCCTTAAACCTAAAAACGTAGTATCGATTACGCCTATATTGGTTGATCCAACTTATACCTATATCGATCTAGAGATCTTCTTTAAGTATAACCCAAACATTACATCTCATGATAGAACTACATTAGAAGATTTAGTTCGTGATACCATAATCGATTATAATAACAACGATCTAAAACGATTTGATGGGGTATTCCGTCATTCGAATCTGATCTCTTCTATTGATAATTCCGACGTTTCTATTCTGAACAGCGTTATGCGAACAAAAATGAAGAAGAGATTTAATCCTATTCTTAACCAAGAAGCGTTTTATCTTTTAGACTTTCCGAATCCATTCTTTGTAAAAGATGATGATAATCCTATTATAAGGACTACTCCGTTCGTATATCAAGGTGACACATGCCATTTGATTGATGTAGCTGCTGAGGGTGGTAAAAGAGTCTTAAAGATTCAAAGAGTTTCAAATGAAACCATAGCAAACCACGATGTTGGATATATAGAACCTTCGACGGGTAAGGTCATTATACAAGGATTTGAGATTGAATCTTATGAGAACTCTTATATCGAGATCACTGTAGTACCTGATACTTACGATCTAGCACCACGACGTACCGAGCTTTTAACCATCTTGACGGATGATGCATTGATATTAGGTGAGGTTGATACCATGATTACTGGCGGTACTGCAGCCGGGGTTAATTACACTACCACTCCGAGGTTCTAATGTCAACTCTATTTACTGGACCGCTTTTAGAAGCTACTGTTAATGAATTGATCCCAGATCATATTAGGGCTCAGAATCCTAAGTATGTCGAGTTTATACAAGCGATTGCTAGATACTTGGAAGAAGAGTCTAGATCTGGTTATATACTTAACAGATTAGCTCGTCAACGAGATATCGATTTGGTTGACGAGGAATTCCTTTCAGAGTTACAATCTGAGATTGGTAGTGCTATACCTAAATCTTTTGCTGCAAGCCCTCGTCTGTTTTATAAACAGCTTGGTGATCTATATAGATCTCGAGGTACGCCTGGTTCGGTCGAATCTTTCTTCCGATTACTTTATAATGATCACGTGGAAATATATTTTCCCAAGGACGATATCTTTAAGCCATCGGATGGTACGTGGTTTGAACTAACTGATGATATTACTCTTTCGCCCGAAAACTATGACCCGCAATACGTATATACCGCGGCCGCATCACAAACCGATTTTACTGGTTTAGATATAGGTGGAGGATTATTAAAATATAATAAACCTGTTGTATATCTAGATGACGTTTTGCAGGTCGTTAATGTTGACTACATACCATTAGTCACACCGGACTATATTAATGAAAGACTTGATTATCATATCACGTTTAATACCCCGATGGCTGGTGGTGAAACGATAGAGATCTATGAGGGTGGACTATTCTCCAGCAGTCGCTCATTCGTTAGTAACGATAAAAAAATACAAGATTCTTTCTTCTATCAGAAATTCTCATACGTGCTCAAAACGGGTACTGATGTTTCGTTATGGAGAAACGCATTTAATCGATTGATCCATCCTGCAGGATTTATATTCTTCTCAGAAATCTTTATTCTTATTGACTTACTTGATAGGATTATTCCCGAGATCCAACCTGGATGGCAGACACATGGTGCACCGATCCTTATTATCCCAGTTAATAATCCGGTACCATCATTACTATCCACTAGTACGACCGAGTTCACAGTAATCGTCGAACCCGTTCAAACTAATAGATTTGGTCCCGAGGATTATCTTGAGAGAATTAAGTTCTCACTAAATGGAGGCATTGGGGGCTTTGCTGACTATACAATTGAAGAGGTTCTAGAACTTGGATTACCTTTCAATATGGATGCACAAATCACGACACAAATCGTATAGAGTGCATAAAAAAGATCATAAATAACCATATAACTTAACACAATGGAGCAGAAATGACAGCTATTGTAACCAAAAATTTTAGACATCGAGCTGCCACGGAATTTACGGCAGATATCGATAGTGCTAATAATTACTATCTGGCGATTGGAAGACCCGATGCATGGGATTCTGAAAACGTCCCAGATACACCTTACGATAACACCTATTCTTTTCACACAGATTTTTGGGATAGAGCATTAGCTTTCAAACTTATTTCTTCTAGTGATTGGACTTATTCCGCATTCAGAAATCAGTGGATTGCAGGTGCTACTAACATAGTCGAATATGACGACCGAGACCCACTATTAGGTTCTAAGAAATATTTCGTTATCACTGAATCAAATAACGTATATATTTGTCTTAAAGCCGGTACTGGATCAACCGTTATTAATCCTGATGTTGCGATAGGTACTACTACCGTAGATCCAGACCCTGATACCGATTTAGCTGGTGACGGTTATCTCTGGAAATATATGTTCACCCTAGATCCAGGTGCAGCAACTAAGTTTCTGACCACGGCGTTCCTTCCGGTTAGGACTCTTCCGGTCTCTCCTGGTGGCGGTGCTTCTACTGCGCTTCAAACCCAATGGAACGTTCAGTCGAATGCTACCGATGGAGCTATCTTTAATATCAAAGTTACTAACGGTGGTTCAGGGTATAGTACCGCACCAACTGTTACGGTTACCGACGGATCTGGTGGTACTGGTTGTCTTGCAACGGCCACTGTTAGTGGTGGCGTAGTTATCGGAGTCCAAGTTAATACAAAGGGTTCTGGATATAAACACGCAACCATTTCATTCTCTGGCGGTGGTGGTTCTGGTGCAACAGGCCGTGCGGTAATTGGTCCTCGAGGTGGTTTTGGGGCAGACCCAGTTAAAGACCTAGGAGCTCATTTCGTAGGTCTAAACATTACTATGACCTATGATGAAGGCGAGGGTGATTTACCAGTAGCACAGGACTTTAGGCAGTTAGCCATCATACGTAATCCTTACGATTATGGTACAACTAACCCATCCACTGCAACAACTATGTCGGCTAACACCTTATTAACTGTAGCTAGTGGTTATTCGTTTTCCGCTGATATGGTCATCGAAGGTAATAACAGTGGAGCTAAAGGTATCGTTGTGACTTACGAAGAGGATACAAACGGATATGTACGTATTATACAAAATGAAGACACTGGTTATACCGCGTTTACCACATCCGATTCGGTCGGCGAATCTGGCATACCAGGTAACGAAAAACAAGTAATAGTCGTTACAGTTCCCGAGGTAGAACCTCACTCAGGTGAAACAATCTTCCTTGAAAATCGTACGGCTATTAACCGTGCTGGGGATCAAATCGAAACGGTGAAGATCGTATTGGAGTTTTAAAATGGCTTTAAAATTTAATATCGAACCATATTTCGATGATTTCTTAAAAGATACAGGTGATGGATTTACCCCTCAGGAAAAGTATTATAAAGTCCTTTTCCGACCGGGTGAAGCCGTACAGGCTCGTGAGCTTACACAGCTCCAGTCCATTATCCAAAACCAGGTTTCCCAGTTCGGTAAACACATGTTCCAAGAAGGGGCAATGGTTATACCCGGTGGTTTTAGTATTAATAAGCAACAACCTTATGTAAAATTGGCAAGCTTTACCGCTACCGAGAGCGAGCTAACGGGTATAATTGGGGACACTATAGAAGGCGCTGCCAGCGGAGTGAAGGCTAAGATTGTTCACATTGAACCTTCTGACGGTGGTGATCCAGCTACCCTATATGTTAATTACATAAACTCTGGTACGGATAATACCACTAAGGTTTTCTATAACAACGAAGGCCTAACCTTTACTACCAATAGTGGTGAGTCTGCAACAACGTCAGCTACCGATGCAACAGGTCTAGGCTCAACCGCTTCTATCAATCGCGGCGTATATTTTATAAAAGATCACTTTGTGATAGTTAAGGCCAGTTCCATCGTTCTGGATAAGTACGACATTACGCCGACATACGATGTGGGCTTATCGATCACCGAAACAATTCAAACCCCGGCCGGCGACGTTACCCTTAACGATAATGCTCAAGGCACTCCAAACTATGCTGCACCTGGTGCACACCGTTATGAGATAAAGACAAAGTTGGTTAAGCAGGATATTGATGCTGAAGCGAGTATCTATTCAAAGTTCCAACTTCTCGGTCGTGTAGAATACGGTATTATCAACTTTCAGGTACGTTCTACCGATTATGCGGTAATCGAAGAAACCTTTGCTCGTCGTACATTTGATGAATCGGGTAACTATACGGTACGCC
>ERZ767114.408-NODE-408-length-24286-cov-3.801355_pt1 | contig 24286 bp, 21 predicted proteins | sample MGYA00374952_ERZ767114 | MGnify/ENA primary metagenome ERZ767114 (study PRJEB28939, sample SAMN06267156) | marine metagenome | isolation source: Columbia River Estuary | place: USA:Columbia River Estuary, USA | collected 2012-05-05 ...
AGCTGTTGGTGGACGTCGAAGATCTGGTGTCTTTGTGTGCCGGTGCGGGTGAGCCCTTTCACGGCCGCATGCGGCTCGGTGTGATCCCAACCGTGGCGCCGTTTTTATTGCCGGAGCTCTTGGGCGAAATTCGCGACCTGTATCCAGAGTTCAAGTTGTACATCCGAGAAGCTCTGAGTCAGCCGCTGCTGGAAGCGTTGCAGGCGGGTGAGCTTGACGTACTGCTGCTGGCGCTGCCTTTTCCCGCAGAGCAGGTTGAAACGATGCCGCTGTTTGCTGATGAGTTTTTACTGGCCTGTCCTGAGTCTCATCCGTTGGCCACCCGCTCGCGCTTAACGAGTGCAGATCTTCGCGGCGAAGCCCTGTTGTTATTGGAGGAGGGCCACTGCCTGCGGGATCATGCGCTGGAAGCTTGTGAGCTTCGGGACTCGCAAATTACGATTCCGTATCAGGCGACCAGTTTGGCGACGATTGTTCAGATGGTGGCCAATGACATTGGCGTGACGTTGCTGCCGAGTATGGCGGTGAAGGCGGGCATAACCACCAATACGACGTTGTCTGTCAGGCACTTTGATCAGAGGACGATTACGCGGCAGATCGGCCTTATGTGGCGGAAAAAGACATCGCGGCGAATCGAATTTCGACAGCTGGGCGATTTGATAGCGCGGCTTGTGGCCACTTAACCGGAGAGGGTTATCGTCTTTTTCTGTTAACGCTGCCGCGCCGTTCACCGGTATGTTGCGTGCGGAACGGCTTCTCGCCCGCCTTTACCACTCGGTGCCGCTTGGGAGGCTGGCGTGGCGGGATGAGGTGAAGCGCCCCATTGCCGATCAAGTCACGTCGGCCCATCGCTTTTAATGTTTTTCGCAGCAATGGCCAGTTATCGGGATCGTGATAGCGCAAAAAAGCCTTGTGCAATTGCCTTTGTTTCAACTTTCGCACGGTATTCATCGTGCCGCTGTCTCTTCTAACCCGCTTTAAGGGGTTATAGCCGGTGTGGTACATCGCGGTAGCGGTTGCCATAGGTGACGGATAAAAAGTCTGCACTTGGTCGGCTCTGAACCGATGGCGTTTGAGCCATAGTGCCAGCGAGACCATGTCGTCGTCGGTGGTGCCCGGGTGAGCCGCAATAAAATAGGGAATCAGATATTGCTTCTTGCCGGCCTCCTTAGAAAAGCGCTCAAACATTTCGGCGAACCGATCGTAGCTGCCAATACCCGGCTTCATCATTTTGGACAGCGGACCGTCTTCGGTGTGTTCCGGCGCAATTTTGAGGTAACCGCCAACGTGATGCGTCACCAATTCGCGAACGTATTCTGGGCTTTCTACGGCTAGGTCGTAGCGAAGTCCCGAGGCGATCAATACTTTTTTCACGCCTTTGACGGACCGTGCCTTGCGATACAGGCTGATAAGAGGCGTTTGGTCAGTGTTCAGATTCTTGCAAATGCCGGGGTAGACACAGCTGAGCTTGCGGCAGGCCGCCTCAGTGGCTTTGTCTTTGCAAGCGAGACGCCACATATTAGCGGTGGGACCACCCAGATCAGAGATGACACCGGTGAAAGAAGGACTGGTATCGCGAATGCGTTCCACCTCTCTAACGATCGATTCTTCAGAGCGACTTTGTATAATTCGGCCTTCATGCTCGGTAATAGAGCAAAAAGTGCAGCCGCCGAAACAGCCTCGCATGATATTTACCGAGTGCTGGATCATTTCCATGGCGGGCACCGCCGCATCACCATAGGCGGGGTGCGGTAGTCGCTGGTAGGGCAGCTCAAATACCCAGTCGAGCTCATCCGTTTCAAGCGGGATCGGGGGTGGGTTTAGCCAGACCGCCCGATCGCCATGGTATTGAATTAACGGTAAAGCATTATGTGGGTTCGTTTCTTTGTGGAACACCCGAGAGGCGTGGGCGTAGAGCGCAGGGTCTGCCGTCACCGCTTCCGCCGAGGGCAGTCTGATGACATGCGTACTAGGATTCGTGCTCGCGACAAGCCGCACTGGGGTGGCAACTGCGACTTCTGCGTCAGGCTCAGTGGCGCAGGACTCGGCACTCATCCCGTCATAGGGGTTGGCATGGGCTTCAATGACGCCAGGCTCGTCAATAGAAGTGGAGTCAATGACGGTTCTGCCCGCATAGGGCGACGTGACGACGCGAGCGGTGCCACGGATCTCAGTGAGCTGGTCAATGGACTCGCCCTGTGCCAGTCGATGTGCCACTTCAATGATGGCCCGCTCGGCATTGCCGAAGAGTAAAATGTCAGCTCGACTATCGAGTAACACCGAGCGCTTAACGCGATCGCTCCAGTAATCATAGTGGGCGATCCGTCTGAGGCTGGCTTCAATCCCGCCAATCACGATAGGGGTGTCTCGCCATGCCTCGCGCAGCCTCTGGCTGTAGACAGTGATGGCGCGATCGGGGCGCTGGCCTGCGACATTCCCCGGCGTGTAGGCATCATCGTTGCGTCGCTTTCGATCTGCGGTGTAATGGTTGATCATCGAATCCATATTGCCGGCGGTGACGCCAAAAAATAGGTTCGGTTGGCCGAGCGCAGTAAATGCATCGGTTGAGCGCCAGTCTGGCTGCGCGATCATCCCAACACGAAACCCCTGGGCCTCTAAAACACGGCCAATGACGGCCATGCCGAAGCTGGGGTGATCAACATACCCGTCACCCGACACGATGATGATGTCGCAGCTGTCCCAGCCAAGTTGATCCATCTCCTCCCGAGACATCGGTAACCAGGGAGCGGGTCCAAAGCATTCTGCCCAGTATTTCCGGTAATCAAAAATGGCAGGTGTTTCAGGTTTCATCGCTTTTCCGCTTGTTGGCGAACATCAGGGGGTACGTCGAGCTCGGCTCCGCAATGTTGACAGTATTGCGCCAAAAGACCATGCCCTTGTTTGGCACAAAGTGGGCAGTTCCAGGGGAGCGTTGGATTGGGGTTACGCTGTCCATTAACGCGCTCCCAGAGTCTGCCGGTTATGATAGCAGTCGGCACGGCAATAATGGCGTACCCAACAAGCATACCCAAACTGGCTACGAACCGACCTGCCACTGTTTGCGGCACGAGGTCGCCATAACCCACGGTTGTGATCGTCACGACAGCCCAATATACGCTGACCGGTATGCTGACAAAGCCGTGAGCGGGTCCTTCGATCACATAGATCACGCAACCAAATATCACCACGACCAACATCACCATGACAAAGAAGACAAAAATGGACTTTGAGGTGCCGCGCAGTACGGCCAAGATTTCATTTAACTCGGCAAAGAGCGTGATAAGTCGAAAGATTCGAAAGACGCGCATCACACGGAGCAATCGGATGATGGCAAGCGGTGCCGCTTCAGGAAAAAATAAGGCGACATAAGTGGGGACAATGGCAAGGAAGTCGATGATGCCCCAGAAGCTCAAGAGATAAGCTGAACGCTTATGGCTGCACCAGATGCGGGTCGCATATTCCAGCGTAAAGAGGCCTGTTAAAGCAAGCTCCAGCGTCCAAAAAGTGCTCCCAAAGCGATGGTGTAGCTCATCCACTGAGTCGAAGATAACGATAGAGACGCTGAGGAGAATCAGCGCAATCAAGGTGATATCGAAGCGCCGCCCAGCGATCGAGCCGGTGCCAAAAATAATCACCTCTAGGCGGTGCCGCAACGCCGACTGCCCTGATTCTGGTGTATCTGAAACGGGGTTTTGGTGGCGCATCACAAGAGTCCTTTCAGGTCAGTCCACACACTTGAGACGATCAGGGGCTGAGCGTCGACGGTTGGATGAATGCCATCTGCTTGCATGAGCGCCGAGTTCGTTGCAATGGACTCCAGTGGAAAATGGCCCAATACCGCACCGCTCCCCTCAATTGCCTGAGGAAAGCTCGCTCTGAACGCGTCGATATAGAACTTGCCCAGGTTGGGGGGGATCTCCATGGGCAATATCAGTACTTTAGCTCCGGTGGCTTCTGACTTGCGAATCATTGTGGCGATATTGTCTCGCAGCTGGCCAATCGGGTACCCGCGCAATCCGTCATTTCCGCCGAGTTCGATGATCACGATGTCTGGCTGATATCGTTGTAATAAGGACGGCAATCGTCTCAAGCCACCGGCAGACGTCTCCCCTGATATACTCGCATTGACGACGGCGTAGGGCGCAGAGTGCTGCTTGAGTTTGTCTTCAAGTAGCGCCACCCAGCCTTGCTCCAGTGGAATTCCATACGCGGCACTAATGCTGTCACCCAGCACTAATATGGGGCCCGACTCGCTGTCGGCATTGGCGTGGGATGTCACGCTGAACAGCGAAATCAATCCAAGGCAGAGCGCGAGTCGTAAGTCATGTGCGAGGGCACGCAGTATGATCAAAGTAAAACATCTCCTAAAAACTGTCTCGACCGCTGACGGTGATCTCGACATCTTGCGCGGCATCGACTTCGAAATTCCTGTGGGGTCGTCGGCCGCGATTGTGGGTGCGTCTGGATCCGGCAAGTCTACCTTGCTAGGGCTCCTCGCGGGGATGGATATCGCTACTGCGGGTCAAATATGGATCGATGGAGAACTGCTGACTGATTTAAGCGAAGATCAGCGCGCGAGTCTGCGGGCCGAGAAGGTGGGGTTTGTCTTTCAAAGCTTTCAATTATTGCCTTCATTGACGGCACTTGAAAATGTGATGCTGCCGCTGGAATTAGCCGGAGTGGCGGGGGCCGCTGAGACTGCAGAGCGATTCTTAACAGAGGTCGGTCTTGAAAACCGGCTGGCGCACTACCCCACAACGTTATCAGGCGGGGAGCAGCAACGCGTCGCCATTGCGAGAGCGTTTGCTCGAGAGCCCCGTATTCTGTTTGCCGACGAACCCACCGGTAATTTAGATACCCGCACGGGCGAGCGGGTGGTCGAGCTGCTGTTCAAGCTCAATGCGACGGCGCGCACGACGCTAGTGCTGGTGACGCACGATGAGCAGCTGGCGAAGCAATGCGATCTTCGCTTCGGAATGGTGGCGGGCGAATTGCAGCCCCTTCTATGAAACTGTCCCTGATTTGGCGATTACTGGCCCGTGATTGGCGCGGTGGAGAACTGGGCATACTGATCGTTGCCTTGATACTGGCTGTCTCAGTGATCGTCGGTATCAGTAGTTTTGTCACGCGCCTCCAATCGGCATTGATGTCTGAAAGTGCGCGATTCTTGGCCGCAGACCTCGTCGTTGTGAGTCGCTCAGAGCTGCCGAGTGAGTGGGCTGAGGAAGCGGCGATATTAAACTTGCAGGCGACCGACGCGTTGGGATTTCCCTCAATGGCCGTCGCCGATATTGATCACATGGCCATGGTGTCGATTAAAGCGGTTGCAGATGGGTATCCCTTGAGAGGGACATTGCAGTGGTCGGCTGAGCCCTACGGTCAGCTGCGGAGTGGTGCGACGATCCCATTGCCCGGGCAAGTGTGGCTTGCACCGCGGTTATTTTCATTGCTCGCCGTCGAGCCAGGTGATCAGATCACGGTGGGCGAAACGCTGCTGACCGTATCGGGGTCGGTTCGAAGTGAGCCAGACGCCACCACCGCGGTATTTGGTTTTGGACCTCGGTTGCTCATGAATACCGCAGACATTCCGGCTACTGGCGTTGTCCAGCCCGGCAGTCGAGTCGAATATCGGCTGATGCTCAGTGGGCCTGCGAGCGCCACGAAAGCGTTTGAAGATTGGGTCACACCGCAGCTCCAAGAGGGGCAGCGTGTGCAATCAATCGAGGGCACACAGCCCCGGATAGGCGATACCTTAGATCGCGCGCAGGGATTTTTGTTGTTGGCGGGCAGTCTTGCTGTCGTGCTGGCAGCGGCCGCTATCACATTGGCGAGCCGCCGCTTTGGCGTACGTCACACCCAGTATGTCGCCATTTTAAAGAGCCTCGGTGCACAGTCCCACGAGATCAGTCAGCTGTATGGTGCCAGTTTGTTCTGTTTGGGTGCTGTCACCACGGTGGTGGGTTGTGCCATCGGCTGGTTAATGCAAGAAGCATTCATTGTGGTGCTGGGTTCCTTGCTGCCGATAACACCCGGTGCGGCGGGCGGCCAGCCTTTTTTGATGGGTGTTGCTACGTCGGCCGTCTGTTTAGCGTGTTTTGCATGGCCCCCACTGAGCCGACTGGGCCATGCGCCGCCGCTGCTGGTGCTGCGGGCTGATATGCAGGTTGACGACGCGCAAAAGCCCAGTGATTTTCTGCTCGGGGGAGCCGCTATTGTCGCCCTCATGTGGTGGTATAGCGGCAGTGCAACGGTCACCGCGGCGGTCGTGGCAGGTCTGGTAATTGTGATTGCACTCGGTTTTTTAGTGGCGCGATTATTGTTGTCGGGTGGGCGCAAAGTAGGCGGATTTGCCGGCAGTATTTGGCGCATAGCGCTGGCTGGATTACAGCGACGGGGTCGCGCTAACGCGCTGCAGATGGTGATCTTTGCGATCACCATAATGCTGATGTTGCTGCTGTCAGTAGTGCGTTCTTCCTTGATCAGTCAGTGGCAGGATCAGCTCCCCCCTGGAGTGCCCAATCACTTCATGCTGAACCTAGCGCCGACGGAGCGATCACTGCTTACCGATTTTTTTGATCGAAACGGCATTCGTTCAGAGGCGTTATACCCCATGACCCGAGGCCGAGTGATTGCCGTCAATGACAGCGAGCTACCTGAGTGGGACGAGACCGAGACCAGCGACTCACCGAGACAGCGCGGTGCGAACTTCACTTGGTCGGACACGGTACCCGCTGGCAATGCCTTGGTAGAGGGTGACTGGTGGGCTGCTGATACGGAAGAGGCGTGGGTATCCATTGAGGCGGATTTTGCGGAGGGACTTGGGGCGCAGGTTGGCGATCAGGTGTCATTGCGCATCGGCGCCGATATCCTGCGTGCCACGATCAAAAATATTCGGGAGGTGGATTGGCAATCCATGCGCCCCAATTTTTTCATGGTCTTTCCACGCGCCGTGCTGGAGCCTTATCCCGGAATGTACATGACCAGCTTTTTGTTAGCCGCGGACCAAAAATCGCTGCTGAATAAACTGGTTGTGACATTCCCCACTGTCACCGTGATCGAACTGGATGTGGTCATTGAAGAGATGAGATCGGTGATCAGCCAGGTCGCTAGGGCGCTTGAATTGGTGTTGGGTGTGATTCTTGTCGCCGGAGCGCTGGTGTTGGTGGCCGGCGTGCAGTCGAGTGTTGATGGTCGTCTAAAAGAGAGTGCGCTGCTGCGGGCTCTGGGTGCTCGACGGCAGGTAGTGCTGGGTACCCTTTGGATTGAGTTCCTCGTGCTGGGTGCATTGGCAGGTCTGTTGGGGAGTGCCGGCGCCGAGGCGGCGGCCTGGGGGCTTCAAACCGCGGTCTTTGACATGACGTGGACCCCCACCTTGCTCATGTGGTGGCTAGGGCCCTTGTTGGGCGCGATAATTGTAGGAGCCCTCGGGGTCTGGTCGTGTCGAAGCGTGGTTAATACGCCGCCAGTGATTTTGTTACGCGAGGCGTGAAGGTGTCATATAGGTCAACTCACCTGTGCGCTAACGCCCTGACCCCGCAACAGCGTTTTCTGCGACATGATGCCAGTGAACTCAAGGGCGCAAGCCAGCTGCTGGCCGGTCTGCACACCTTGAATCCCTATTGCAGAGAACGATTAGCTCAACAGATGAGCGACTGCGTCACGCTCCTCGGTTAACTCCTGGGCAGTGGCGTCCATCTTGATGCGACTGAAATCAGAAATTGCCAAGCCCTGAACTACCTCCCAGTCGCCGTTTTCGCAGCGACAAGGGAAAGAGTAGATAAGCCCGGGTTCGATACCGTAGGAGCCATCTGAGACAACGCCCATAGAGACCCAGTCACCCTGGGGGGTGCCGAGCGCCCAACTGCGCATGTGGTCGATTGCAGCATTCGCCGCCGAGGCGGCGGATGATGCCCCTCTGGCTTCGATGATGGCGGCACCGCGCTGCTGAACCGTCGGAATAAAGTCGTTGTCGTACCAGTCCATGTCGATCTGCGCGATGGCTGGCTCGCCACTCACTAATGCGTGATGTAGGTCAGGGTATTGGGTTGCAGAATGATTTCCCCAAATGGTCATTTGCAGAATGTCGTTGACGGTGTGTCCCGTCTTCTGCGCGAGCTGAGTTTTTGCGCGGTTATGATCCAGTCGCATCATTGCAGTGAATTGCCGGGGGTCAATGCTGGGTGCGTTGCGTTGTGTGATTAAGGCATTGGTGTTGGCGGGGTTGCCCACCACGAGTACTTTGATGTCTCGGCTCGCCACGTCATCAATCGCTTTGCCTTGCACGCCAAAAATGGCGGCGTTGGCTTCAAGCAGGTCTTTTCTTTCCATCCCGGGTCCGCGGGGTCGTGCGCCAACGAGCAAGGCGTAGTCGCTATCTTGGAAGGCAACCTGTGGGTCATCGGTACAAATGACGTCGGCGAGTAAGGGGAAGGCGCAGTCATCTAGCTCCATCTTGACGCCATTGAGCGCGGTCATTGCTGGCGTGATATCCAGTAGTTGCAGGATCACAGGCTGGTCTTCCCCTAACATGGCGCCGGACGCGATGCGAAACAGGAGGGCGTATCCAATTTGGCCTGCGGCTCCAGTGACAGTCACGCGAACGGGTGCTTTCATAATGTTGCTCCTTGGGATTCGGGGATTTAAGACCAGCGCTGGCGCCGGACTCGGATTTTCCTTTCAGATCGTCAAAAACTCAAGCTCCTTTCCCTTCTGAGGGTGCGTTAGCGCCGCTTTATCGGCTTTTTGGGCGGGCAAAGCGTGCCGGAGTGCTAAAAAGCATCCCGCAATGTACTGAACGTGCGTCTGAGTGCGAGTCGGCCTGTGCCGGTTATCGCTCATTATGCGATGAAGTATTTTGCGTCTCAGGGCGGTGTCTCCTATCATCGCCACTCGACTAACAAGATAGGCCCGGTCGGTTTCGCTGCGATGGCGAAAACCGCGGCAGGCCGAACGAGCGGCCCCTATTATCAGCGACCTAGCGCATAAAGATCCTCGAAAAAGCCAGTTGGAGTTCAATAAGCTTCGAAAGCGCTTACGTCGACAGATGGGAAAGGCCATTGCGGACTTCAACCTGATCGAGCAGGACGATCGGGTGATGGTCTGCATCTCGGGCGGTAAGGACTCGCACGTGATGCTCGAGTTGTTAATTGCACTGCGCGAGAGTGCGCCAATCGATTTTGAGATTGTGGCAGTGACACTCGATCAAAAGCAGCCCGACTATCCCGAGGAGGTGTTGCCAGCGTATCTGGAGACACTGGGCATTCCTTTTTATATTCTTGAACGCGATACCTACAGCGTTGTGAAATCGGTGATTCCCGAGGGTAAAACAACCTGTGGTCTTTGTTCTCGTTTGCGCCGGGGCACGCTCTACGGTTTCGCAGAGGAGATTGGCGCGACCAAGATCGCGCTAGGCCATCACCGTGACGACATCGTTGAAACGTTATTTCTGAATTTGTTCTTTGGTGGAAAATTAAAAGCAATGCCTGTGAAGTTGCGGAGCGACGATGGCCGCAATGTGGTGATTCGCCCTCTGGCCTATTGTCGCGAATCGGACCTGGCTCGTTATGCAGTGGCGAAGGCATTTCCTATTATTCCCTGCAACCTGTGTGGCACTCAGGAAAATTTGCAGCGGCAGGAGATCAAGCAGATGCTGCAGGCTTGGGAAAAGCAGTATCCCGGACGGACTGAAACGATATTTCGCTCGCTGAGTAATGCGGCGCCGTCGCATCTATTGGATCGAACGCTGTTTGATTTTACCGGCTTGAGTGTGGAGCGTGATGATAGTTTGGGCTTGCCTGATATCCGGGTTGTGAATCTGTAATGCTGCTGTTGAGCGCCGCAGACGTCTCCATTGAGCGGGGCGAACGTCGATTATTGCAAGACGTTGATCTGTCGGTAGCGTCGGGGCAAGTATGGCAAGTATTGGGTGCCAACGGTGTTGGCAAAAGCAGTTTATTGAGGGCGTTAGCAGGTCTGGCACGATTCGGGGTTGAGGGTTCGATCTCTCGGTTCGAGCCTTTGCTGTATTTGGCGCACGCGCCTGCGATTAAAGGTGCGCTAAGTCCTCTCGAAAATCTGCGCTGTCACCCTGCCTGCGATATCACCTCGACACCTGCGCAAATTGCAATAGCGTTAGACGCGGTTCAGCTTAGCGGGTTTGAAGATCAACCCGTCGGTTCGCTCTCTGCCGGACAGCAACGTCGTGTCGCGTTGGCCCGCTTGCTGTTGACCGATGCTCGACTGTGGTTGCTGGATGAGCCGTTTACGGCGCTCGATGGAGGTGGCTGTGACTGGTTGGAGGAGTGTATCCGCGGACATGTCAGTACTGGGGGTGCCGTCGTTTTTACGAGCCACCAACCCAGCCGTTTTAGCGAGCTTCAGCAAGATCTGGATTTAGCCAACTATGCCGTCAGTTGATCGACCCAGTCTCTCTCTGCTCACTGCCTTCGGCCGGCAGTTCCGTCGGCACGGTCAGGCGTTGATGGCGAGTCTCACCGATGTTGCGAATCCGCTGCTTTTTTTCTTCATGGTAGTCACATTATTTCCGCTGGGTTTGGGTCCAGATCCACTGCAACTGGCGTCTATGGCGCCCGGGATTTTGTGGGTTGTGGCGTTATTGGCGAGTCTCATGGTCAGTGCAAGGATGTTTGCATCCGATTTCGAGGATGGCAGTCTTGAACAAATGGCGTTGGCGCCGCACCCGCTTTCAGTGCTCGCGTTAGGTGAAGTCGCGGCACATTGGCTCGCTACAGGATGCTTATTGGCATTGGTTTCCCCCTTGTTTGCGATGATGCTGGGCTTGCCGCCTCAAGGTTTGGGCGTCCTTGTACTGAGTTTATTACTGGGCACGCTGTGTCTGACGTTGATTGGTGCGGTGGGAAGCGCGTTGACCGTCAGTATTCGCAGGGGGGGCTTACTACTTTCGCTCCTCATTATTCCACTCAATGTGCCGGTGCTCATTTTTGGCAGCGCCGCGGTCACAGAGGCTGTGATGGGAAGGGATCCATCGACTTGGCTGACGCTCATGGGCGCTTTAGCGGCGGGCATGCTGGCGCTAGCGCCACTGGCTGTGGGTGCTGCATTGCGTATTTCACTTGATAGTTAAGGTCCGCTCTGGGCGAGCTGCCGCAGAATGTGAATTAGGCCTCAAGGCAAAGGTTTAGGCGCTATAATGCAGGGCATGTGGGCGTTCATTCATAAATTGGGGTCACCCCCTTGGTTTTTCGGATTCAGTGGCACACTGGTGCGCTGGCTATTGCCGGTGACTGTTTTGCTGCTTGCGGTGGGTGCCTATTGGGGGTTGCTGGTTGCCCCCCCGGATTTTCGTCAGGGTAATTCCTACCGCATTATTTATATCCACGTTCCTGCAGCCGTTGTGGCATTGGCCGGCTATTACGTGATGGCGATTGCCGGCGCAATCAGTTTGATCTGGCGGATTAAGATGGCCGACGTGGCCATGCGCGCGGCCGCTCCTGTGGGGGCTGTGCTAACGGCCGTTGCATTGGTGACCGGGGCGATTTGGGGTAAGCCGACATGGGGCGCTTGGTGGGTATGGGACGCGCGGATTACGTCGATGCTGATCCTACTGTTCCTCTATCTTGGTGTGGTGGCGTTGTTTGAAGCGTATGAAAATAAGACCGCTGCAGCAAAGGCTTGTGCGGTACTGACCTTGGTCGGCACTGTTAATATCCCTATTATTTATAAGTCAGTCGACTGGTGGTACTCGCTGCATCAACCTGCATCGCTCAAATTTACGGGTGAGTCGGCTATTGATGCGAGTATGTTGTATCCCTTGTTGGTGATGATTGGCGCATTTTATTTGCTGTTCGCGATGTCGATGCTGCTGAACATGCGTGCAGAGTTGCTCTGGCAGCATCGGAACGCGCATTGGTTGCGGCAACGGTTGGATGTGTCTTGATGTATTTTGAGTCCCTTGCTGCTGCATGGCACATGGACGGCCATGGTGGTTATGTTTGGATGGCCTACGCACTGACGACGATAGCCGTGGTGTTGATGGTTTGGTTGCCACTGGCACGCTTTCGTCGACACTTGCGTTGGGTCAGCGCGGACCAGCTACGGCAAGACGGTGACAGTCAGTTATAACTGCGGGTAACCACACTGCCTTCTGATCGAGAGGGCTCATTGAAAAGAGCGGGTGCTATGACAGATCAGTCCAGCAAGGCAATCACGGCGAAGCGGTGCGTTACCGCTTGGAGTGACTGAGATGCACCCTGCGCGAAAACAACGCCTCATTTTGGTTAGTCTTGTGGTGGTGCTATCGAGTACCGCCATCGGATTAGCGGCGTATGCACTCAGAGATAACATCAATCTGTTCTACCCGCCGGCCGAAGTCGCGGCGGGCAAGGCGCCCATCGATCGCACAATCCGGTTAGGGGGAATGGTGGTTGAAGGCAGTATTGAACGCAGCCGTGACGAGCTCGACACCACCTTTTGGGTGACAGACTACAAAGCCTCGGTCGCCATTCGTTATAGCGGTATATTGCCAGACTTGTTTGCGGAGGGGGAGGGCATCGTCGCTGAGGGTCGGCTTGACGAGCAAGGTGTATTGATTGCGACTCAGGTACTGGCGAAGCATGATGAAAATTATATGCCCCCCGAGGTTGCTGCGGCGCTCGAAGGGAATACGCCGCGCTCCGCTGCGCCGTATCAGCCATGATCCCTGAAATAGGACACCTCGCCCTTATTATCGCCTTCGTATTTGCGATGGGACTTGCCGTGATTCCGATGTGGGGTGCGGTGCGCGGCAATAGCGCTGCGCTGAATCTCGCACCGACTCTCGCTATGGGCCTCCTAGTGTTTGTGGCCATTGCCTTTGCCATGCTCGCAGTCAGTTTCCTCAAAGATGACTTTTCAGTCGCCGTCGTCGCGGCAAATTCGAACAGCTTGTTGCCGGCCATCTTCAAGTTTTCTGCTTTGTGGGGTAACCACGAAGGCTCTCTTCTACTGTGGGTGCTCATACTATCTGGGTGGATGGCGGCGGTGTCATGGTTCAGTCATGGACTGCCAAGCGTGATGGTTGCCCGGGTCTTGAGCGTGATGGGCATGATCGCGGTTGGTTTTCTCGCTTTCTCTCTCCTGACTTCGAACCCTTTCGAGCGTTTGCTCCCCAACATACCGCTCGATGGCAATGACTTAAATCCACTGCTTCAGGACCCGGGTTTGATTATCCATCCACCGCTTTTGTACATGGGTTACGTTGGATTATCGGTACCGTTCGCCTTCGCGATCGCGGCGTTACTGGGGGGTAGATTGGATGCATCGTGGGCGAGATGGTCGCGTCCATGGACCAATGTGGCTTGGGGTTTTTTGTCGCTGGGGATCATGCTGGGAAGCTGGTGGGCTTACTACGAATTAGGATGGGGTGGCTGGTGGTTTTGGGATCCGGTCGAAAACGCGTCCTTCATGCCTTGGTTAATGGGCACCGCATTGGTGCACAGCCTCGCCGTCACCGAGAAGCGGGGAGTGTTTCGGGCGTGGACGGTGTTGCTCGCTATTTTTGCTTTTTCATTGTCTTTGTTGGGGACGTTTTTGGTTCGCTCGGGCGTCCTAACCAGCGTCCATGCTTTTGCCTCTGATCCTGAGCGCGGGCTCTTTATTTTGATATTCCTCGCATTGGTCATAGGGGGGTCTTTACTGTTGTATGCCGTGAGAGCCCCTACTGTCGCAAGCCGCATTAATTACACCGCGGTGTCGCGGGAATCGCTGCTGATGGTCAATAACCTCGTGTTCACGGTATCCACGATCATTGTGCTGCTAGGCACGCTTTTCCCACTGGTGATGGATGCATTTTCGTTGGGTAAGTACTCTGTTGGACCGCCTTATTTCAACGCGGTGTTTGTCCCTTTGATGGCATTAGTGATGCCTTTTATGGCCATTGGGCCTTTGTCGCGATGGCGTGAAGATTCTGCCGCTCGCTGGCTACACGAGTTGCTCGTACCGGGCGCAGTGGTGGTGGTGTTCGCGCTGGCGGTGCCCCTCCTTTTTGGGGGGCGGTTTAATGTGTGGATCGCGCTGGCGGTGCTGCTCTCGGGATGGGTGGCAATTGGCGTTCTGAAAGATTTGTGGCGTCGTCTTGGTGTGGGCTCTGGCTATGGATTGAGGTGGCAGACGTTAACCCCGAGTTTCTTGGGGATGGCAACGGCGCATTTGGGTTTTGCGGCCGTGGTCATGGGCGCGGTAGTCGTGACCCAGCTGAACGAAGAGCGTGATCTGCTGATGGAGGTGGGGGACGTCGAATTCCTCGGAGGGTATCGGTTCGAGTTGACGGCTCTATCACGGCAGGCGGGACCCAACTATATGGCAGATCAGGCAGTTTTTGAGATCACGCAGGGAGACAAGCCCATTGCGACCCTGATCCCCGAAAAGCGACGCTACTTTGCGAGCGGGCAAATGATGACTGAAGCGGCGATTGACGGGAGTGTCTGGCGCGATCTTTATATCGCGTTGGGAGAGCCGGTCGAAGAGGGTGCCTGGGCGGTTCGACTGCAATTCAAGCCCATGGTGCGGTGGTTGTGGTTGGGTGGCGCGCTCATTGGCTTTGGTGCACTCCTGACGGTGGCAGACAGGCGCTACCGCAGGCAGTCAACGGTAAAGTCGGCCGCGATAGCGGAGGCGACGGGGCTTGCGGGTTAAGCGATTCATTCCCTTAGCCGCCTTTGCGTTGCTGGCGTTACTGCTTTTTAAGGGATTGTCGATTGATCCAACGGCCCTGCCAGCGGCCCGTCTCGGCCAACCGTTTCCGGACTTCAGTCAGCCAGAGCTTTTGACGGAGGAGGTGATCGGGGCGTCGGCGCTGCAACCTCGGCCTGCTTTGGTCAATGTGTGGGCGACCTGGTGTTATTCGTGCCGCGTCGAGCACCCCTATCTGCTGGCTTTGGCCACGCAAGGCGTACCCATATATGGCCTGAACTATAAAGACGAATCAGAAAAAGCGCGGCAGTGGCTCTCTGAGTTGGGAGATCCTTATCGTCTCAATATTACTGATCGCGACGGGACGGTGGGCCTTGATCTCGGTGTTTATGGCGCACCAGAAACGTATGTTTTAGGGCCGGATGGCGTCATTTTGCATCGGCATGTGGGTGTGCTTGATGAGGCGGTTTTTGAACGAGATATCCGTCACTTCTTTACAGTCCCTGGGAGGCTGGCTCAGGCAAGTACTCAGGAGGGCGGTGAGTGATGCATCGCTTGTTGTGCGCGCTCATTCTGGTGTCTTCTTCAGCGTGGGCAGTTATTGAAACGTACGAATTCTCTTCGCCAGATTTGGCCTCGCGGTATCACCAGTTGGGTCAGGAGTTGCGCTGTCCTAAATGTCAAAATCAAAATATCGCAGACTCCAATGCACCCATAGCGCGAGATCTGAGGGTGGTGTTGTATGAGCAGCTGGAGGCTGGTCAAACCGATGCCCAAATCCTCGATTTTATGGTGGCGCGATACGGTCAATTTGTCCGCTACCGACCTGAGGTCGATCGCCAGACGGCCCTTTTGTGGTGGTCGCCTCTGCTGTTGCTGGTTTTAGGTGGCCTCGGGGTGGCGCGTCATTTTCGCAAAAAAGAGCATTACCCCGATCAAAGGCTGACGGCTGCGGAGCAGGAACAGGTTGATCGATTGTTAGAGGACCGAATTCCTTGATCGATGATTTTTGGATCGCCGCGACAGCGCTGTTGCTCGGCGCGATAGTGTGGGTGCTCGTATTACCCCGGTATTGGCAGAGAAAGTACCCCACGGAAACGAATGAAGACTGGCTGCGTCTCAGGCAGCGCGAGTTAGCAGGGGAGTCTGAGCAGTTGCAACAGGAGGCCGCACTGCGGCTCATCGAGGACGGCATTATCGATGACGTGCCGCGCTCAGCGGGCCCCCTGATCTCTTCCAGGGCTGCCCAGTGGGCGGGCGTTGTGCTACTGACGGTATCGGTGGTGTCGCTTTACCAGCATCTAGGCAGTTGGGAGGACGTCAATATTGCCCGTGCCTTATCGGATGTTGAGCGCGCTCAGCCTGCCGACATTATCGCGCTGATATCGCGGATTGAGACGCGCGCGGAGGCGAGGCCTGCTAATGCAGATTATGCCCTGCTGCTGGGCGAGTACTATTTGTCGGGTAATGATCCGACGGCGGCATTTAACTATTTTGATCGTCTCGTTGTGATGGGGGCGTCGGCACCTGAAATCCTAGGCAAGGCCGCTCAGGCAGAGTTTCTCGCTAATGATCGCCAGCTCAGCGCAACGGCGCGGGCGCGTGCAGAGCAGGCGCTGGCGGTCAATACCGCGGAACCCGCGGCGCTGGCGACGTTGGGAATGGCTGCGTTTGAGGAATCCGATTTTCGCGCCGCTATTCAGTACTGGCAACGCCTGCAAGCGTTGGAGCCCCCAGGTTCTCCGGGGTACACGATGCTCGCACAGATTATCGAACGCGCGCGAGTCGAGTTAGGTGAAGCGCCCACTGTGTTGGCTGACGAGTCGCTCGCTGGAGCGGCGCCCGCCATCTCATCGAAATCGCCGGGTGTGGACGTGGTGGTGAGAGTGCCTGAGGGTGCGCTTGTCCCTCCCAATGGATCGGTGGTGTTCGTGCTGGCGCGTGCCGCAGGTACTGAACAGGGCATGCCTATCGCGGTCAGCCGCACCCAGCCGGAGCGTTGGCCGCTGTCGGTGAGACTGGATGATCGGCAATCGATGGCAGGTCAGCTGATATCGGAGATCACGGCCGTATCGATAGAGGTTCAAGTATCGATTGATGGCCAGCCCGGCCGAGATAACGCGTTGTATTGGGGGCGGGTTGACGCCGTCACAGTGGGTGGTGTTGAGCCGGTTGTGATCGCCTTAACGGGCCAATAAAGGGCTAATTCAGCATCAGCCATAGTGTTGTTGCTCGGAAGCATATACACTACATGTTGTGTTTTTAGCTCGCTTCGGCACATCACGTGCCGAGAGCGTACCCGATAGGTATCCGGATACATAAATGCGCCTGAAATCCATCAAGTTGGCCGGTTTTAAATCCTTCGTTGACCCCACTACCGTGCAGTTTCCGGGCAATATGTGTGCGGTCGTCGGCCCCAATGGCTGTGGCAAGTCAAACATCATCGATGCGGTGAGATGGGTGATGGGAGAAAGCTCTGCAAAGACGTTGCGCGGCGAATCCATGACAGACGTTATTTTCAACGGAACGACGAGCCGCCAGCCAGTGAGTCAGGCGTCTATTGAGCTGATTTTTGATAATACAGAAGGCAAAGTCGCCGGCGAATTTGCGGCTTATAACGAGATTTCTGTGCGACGTGTGGTCACCAGAGAGGCCCAGTCGGAATACTACTTAAACGGTGCAAAGTGCCGCCGGCGCGATATTACGGATTTATTTTTAGGGACCGGACTGGGACCACGCAGTTACGCGATTATTGAGCAAGGTGTCGTATCTCGGCTTATCGAATCTAAACCAGAGGAGCTCCGGGTCTTTATCGAGGAAGCGGCAGGAATTTCGAAGTATAAAGAGCGCCGCAGAGAGACCGAGAATCGGATGCGGCGTACCGGAGAGAATCTCGAGCGGTTGACGGACTTGCGCGATGAATTGCAGCGCAATCTGGCGCATTTGGATAGGCAGGCGAGAGCGGCCGAGAAATACGCTGAGCTCAGGGCTGAGGAACGGCAACTGCAAGGTGAGTTGTTTGCCATTCAGTGGCGTAATTTGACAGTCTCTAAAGGCGTGGTGTCTGGCGAGATTGCGTCGTTAGGGGTTAAGCGTGAGGCGGCCAAGGCAGAAGTTACCCACACTACCACGCAGTCCGAAACAGCGCGGGTCGATCAGACTGCGGCGACCGATGCGCTGCATGCTGCACAGGAACATTACTACAGCGTCGGTGGTGAAGTGACTCGCATCGAACAGGCATTGCGCTATGCGCAAGAGCGGCGTGGTGAGCTACAGCGAGACCTTGAGCAAACACGCACTAATCTGCAGCAAACTCGTCAGCACCTGGAGGGTGATCAGCGGCAACTGGTCAAGTGGCAGGAGGAGCTCGGGCAAGCTGAGCCGGCGCTGGATGAACTCAAGGTTGCCGCCAGTGCGGCGGCAGTAAGCTTGCAAGAAGCTGAGCGTGCTGTTCAGGTTTGGTCACAAGGCTGGGATGGATTCAATGACCGGGCGCAGGGTCCGAGCCAGACCGCTGAGGTACAGCAAAGCCGTATCGTTTATCTCGAGCAGGTGCTGACCAAGCTGCAAGAGCGGCTCCAGCAGCACAAATTAGAATCAGAGTCGTTGGCAACGGATCAGGGTGAGTCTGCGGTAGAGCCGTTACAAGCCAATATCGATAAGGCCGATCGAGATATTCAGGGTAAAGAGCAGGACATTCAGACACTGCAAAAGCAGTTGATGGAATCACAAGCCGCGATCGAGCAAGGCCGGCAACAGCAGGACGCGATAAGAGCGACCATTCAGGAAAACCGGGGACACATTGCCTCTTTGACGGCATTGCAAGAGGGTGCTTCGGATGATCGCGAGCGCATCGCGTTGTCGGACTGGATTGAGACAGAGTCCGTACAGTCATTAGGGACTGTTTATGCCGCCCTCGAGGTCGACCCCGGATGGGAGGCTTCGGTTGAGCAGGTATTGGGTGAGAAGTTGTCAGCGCAGGTTCTAAGCGACTCAGATATGGCAAGTTTACCGAGTGTGGCGACTTTGCCGGCGGGCGCGTTCTTGGTAGAGCAAGGGACACGTAAGGCGGGCAACCCCGACGGGACGTTAGCGGCGCACGTCAAAGGGCCCGCTGGCATTGTTCAATGGTTGCACTCGATCAAGGTGGCGGGGGATCTTGAGGGAGCGCGACGGCGATGCGCTGAGCTCGCTCCGCACGAGTCTGTTGTGACGAAGGATGGACACTGGTTAGCAAACGGCTGGCACCGGCGCAGATCTGGTGCCGATGCTGCGGCCGGGATCATTGCTCGTCAAGCGCAACTAGAATCGCTTCAGGCTGCGCTGGCTCAGGGCAATGATGAAGCTTTAGCCGTAGAGGTATCGCTGAGTGATTTGTTGAGTGCTAGGGGGGCATTGGAGAAGTCACTGTCTCAAACTCAGCAGAGTCTGCAGCAATTGATTAATGAGCGCGCAGAGTGGGTGTCAGAGCGGAGAGCCGTTGCCACGAAGCTTGAGCAGCAACTGCAGCGCCGCAACCAACTGCAGGAAGAAATTAACGAGAGCGGCCGGCAGTATGAACAGGAGCAGGCCAATCTTGCGCAAGCGAGACAAACTCTGAGCGCTGCGCTGGACCAGATGGAACTCGATCGGACCGAGCGGGACATGCTGCAGAAAGAGCGGGTGACTTTGACCGAGGCGTTAGCGCAGCAACGGGAATCCGCGCGTCTGTCTGCTGACCTGCTAATGCGCTCTGAGTTGCAGTGTCAAAACTTGGTCACACAGGTGGCCACGTTAAAAGAAAGCCTTTCTCGGATGGAGCTGCAGCGTAAAAATCTAGAGTCCCGCGAGACCGAGCTTTCCGATACGTTGCCGGTAGGGCAGGACCCTGATGCTGAAAATAAAGCCAAATTGGCGGAGCTGCTCGATCAGAGAGTCAGTGCTGAGGCCGAGTTGAATATTCAACGGGGACGGGTTGGCGATATAGAGGCTAAGTTGCGAGAACTCGATAAGCTCCGGCTCGAGCAGGACCAGGCGGTTCAGTCGCTTCAGGCGCAAATCGAGGGTTTTCGTCTGCAGGAGGCCGAGAGCAGCGTGCGTCTTGAGTCGTTGGTGAATGAGATTGAAAAACGTGACGGGGTGCCGCAAGAAATTGCAGCCGCGTTGCCGGAAGAGGCGAGCGAATCAGAGTGGCAAGATAAAGTGGTGCGGGCAGAAGCAAGAATCAATCGGCTAGGGCCCATCAACTTGGCAGCGATTGACGAGCACGCGCAAGCCTCTGAACGGAAGCAGTACTTAGATGCGCAAAACGAAGACTTAGAGACGGCCCTTGAGACGCTGCGAGCGGCGATTCGTAAGATTGATAAGGAAACTCGGCAGCGATTTAAGGATACGTTTGACCAGATTAATGCGGGTTTTGCCGAATTATTTCCACGGGTGTTTGGTGGCGGTACTGCGTGTTTAGAAATGACGGGGGACGACTTGCTGGATACAGGCGTGGCGATTTTTGCGCGTCCGCCGGGGAAGAAAAATTCGACGATACACCTGCTGTCGGGTGGCGAGAAAGCGATGACCGCGATCGCGCTGGTCTTTTCGATTTTCCAACTGAATCCGGCACCTTTTTGCATGCTAGATGAGGTTGATGCTCCGCTCGATGACGCCAACGTCGGACGTTACGCGCGCATGGTCCGTGAGATGTCAGAGAAGGTTCAGTTTGTTTTTATCACTCACAATAAGATCACGATGGAAGCGGCAGATCAGTTGATGGGTGTCACGATGCAGGAGCCGGGAGTGTCTCGTCTTGTCACTGTGGATGTGGAAGAGGCAGCGCAGCTCGCGGCGAGTTAGGAGGGGCTCTGAATGGAACAGCTTTCAATACGCGACTGGATGATCATCATCGGCGGCATGATGATTGCGGGCGTGCTAATCGATGCTGTTCGGCGATACTGGCGAGAAAGGCGGGCTGAGCTGAAGCTCAATGCGCGAATAGAGCGCGCTGCCCCCGGCGAGCAACAACCCTTTAACCTGTTAACGGAATTGCCCAATGGTGGTGCTCGAATCATTCGGCGGGGCGACCTCGGTGAGGGTTTGGGACCGGAAGATTGGGAACCCTTAGATGACGAGGAGCAGTACGACCGTCCCGATGAAGCCTTAAATGCTGTTGTTCCCGATCCAATCGATGTGGCGGTAGCGGCGCAGGCCAATGAGACTCTGGAGGTTCCTGCTCCTGCCCCGATCGAGGCTGGCGCCGCCGAAGAGACGTCTGAGCAGACAGAGCCTTTTGCCGTACCCAGCGAATCACCCGCGCTAACGGAGGGCTCCCGGCGTCGCACCGTGAAGCCGGTAACTGTGTCTGACGGCAGCAGCGCTAACAGTGAACCGAACGATAGCGGCACGGTTGATTGGTTGGAATCGATTGAGGCGAATGAGCCTGACTTACCCGAGCAGGGGCGTTTGCCTCGTGGGGCGAATACGCATGTGTTTATTCTCTATGTTGTCGCTCGTCGAGAAGAGGCTTTTGCCGGCGCCACCATTCTTGAAACGTTGCTAAAGAATGATCTGCGCTTTGGTGATATGGATTTTTTTCATCGACATGAGCGGACGTCCGGTCGTGGTGCAATAGAATTCAGTGTCGCCAATATGATGAAGCCGGGCGTGTTTGACATTGATAATATGGAGCCGCTGCAGACAAGAGGGCTCATGTTCTTTGTGACTTTGCCGGGCCCCAGCGATATGCTCAAAGCGTTCGATTACATGTACGAGACGGCTAAGTTGGTGGCGAAGGCCCTCGATGGTGACATTCAAGATGAGACGAGAAGCGTGGTGACGCGTCAGAGCCTAGAGCATATGCGGCAGCAGATTCGAGAGCTAGAACGGCGGCTCCTCGTTCGTAGGACCTAATACACCATGCCTTCCCCAGCGGAGGAGATCGCGGACTTAACGGCGCGCCTGAAGCGCTGGGGCGCGGCTTATTTTGAGATCGATACACCACTCGTTCCTGATGCCGACTATGACGCTGCAATGATGCAGCTTCGGGCGCTAGAGGCTGATCACCCAGAGCTACAGGCGCCTGACTCACCAACACAGCGTGTCGGTGGAGCGCCTCTGAGTGCCTTTGACACCATTGCCCACCGAATGCCGATGCTGTCGCTGGACAACGCCTTCTCGGAGAGCGATCTGATCGAGTTTCACCGACGCGTCGTCGAACGCTTGTCGGCCAGTGAGATCACTTACTGTTGCGAACCAAAATTAGATGGCGTGGCCGTGAGTATCGTTTACGAGAGCGGGCTGTTAACCCAAGCAGCGACACGCGGTGATGGGGTGAGCGGGGAAGATATCACGGCTAATGTTAGAACGATCAGGAATGTCCCGCTGATGCTGTCTGGTGACGACATCTCGCCTTATCTCGAGGTGCGCGGTGAAATTACCATTCCACGCTCGGGCTTCGAGCAGATGAATGCTCGCGCGAGGCTGTTGGGACAAAAGGTATTTGTTAACCCCCGAAATGCGGCTGCTGGCAGCTTACGTCAGCTCGACTCAAGTGTGACGGCGAAGCGTCCACTGGAGTTCACTGCTTACTCCGTGGGGGTGTTCGACGGGTCGCTGCCCGCTTCACATGATGCCACTTTACGAGTTTTGGCAGAGTGGGGCATTCCGATCTCTGAGCATATGCAGACGGTGGTGGGTATCGAGGCTTGCGAGGTCTATTACGAACAAATGGCAGTGCAGCGAGACGCATTGCCTTTTGATATCGATGGCATCGTCTATAAGGTAAATTTGCTTGCGCAGCAAGAAAGATTGGGGTTTATCTCGCGCGCACCGCGGTGGGCGGTCGCGCGAAAATTCCCTGCGCAAGAGGTCAGCACGCGGCTGTTGGGTGTCGATTTTCAAGTAGGGAGAACCGGCGCGATTACGCCGGTCGCGAGACTTGAACCCGTTTTCGTGGCCGGCGTCACGGTAAGCAACGCGACGTTGCACAATATCGACGAGATTGAGCGATTGAGTGTCGCGATCGGCGATATTGTGGTGGTGCGGCGTGCCGGGGACGTGATCCCTCAAATCGTTTCGGTGGTTCGAGACGATACTGCGAACGACGTTGGCGTGAGAGAGCCCATAGTCTTTCCTTCGCAGTGTCCAGCTTGCGGTGCTGCTTTGGCGGGAAGACGTGTGGCGCGCTCGCCAAATTCCACCCGCTCTTCACCGACGAAGCCACCGAGCAACATCGTGTAACCGGGGGCGGACTTTCCGTGCGCTCGACGTTCTGCGCCGTGGAATCCGATATCAGCCACGTGATGTTGGCCGCAGGAGTTGGGGCAGCCGGAGATCTTGACGCCGATGGCCTTGGCCCCCGGGTCCTGGGCCAGGGGGAGCGTGGCGAGGTGGGCCTCGAGGGCCTGGGCGAGCCCCCGGGAGCGGGTGATGGCCAGGTTGCAGGTGTCGGCCCCGGGGCAGCGGGTGATGTCCAGGAGGGTGTGGGCCTCAGGGAGAGCGAGCCCCGCCTCCAAGAGGGCCTCGTAAAGCCCACCCAGGGCCTCCTCGGGGACGAAGCGGAGGAGGAGGTTCTGGCTGATGGCGCTCCGGACCTCGGCGGCGTAGGTCTCGGCGATGGCCGCCAGGGCCCTGAGGCCTTCCGGGGTGATGTCCCCCAAGGGGAGGCGGACGGTGACGGTATAGAAGCCCTCCTGCTTTTGCTTGAAGAGGTTGGTGCGCCGCCAGGCGTCAAAGCCTGGGGCAAAGGAGAAGGGCTTTTTGGGCGGGCTGGGAAGCCTTGGGGGCTCGGGCTCTGGGGGCGGGGCCCAGGCCTCGAGGTCCTCGCCGCTCGCCGTGAGCTTGACGAGGCGCCTCTCCTCCCGCACCGCCTCCCGGAAGGCGGCGATCCCCCACTTCTTCACCAGGAACTTGAGCCGGGCCTGGGTCAAGACCTTGCGGTTTCCGTAGCGGTCAAAGAGGCGGACGATGGCGAGCATGGTGGGGAGGAGGTCCTCCTCGGGGGTGAAGGCCTCCAGAAGCTCGGCGCTCATGGGGGCGGCCCCTAAGCCCCCGCCCACGTAGACGCGGAACCCCCGTTTTCCCCCTTCCAAGGCCGCCACCACCCCGATGTCGTGGATGGGGGTGCGGGCGTGGTCCGCGGCGCACCCCTCAAAGGCGATCTTGAACTTCCGGGGGAGGTTCTGCCCCACGGGGTGGCGGAGGAAGTAGCGGTAGGCGGCCTCGGCGTAGGGGGTCACGTCAAAGGGTTCCTCGGGGGAGACCCCGGCGTAGGGGCAGCAGGTGATGGCCCGGATGGAGTGGCCGCAGGCCTCCCTCGTGGTGAGGCCCACGGCGTTCACCGCCCTTAAGACCTTGGGCACGTCCCGGCGGTGGACGTGGTGGAGCTGGACCGCCTGGCGGGTGGTCACGTGGGCCAGGCGGTTTTCCGCGTAGCGCTCGGCCACGTCCGCGAGAACCCTGAGGCCCTCGGGGGTGATCCGCCCCACGGGGAGCTTGATGCGGATCATGTGGTGCTCGGGGCGGCCCCGGATGCCGTAGATGCCGTTTTTGAGCCGGAAGACCCGGAAGTCCTCGGGGTCTTCCTCCCCGGCCTCGAGGCGGGCGATCATGGCCTCCAGGTACCGGATCTCCGCCTCCGCCGCCGGGTCCAGGCGCGCGCCGCTTACCC
>ERZ767114.415-NODE-415-length-24140-cov-4.133649_pt1 | contig 24140 bp, 28 predicted proteins | sample MGYA00374952_ERZ767114 | MGnify/ENA primary metagenome ERZ767114 (study PRJEB28939, sample SAMN06267156) | marine metagenome | isolation source: Columbia River Estuary | place: USA:Columbia River Estuary, USA | collected 2012-05-05 ...
AGCTCGCGTTACGTTATTCTCGCCAATGGCACGCTCAACACCTGAGCGATCCCCTCTCAGAGGCAGCGTCTACTCGGCTAAAAATTGAGGCTGAACAGTCCATCCATCGGCAACACGCTATTGAGTCTCAGAATAGCGAGGCTTTTGAGGATTATCTCCGCTCGTTCTATCAGCAGTATCAGAGTAGCGACGCCTGAGCGCACTGACACCGGGTTAACCGCTCAACAAAAAACGCCCCGCAGGGCGCTTTACCTATCATGACGCAGTCTCGGCGACCGCACCTCACCAAACTTGACAGCGAAGTTACTCGCCGTCGGCGTTGGCTACCGCGATGAGCTCCACATCAAACAACAACGTGGCGTTGGGTCCAATCATCTGCCCCGCACCACCCTCGCCGTAGCCTAATTGTGGTGGGATGATAAATTTGAATTTACCACCGGGCTTCATCAACTGTAGACCCTCAGTCCAGCCGGGGATCACCTGTGTCACGCCAAAGGTCACCGTCTGTCCACGCTCATAACTGCTATCGAATACCGTTCCGTCGATTAAGCGACCCTCGTAATGGACTTCAACAGAATCTGCCAACACGGGGCTGTCGCCCTCGCCCGCCTCAACCACGATGTATTGCAGTCCCGACTCTGTCGTTTGTACTTCTTCATTACTGCTCATCTCTGCCATGTAGGCTATACCCTCGTCTAAATTGGTTTGTGAGACTGCGACGCGCTCGGCTTCTACTTCAGCCTGACGTCGCTCTTGGAAAGCGGTCATTTCGGTGTTGATTTCCTCTTCTGTCAGACGGGCTTCGGCGCCCTCGACGGCGTCCGCAAGCCCCGCGGCGTAGGCATTCACATCAATGGCCATGCCATCGGCTGCCATCCGCTGCCCCATCCGCAAACCAATGCCGTAGCTTAATCGCGCCTCAGTTGACTCCAAGTTGACCGGTTGCTCCTGCGCGGTGCTGTCGCACCCCATCACTGCCAGCAACGTCACTGCGCCGGCGATTCGACTCATTCTCGAAATTGAGATGCTCATCGTATTGCTACTCCCTAAGTCGTGCTCAAAAATGAAGGCTGATATTACGTGCCCTTTTCCAGCAGTGCCACCAAATGGAGGCGTTCTAGCGCACATTTACCATCAAAAAACGTCGGCAACACACTGAGATTTGACGACATCAATGCCGAAGGCGTCGCCTTTTCGACTGGCGAGACAAGTCCTTTTGACGGGTTTCGGTCTTCCATCACGCCTGACCACATCAGCTCAGCGAGATGGCGCTCTGCCGCCACTTCGAGTGCGAGTAAGTGTTGCCGAGAGTCACTCAGGTCTGCGTCGGCGGTCCATCGTGCGCGGGTAGCCCGGAGGGGCAAAACCACTTCGTCAATCCATGTGCGCGTCGAGACAGCCATCGCCCGCACGTCATCAAGCTGCCATTGTCGATCGTGACTCGCCAGCCAACAGGCAAACAGCGCTTCTAAAATGACGAGATCCTGTGTGTCTTGCAAGTGCAGTAGGTGTTGCTGAACCCCAGCACGACGATAGCAAGCAACGGCCCAATCCCAGAATGCGTCGACGGTCATGCCGGATCCACTCCTCTCGTCGCGACGATCAAATCCCATTTTTGCTGACGGCTCAATCGCCGTAAGGCCGCTTCTCGCTGCTGAGCGTCAGATCTTGAGTCACAACGAGCCCACCACATCAACGCAACCGGGCGCCTCCCCTGGGTGTATCTCGCACCGCCGACAATGTCGCCATTATGCTGGCGCAGACGGCGCTCCAGGTCAGTGGTGACTCCAGAATACAATGAGTCATCGCTGCATCGCAGCAGGTACACCCGCCATTCTTTTCCACTTGAACTGCTTGAAGCGCTTGCCGGTTGGCAAGCAGTGATATATTTTCCCTCTGACATTAGAACGTTTTCCCTACGAGCCATGGTCAGATGCTGACCACACACTGGAGCCCTTATGAGCGCTGACATCTTGCACGTTACTGACGACAACTTTGATACTGAGGTCCTCTCGAGCGACTTACCGGTGCTGGTGGACTTTTGGGCAGAGTGGTGTGGCCCTTGTAAAATGATTGCGCCTATCCTTGAAGAGATTGCCACAGAATATGCGGGAAAGGTCAAAGTCTGTAAGGTCGATGTCGATGCGAATCCTGACATGCCAGGAAAATTCAACATCCGAGGCATCCCCACATTGATTGTCTTCAAAGGCGGCAATGCGGTTGACACGAAAGTCGGGGCTTTATCAAAAACCCAGATGGGAGAGTTTGTCGACTCCGTCCTCTAACCGTCAACACGCGCCCGAAAAACCCTACAATATTTTGCTGGACGCGCTCATCTTCGGGTGCTACTTTTGCGATCGAGGTCTCGCGAGAGCCCTACTACGTCCAGCAGCATCCCCTTATAACGACTCCCACAGGGTAGAAAAGTAATCTGTGGCAACGTCAGTGTAGCGAGACTGCGAGGGCACAACCCCTAGACCGATTCGCGTCAGCACAAAACGCCTAGCAAAACGTCGGTCCCAATTTTTCTCCTTTTTGACTGTAACCCGGAAGTGATTCGTGGAAGAGCAAAACAGCGCCAACGCCGAAGAATCGGCAACCCCTACTAATGAACCCGCCGCCCTGTCAGGCGAAGCCGACAGTGCGGACTCCACTAAAGGCAATGGACGAACACTGAAACTCAAGGCCTCAGAAGAGCAATCTGACCCAGCCGAGTCTACTGCGATGGATGTCAGCGACAGCCCCTCAACGCCAGATGCGCCGGCAGACGAAAAGCCGGCGTCGAGCGCAGAGCCGCCCTCCGAGGCAAAATCGTCGGAGCCGCGAGCCAATAGTGAAGAGGACGGTCAACCAGGGCGTTCGCGTCGCGGTCGGCAGCGGCGGCCCAAACGAGACCCCAATACGCCTAGCGCCAATCCCATGAGCCTGACTGACCTTAAAGGTAAGTCAACGCAGGAGCTCATTGACATGGCTCGCGAGATGGGCCTAGAAAATATGGCGCGCTCGCGCAAGCAAGATATTATTTTTGCGCTCCTAAAGCGGCACGCTAAAAGCGGAGAAGATATTTGGGGCGACGGCGTTCTCGAGATTCTCCAAGATGGTTTTGGATTCTTAAGATCGGCTGATAGTTCCTTTTTGGCCGGCCCTGACGATATCTATGTCAGTCCGAGTCAAATCCGTCGATTCAACCTTCGGACTGGCGACAGCGTCACCGGTATGATTCGTCCACCCAAGGATTCCGAGCGTTATTTTGCGCTCTTGAAGGTCAAGGACGTTAATTTTGAGTCGCCTGAAAGCGCAAAGAGCAAGGTGCTTTTTGAAAACCTGACTCCCCTCTTTCCGAATGAGCGACTGACCTTAGAAAAAGGCAATGGATCATCCGAGGATCTGACCGGAAGGATCATTGATTTGGTTGCGCCGATTGGCAAGGGTCAACGAGGACTGCTAGTTGCGCCGCCCAAAGCGGGCAAAACCATCATGATGCAGAGTATTGCTCAAGCCATTATCTCTAATAACCCAGAGTGCTATGTGCTGGTCTTATTAATCGATGAGCGTCCCGAAGAAGTGACCGAGATGCAGCGATCAGTGGGCGCTCGCGGTGCTGAGGTTGTCGCATCCACTTTTGATGAGCCGCCATCGCGACACGTTCAAGTCGCCGACATGGTCATCGAGAAGGCCAAGCGGCTGGTTGAACACAAGCGCGATGTCGTCATTCTGCTCGACTCAATCACTCGTTTAGCGCGGGCTTACAACACCGTCATCCCGAGTTCAGGAAAAGTGCTCACTGGGGGAGTCGATGCACACGCGCTCGAGCGACCCAAGCGATTCTTCGGTGCCGCACGTAACATTGAGGAAGGCGGCAGTCTGTCGATCATCGCCACTGCACTGATCGATACCGGATCGAAGATGGACGAAGTCATTTACGAGGAATTCAAAGGCACCGGTAATATGGAACTGCATTTGGATCGGAAAATTGCTGAGAAACGCGTCTACCCGGCGATTAATATTCGTCGATCAGGTACTCGTCGAGAGGAGTTATTGACGGGTGATGAAGAGCTTCACCGAATGTGGATTTTGCGCAAGCTCCTCCATGGCATGGAAGACCTACCAGCGGTTGAGTTCCTGCTCGATAAGCTCAAGGGCACGAAGTCTAACGAGGAATTCTTCAAGTCTATGAAGCGTAAGTAGCCACCTGCTATGCCGAGCTTTATGGATCTTCGAGAGTTCATTGCCGAGTTAGAGCGGCGCGGAGACTTGGTCCGCATTGCGGTAGAGGTGGACCCCAATCTTGAAATGACTGAGATCGCTGACCGGACGCTGCGTGGTGGCGGCCCGGCACTGCTTTTTGAGAACCCTAAGGGCTTTGACGTACCGGTACTGGCCAATCTATTTGGCACACCCAATCGAGTGGCTTTGGGTATGGGAGAGGAGTCGGTCGCCGCTTTGCGAGAGGTCGGCGAACTACTTGCGTATCTGCGTCAACCTGATCCCCCTAAGGGGTTTAAAGATCTGGTCGACAAGGCGCCCTTGCTGAAAAAGTTGCTCACCATGGGCCCGAATGTGGTGAAAAACGCCCCCTGCCAACAAACCATCACCACCGGCGAAGCCGTCGACCTGCACCAGCTACCCATTCAAACCTGTTGGCCCGAGGACGTAGGTCCACTGGTCACTTGGCCACTGGTGGTAACACGTGGTCCTGAAAAAGAGCGCATGAACTTAGGCATCTACCGCATGCAGCTGCTGGGGCGTAACAAATTGATCATGCGCTGGCTCTCGCATCGAGGCGGCGCCCTCGACTTTAGAGACTGGCAATTAAAGCGCCCCGGTGAGCCCTACCCAGTGGCTATTGCACTAGGTGCCGATCCAGCCACCACACTGGGTGCCGTAACGCCCGTACCCGACAGCCTGTCAGAGTATGCGTTTGCAGGACTGTTACGGGGCAAAAAAACGGACCTGGCCAAATGCGTCACTGATCTGTGCCGTAACAATAATCTGATGGTCCCCGCGCATAGCGAGATCATTTTAGAGGGTTACATCGATCCCGAAGAGCTCGCTGATGAAGGTCCTTTCGGTGATCATACTGGCTACTACAATGAAGTAGAGTCTTTCCCCGTTTTCACCGTCACCGCGATCACAACGCGAGAAAAACCGATCTACCACAGTACCTATACGGGGCGCCCACCCGATGAGCCGGCTATTCTAGGTGTCGCATTGAATGAGGTGTTTGTCCCCTTACTGAAAAAGCAGTACCCCGAAATCAGCGATTTCTATTTACCCCCTGAAGGGTGCTCTTACCGCATGGCCGTGGTGACGATACGCAAGGAATATCCCGGACATGCCAAACGGGTGATGTTCGGTGTGTGGTCTTTTTTGCGACAGTTCATGTACACAAAGTTCATCATCGTGACCGACGATGATATTAACGCCCGGTCTTGGGAAGATGTTATGTGGGCCATAACGACCCGCATGGACCCTGCCCGAGATACCACCTTGGTCGAAAATACGCCGATCGACTATCTCGATTTCGCCTCTCCCGTTGCAGGGCTCGGTTCAAAAATGGGCATGGATGCCACGCACAAATGGGAGGGTGAAACCGATAGAGAGTGGGGTCGAACCATTCAAATGGATGCGGCCACACGGTCTCGTATTGATCTCTTATGGGACTCCCTCAACATTCACCTGCCGGGTCAATCAACGGAGTGACGCCACCAGGTTGCTGCTGCTTCCCTTACTGCTGCAGCAAAGCGACCGCATCCGCTTCTAGGATCGCTGCTTGGTCTTGATTGCCCTGTTCACGACACCACTTTGCCCATCGCTGCACGGATTCCACTGAGGGCTCGCATTCGCACGCTTTACGCCACATCGCCTCTGACTCACCCGGGTCATTGTCGTGTTGTGCAATCATCGCCAGTGCCGCATAACCGCCACTCTGCGGATCCTCGCTCACCCATCGCTTCATCGGTTTTTTCAGCTTCTTGGCATGGTCTCGCGGCAATACTGCGATCGCGGCCAAGGAGGCGGGCTCACAATATTGATCAAAACGTCCCTGCAAGGCCTTAGTCAATGCGCCCCACTCTGACTGCAACCGCAATCGATCTATCAGCGTCGACCATAGCCCACTACCTAGCGATTTTTGTGTCTCCGGTGCACGCTTCCAGAGCGACCAGAGCGCCGATGCGGAGAGGTCATCTTGTGTCATGGCCCCCGCCCAAGCAGCTTGCTCCCATACCGTCAGGACCCCTTCCGAAAGCAAATAAGCGGCTCTCAAAGCAGGTAGCAATTCAATGACTGTGGGCCAATCACCCCGAGCATAGGCCAGCTCTGCCCGCAGCTTTTGTGCCCGAGGGGTGGCGGTCGCCGCAGGGCTCAACGCGTCGAGTGATCTCGCGGCTAATGACCACTCATTTGCCTCAATATGGCACTCAGCCCGCACGATCGACACCAAGTGCTGAGGCAGCTTGCTATCACCTTCCAATTGATCCAACAACGCTAATGCGCGTTGTCGCTGCCCGTGCCGATGTGTTGCGAGCACCGCAAAAAGAGATTGTAATAAACCACGTTGATCCGCCGCTAAACTCTTTCGCAACGACTTCTCAGCGACCTCCCACCGACCTTCAAAAAAAGCCACCAGTCCTTTTTCAGCATACTGCTGAGCGCCCCGTTCAGAGCGGCCTCCCAGCCAACGAGTCAGAGCCGCCGGTACGTGCAATGTCGAGCTCAGTGCGCGCTGCAGTAGCCACACCAAACCCATACTGATGCAAAGCGTTCCCAGCGCAAGCCATACCGATGTCTCAACCTGCCAGCTCCCCCACGCCACTAATACATAACCCGGATCGCTCGCGACGCCGTTGACTAATGCGGCACCTGATACCAATAACAGCACTAAATACACACTAAAACGCGCCATCACTGAGATCCCGTTGGCCCGGCGAGACGCGCTATCGCTGTCTCCAGCCGACCGCGAGTGGGCGCTAGGTCAGGTAACGCAGGCGCAATGTTTTCGCCCGCCATTGCCTGAATATCAGCCATCATGCTGGCGACCCGATTCGGATCTTGGTCGGCAAACAACTCAGTAAAACGCGCTGCGCGCTGCAACGCCGTCTCAAACAATGACTGATTCGCAGACAACATCGCGATTTGCGCCTGCTCGAGCAGCATCCGCATATTTTGTCGGGCCAATGAAGCCCATTCTGGCGTCATCAGCTGCGCAATGTCGTCACTGCGTCGACGTATCACAAGATGATCTGATAACGTCGCTAAGGCAGCACGCCAACCCGCCGCAGCGCGATCCCACCAGCCCGGTAAAACCGGTTCCGCCTCTTCGCCGGCCATCGGTATCTCATAGGCAAGCTGCAACTGATCGGCTTGATCAATCAAACCCGATAGCCGCGCATACAATCCCACTTGATCGACCTTGGGTAGGGCCGCCAGCGCGGCGCGATCTCGCGCAATATCGGCACGAACCCCCTCTAATGTTGGCTCACCGGTATCGCGCAATAATGCGTCGGCCTGTGTGAGTAAATTGATGGCCGCGGCCACATCCCGTGCAATCAGCAACCGTTGAGCTGCTAAGCGGATCAGAAAAATCGCCTCCTGACCTAACCATGCCCGCCTATCGACCTCCAATAAACGGTCGATCTGGCCTTCTAAGCGGCCCATTCGATCGGCGAACTGACGCTCGGAAGCAGCGTGCTCGACGCGCTGCCGCGTTTCGCTGGTGGTGAGTTTGCGCTCCCACTCTTGCCGTCCCGCCGCCATTGCGGTTTGCACGTCGCCCTCGATCCTCTCAAGCAGCTGGCCCTGCCTGTCAGCGGCTTGCTGCTCCTGCAGAGAGATGTCTGCGACCTCTTGTTCGATGCGCGCCAGACGCTGCCATTGATCGTTGAGCCAAGGCCAGCCAAACACATACATCACAGCGCCCAGTGCAGCCAACAGCATTGCGGTTATCAACAAAGTTACCAGGCCCCCACGAGCGCCTGACGCGGTCTTCGCCGAAGGCTGAGGGGTTAGCGTAGGTGAATCGACTGGCTTTTCCGTCATGGGCTCGTCTCGTGCGTCAGTTGTTGATGCAATGTCGTTATCACGGCTTCATCGCTGGCATTATCCGAACATAGAACGGTATGCCAACCCAGTTCCGTGGCCAATGTTGCAATGCGTTTGGAGGGCACGATCACGGGATGTTGCAAGAGATCTAATCGAGACGCCTCGCTGATTAACGACACCAAACGCGACAAAATCTCTCCGCTGCTGGCTTGAAATACCCATTGTCGCCCAGCGTCTGATAGCGGGCTTAAGTCAACCGAAGGCCAGCAACGGCGGTAGCAGGACCATTCAGTGACCGCGACACCTCGCCTTCTCAACTCACTCGCCAATAACGCCCGTCCGCCCTCTCCTTTCACGATCAGGGCCTGCTCCAACGAGCCTGCAGACAGTGCTGGCAAAGCCAATAGTCCCTCGGTGTCGGCTTGGTCGGGGGTCATGGCTGCGAAGCCGGCTGCTTGTAATGCTGATTGCGTCTGCTGCCCGACAGCGATCAACACCGTACTGTCTCGTTGTGCTATCGCACTCGCAATGTGAGGGAGCCCGTGCTGGACCGCGTTAGCACTGATGAAGATACACACGGCCCCGTCGGTCAGGTCAGGTACCGGCGAGCGCTCACTGACTGCGATAGGCTGCACGGTCATGAGTGGCATGACCAACGACTCGAAACCTTGCAGTGACAGTGCTCGCGCTAGCCTTTGGCTGTGCGCCTCGGGCCGAGTCAGTACGACTGTCGTCATCCCCTCGCGGCGCGAATAAGATCCTCAGCACCCTGAGCCAAGAGCATATCGGCAACGCCCTGTCCCAGCGCTTCTGGATCATTGCCCCGCGCCTCTGCCTCCAATAGGGTTGTGCCATCCGTTGCGCCCACTCGTGCCCGCAACCACAGGGTATCGCCCTCTAATTCTGCGTAAGCGGCGATGGGCACATCACACCCTCCATCCAGTCTGCGGACTACCGCTCGCTCGGCCAACACTCGAGTGGCCGTGGGCACATGATGTAACGGTGCCAGCAAGTTTCTAATGCGTTCATCCGAGGCTCTAAATTCTATGCCGACAGCGCCCTGCCCTGCAGCGGGGAGAGAGAGTTCAGGCTCAATCGCGCTACCAATACGCGCCTCAAATCCGAGCCTAATCAGGCCTGCACAGGCAAGCATGATGGCATCGAACTCACCTGCCTCTAACTTGGCAAGCCGCGTATTCACATTGCCGCGCAGGAACCCGATTTCCAAATCAGGTCGATGGCGGTTAATTTGGCAGCTACGACGAAGACTTGAGGTACCCAACCGGCCTCCTTGGGGTAGATCTTCAAAACAAGAAACACCGACAAGCGCATCGCGAGGATCCTCTCGCTCACAAATCACGCCGAGTGTGAGTTCATCTGGCATGACCATGGGCACATCTTTCATTGAGTGCACAGCGATATCCGCACGACCGTCGAGCAGCGCTGTTTCGAGTTCTTTGACAAACAGCCCCTTGCCACCCACTTTAAATAACGGCTGATCCAGTAATTGGTCGCCGCGGGAGGTCATTCCCAACAACTGGACCTCGATGCCCGCGTGCAGCGCTTCGAGGCGAGATTTAACATACTCCGCCTGCCACAAGGCCAAGGGGCTCTCTCGGGTAGCAATCACGATACGTTCCGACACGTTAACTCCTCTGTTTTTCACCCTCAGTTTAGCACGAGGCGACATTTCACCGCTCTGAAACCGGGCGGAAGTGGTGGATCCACTGGTAGACTTTCATTTCGACACCAACTGAAATGACGATGCATCATGAGTGACGAACAATCAAAAGTCGGACAAGAGCTTTGGGGCGGGAGGTTTAGCGAGCCGACCGACCGCTTTGTTCAACGATTTACTGCCTCAGAGGCCTTCGATCGAGCGCTGGCAAGCTATGACATTGCCGGGTCGCGGGCGCACGCCAGCATGTTAGAAACCGTTGGCGTCCTGACAGCCGCTGAAAATACTGCGATTCAAGAAGGGTTAACGCGCGTGCTCGCCGAAATCGAAGCAGGTGCGTTTCAGTGGTCCGTTGAGCGTGAAGACGTTCATATGAATATTGAGGCACGCCTGACCGAGTTGATTGGCGATGTCGGAAAAAAATTACATACGGGGCGCTCCCGCAATGATCAGGTGGCGACCGATATGAGGCTCTATCTGCGCACTGAAATCGATATCATCTGCGAGCAACTCACCCGTCTCCAATCCGGCATTGTCGGACTGGCTGCGCAACATACCGAAACCGTCATGCCAGGCTTCACCCACCTTCAGGTGGCGCAGCCTGTCACTTTTGGCCACCACCTGATGGCATGGTTCGAAATGCTGGATCGTGATCACGGCCGGTTACTGGATTGCCGACAGCGGTTAAATCAATCACCGCTCGGTGCCGCTGCATTGGCAGGCACCACCTTTCCGATTGACAGAGAGCAGACAGCCCTCGCATTGGGCTTTTCGGGACCCACAGGCAACTCACTCGATAGCGTCGCCGATCGAGATTTCGCTATCGAGTTCTGCGCCGCTGCAGCCCTGATACTCAATCACCTTTCACGAATGTCAGAAGAACTCATTTTATGGACGTCTGCCCAGTTCGGCTTTATCAGTCTGCCCGATCGTTTCTGTACTGGGTCATCCATCATGCCGCAGAAAAAAAACCCTGATGTGCCTGAGCTGGTGCGCGGTAAATCAGGACGGACCACCGGCAATCTCGTGGCATTACTGACGCTGATGAAAGCGCAGCCGCTGGCTTACAACAAAGACAACCAGGAAGACAAGGAGGCGCTATTTGACAGCGTCAACACGCTCAACGACTGTTTGAAAGCATTTGCAGACATGGTACCTGCGATCGAAGCGCACTCAGCGGCGATGCGCAATGCAGCGCTGAAAGGCTTTGCAACTGCGACTGATCTGGCCGACTACCTGGTGCGTGCCGGAGTGGCCTTTCGCGATGCCCATGAAGTGGTCGGTAAAGCGGTTGCTCACTGCATTGATGAGGAGTGCGATCTGGCAGACTGTTCGCTGGAGACCCTGAAAACATTTCATGCTGGTATTGAACAGGATGTCTACCAAGTCCTCACACTGGAGGGCTCGATCGCGGCCCGGGATCATGTTGGGGGCACTGCACCGAACCAAGTGCGGGCAGCGATCGCATTGGCGCAAACGAAACTGAATCGCTAAGGGCTCGCGACATACCGCGCTGTCAGCATCAAAGTAATATCGGGCGCCGACTCGACCACCAGGTCCTCGCTAAAGCCCAAGTCCCACGTCCATTTTGGTGAGGTCTGCCAACGCAGCGCCATACTCAATAGCGCTGCAGGCCGGCTCAGGGCGCTGAGGTTGCCATCGCCCAATGCGCTATGCGCGTCAATTTGCGCCAATACCGACCACTTGTCTCGGAAAGGCCACTCCAGCGATACCCCGCCAAACCACAGTGAACGCTTTTGGTTCGGGCCCATCAAGTCGCTGACGCCAGCTCGAGTCATCCCGAGCTGGCCATGCCAGACGAGCGGCACGCGGCCTGAATAATCTCCTGATACTCGCGCTAGCGCCCAGTAATCGGTGGCCCCACTTCCCAGCCAATCGGCTTCTTCTCCGGTGGCCGCTTTCATGCCCACACTGAGTGCCACCTGGGGCCCCTCTTTCAGCCTCATGTTGCGACTCAGAGCCACCTTTACGTCGCCCAAACCCGATACTTTATTGTTGAGTGCTGCTTCATGGCGGGGTTGATCTAAGCGATACCGAAGCTGGTTAACGGGATAGTCTTCCCGATCCCCATTTGGCAGTCCGAAAAAGGCATGCCAGTCTGATATGAGTGGATCCATGAAGCCGCGCGAGTGTTGCACCCAAGGAAGGGTAATTTCGATATCCCAATCGGGATCGAAGGCGTACCGCAGTGACACAGACAGTACATCGGTCTGCCCATCCAGCATCAATGACTCATCGCCAGAGTCCTCGACCGAAAAATGGTTCGAAAGCGATTGTGACACTGTGACAACCGACCCCAACTGCACATCGGCAGGACGCTGGGTGGGTAGCCCTCGTAACGCCGCCAGCGGCGAGAGGTTAGTGATCATGATCGGGGCAGCGTTAGCTGACAGAGTCCATACCGGCGCCATTAATAAAGCGCCACCTAGCAGGCTAATGGTCCAAATGAGCATGCACCTACCAGTCAAGCGTAAGACCAATATGTTGCGCTAACTCTGCCACCAGTACCTGATGAAACGACTCGCCGGTTTTCGTATCGCGCCATATTTGCTGAGCGTCGTCCCACTGATAGTGGAAACCACCACCCGGCGTTGCAAGCCAGAGCTGTTCAGTGGGTGGCTGCCGACTGAAAACAAACACCACGCCATTGCCAAAGGTCACGTTAATCACACCCTCGGCGGTGCGGATATCGAGATCATCGGGCAGTTCCTCTAGTCCGGTTTCCACCTGCTCAAAAATCGCTTCAATCCGTTCGAAGTACGTATTATCTGCCATGTGTCGATTCCTTATGCTGTCATTGCGCGACTATTACCCTTCAGCATTATCGCCATTGGTCGATGAGCACTTTCACTCACTGTTATACTGCGAGTTTTATCGAGGTCAAACTGTGAAAGCCATTATTATCGCACTGATCTTAATCTGTGCCGCCGGCTGTGGACAGCAGGGGCCGCTGCGTCCTGCCGATCCAGAAACCGCTGAAGCGACGACGACCTGATGGCTCCCTTTTCACGACATGACGGCATCCTACACTGCGAGGGGGTCTCGCTTGAGGCGATTGCCGCGACTTATGGCACCCCCACCTACCTCTATTCTCGCTCAGCCATCGAAACCGCCTTCCTAGACTATCAGTCGGCGCTATCCGACATGCCCCACCTCATTTGCTACGCGGTAAAAGCCAATTCTAATCTTGCCATCCTCAATGTGTTGGCGCAGTTAGGCGCTGGATTTGATGTGGTCAGTCTTGGCGAGCTAGAGAGAGTCGTCGCAGCGGGCGGTGACCCCAGCAAGGTGGTTTTTTCAGGCGTTGGCAAGACGGCCGTTGAGATGCAACGTGCGCTCGATCTGAAAATCAGATGCTTCAATATCGAATCTGAGGCAGAACTCTTGTCGTTAGCCGAACTCGCCAACAGCGCTGGCTGCGTGGCACCCATTTCGATCCGCGTGAATCCCAACGTCGACGCAGGCACTCATCCGTATATTTCTACCGGCTTGCGGGAGAATAAATTTGGTGTGGAGGTTGCGCTCGCCCGCCAGCTTTATCAACTGGCCAATGAGCACGCGGCACTGAATCCGGTGGGCGTGGATTGCCATATTGGGAGTCAGATAGAGGAAGTCGCCCCTTTTGTCCAATCGCTAGAGTGCCTACTGGACCTCATTCATGATTTGCGCACGCTCGATATCCGGCTCCAACATATTGATCTTGGGGGAGGATTAGGTGTCAATTACCAAGCGGAAACCCCTCCTTCTATCCATGACTATGTCGCTGTCTTAAAAGAGCGGTTAGCAGATCAAGATCTAGAACTGGTGTTAGAACCGGGTCGCTCCATCGTGGCCGAGGCCGGCGCACTGATAACAGAAGTCCTCTACCTTAAACCCACTGCCGATAAGCACTTTGCGATTGTTGACGCTGCGATGAACGATTTACTGCGACCCGCTTTGTACAGTGCTTGGCAGGACATACAACCGGTGATACTCCATGACGGTGAATCCCATGCCTGGGACGTAGTGGGGCCCATTTGCGAGACCGCCGACTTTTTGGGCAAAAATAGGGCCATGGTGTTATCGCAAGGTGATCTTCTCTCTATTATGGGTGCGGGCGCCTATGGGTTTGGTATGGCCTCTAACTATAATAGCCGACCGCGTGTTGCCGAGGTGTTGGTGCAAGGGGAGACCACACATCTTATTGGTAAAAGAGAAAACCTGTCTGATTTATGGCAGCGAGAAGTGATTCCCTCTGGTGAGCCGTCGTGAGGCTGGCGTTTACAAAAATGCAGGGTGCCGGGAATGACTTTGTCGTCATTGACGGTGTAACACAGTCTGTCGAACTTACTGCCGCGCAGCTAAAACGTATTGCCGATCGTCATCGGGGCATTGGTTGCGATCAGATTCTGATTATTACGCCGCCCGATGATCCCGATGCCGACTTTCGTTATACCATTTTCAATGCAGATGGCTCGCGCGCTGGGCAATGTGGAAACGGGGCTCGCTGTGTCGGCCGCTTCGTGAGAGAACAGCGCCTCACGCGCAAACGAGAGGTCAGGCTGATCACTGACGGTGAATCGATCTTACTGTCCATCAGCGAAGACAATCGCGTCACCGCCGGACTCGCCCCTCCCCGTTTTCTCCCCTCCGAGATCCCCTTCTCTGCCGCCGCCGTTGCTCAGCAATACAGTATTGAGGTTCAAGGACAACAGTTGTCTGTCGGCGCCGTCTCAATGGGCAACCCGCATGTTGTATTAGTGGTCGACGACTGCCGCGGCGCGCCAGTCAGTACCTTAGGACCGCTGCTGGAGAGCCACGCTGACTTCCCTGAGAAGGCCAATGTTGGCTTTATGCAGATCGTCTCGCGTGAAGAGATACAGCTGCGCGTCTTTGAGCGGGGTGTGGGTGAAACAGAAGCTTGTGGGTCAGGAGCTTGCGCCGCAGTCGCGCATGGCGTGCAACTGGGTCTTTTAGACGCCGACGTGGCGGTTCACCTACCGGGTGGCAAACTCAACGTGTCTTGGCAAGGCGCTCAAGAGCGGGTCTGGCTAGGGGGTCCCGCAACGACGGTCTTTAATGGCACGATATCCCTGCGAAACTAACGACACTGCAATGCAGCATCCCACAGTGTTCTACCTGAGATAAACGTGATGGCTGAAACAATGAATCCAGATGATGTCGAAACTTTTTTAAGAGCCCACCCCGACTTTTTGCAAGAGAGACCTGCCTTATTGGCCGCTTTGAATCTACCGCACGGCGGCCAAGGTGCGGTATCGCTGGTAGAGCGGCAGGTAGCGGTCTTACGAGAGCGCTCTATCACATCGCGGCAAAAACTCGCCGAGCTTTCGGATATCGGGAAAGAAAATGAGCGGCTACTCAAAGCAACTCGGGACACTATTTTGGCGCTACTGCCGGCAGAGACAAAAGCCGATGTTGAGACAATTTGGCAACAGCAGGTCCTCAATGCGTTTGCTGCAGAGCTTGGCTCACTCGTCTGGTTTGACCCTGACAAGCAGGACGATCCAAGGCAATCGGTTGCTCAAAAGTTATTAGCGGGGGGGGATACTGTTTCGGGCGTCCTGCGCCCCGAGGAAATGGCTGCGCTGTTTCCGTCGGTGACTTGCGAGGGATCAGTTGCCATGTCTTGTATTCGTCGGCAACAAGGCGTCGTGGGCGTCATTGCCGTTGGCGCGACCAATACCCAACGTTATCAGGCAGAGGATGGAACGTTGTTCCTTGATTACCTCGCCGAGGTAATCGGACAGCTCCCCGTATGGTCATAACACGCTCATCGCGGCGCGCCCATGCGGCCAAGGCCTCCCCCCAGTCTGACAAATGACCGCGCCCGTCCGCCTCATCACCTTCGACCTTGACGACACGCTGTGGGACGTCAAACCCGCTTTAGTAGCGGCTGATGCAGCGCAGTGGCAATACCTGACGACGCGATTTCCCAATGTGGCCCTTCGTGAGCTAGCAGACCAACAAGCGGCCACCTTGCGAGCCGAGATACTGGCCGAACAACCCACGCTCGCTCACCAAATCAGCCAGTTCCGCGAGGTTTTTATCTACCAACTACTCCTACGCAGTGGCCAAGCAACAACAGATGCTGCCGAAGCGGCTTCAGAGGCGTTCGCGGCCTTTTACGCCGAACGGCACAAAGTGGCGCTATTCGAGGACGCCGCCATAGTGCTCAGCACCCTAAGCCAAGACTATCTGCTTGGCGCACTGACCAATGGCAATGCTGACGTCCGTAAAACCCCGATCGCCAGCTACTTTAGCTACGCCTGGCGGGCAGAGGAGTTTGGGATTAGCAAACCCGATACCCTGCTCTTTCACCGCGTTTTCGAGCAAGCGGGCGTCTCTGCCAACGAAGTCATCCACGTAGGAGACTGCCACGACAATGATGTGGCAGGCGCAGTGGCAGCGGGGGCTAAGGCCGTCTGGTTCAGCCCTGATGGTGGCACCAGTGACATAGCGGATGCCGTCGTCACTAATCTAGCGGATTTGCCTCAAGCCATTGAGGCGCTGGCAAGCGCGAAACCCATCTAACAAGTCTGTTAGATCGCCTCGACGCCGGTTTCACCGGTTCGAATTCGCACCACTTGCTCAAGTGGCGCGACAAAAATTTTGCCATCACCAATTTTGCCAGTGCTAGCAGAGGCAATAATGGCCTCTACAATGGCTTCCACTTGATCATCTGGCGAGGCAATTTCAAGCTTCAGCTTAGGCAAGAAATCGACCACATATTCGGCGCCTCGGTACAGTTCGGTATGCCCTCGCTGACGTCCGAAGCCCTTTACCTCTGTCACCGTCACACCCTGCACACCAATGTCAGCTAAGGCGGCACGCACATCATCCATCTTGAATGGCTTGATAATAGCTGTCACTAATTTCATGGCGGTGCCTCAGTTAGGAGAGCGGATATTATGAAGCCCCTAGCAGTTTTCGCAATGCCTAAGGACCCGAATAAGACGCTCAATCCCAGAGCAACTGGCAACAGAGGCAATAAAAGAGGGTTTAAAAAGGTCGATAAAGGGGCAAAAAAAAGGGCTCCGAAGAGCCCAAGCTGTCATAAGAAGACGGGGTAGTCATCGTTTGCCAGCAAACTCTGGATAGGCCTCCATACCACATTCGCTCAGATCGGAACCTTCGTACTCCTCCTCTTCAGACACACGCAGCCCCATCACTAACTTAATGACAGAGAAGGCGACCAAGGAAGCCACGAACACCCAACCGAAAATCGTCAGGGCGCCAATGATCTGACCCGAGAAGCTTGCGCCATCATTGGTCAGTGGAACGAGTAAGAGGCCAAGCAGTCCGACGACGCCGTGTACCGAAATCGCCCCCACTGGATCATCAATCTTCAGCTTATCCAGCGTAGTGATTGAAAAGACCACCAGTGCGCCACCCACGGCACCAAAAATACTCGCCTGCAATGCCGAGGGGGTATCAGGACCGGCAGTAATCGCTACTAAACCTGCCAAACATCCGTTAAGTGCCATCGTTAAATCGGCTTTGCCGAACAACGTTTTCGCCACCAACAGCGCTGCTATGCACCCGCCAGCTGCGGCGAGATTGGTGTTCATGAAGACCACCGCAACCGCGTTGGCGCTATCGACCGAAGCAGTCGCCAGTACCGAGCCACCGTTGAAGCCAAACCAGCCTAACCAGAGGATAAACGTGCCCAACGTCGCTAAAGGCAAGTTGGCGCCGGGAATCGCGTTGACTTCACCGTTCGGACCATACTTTCCTTTGCGAGCACCCACTAATATGACGCCCGCCAGTGCAGCGGCTGCGCCGGACATGTGAACAATGCCGCTTCCTGCAAAGTCGAGGAAACCTAAGTCACCCAAGGTGTAAAGGCCAAAAACCGGGTTGCCTCCCCAGGTCCAACTGCCTTCCAGGGGATAAATGAAGCCGGTCATCACGACAGCGAAAGCTAAAAAGGCGAATAACTTCATCCGCTCCGCGACCGCACCGGACACGATGGACATCGCGGTGGCAACGAAGACCACCTGAAAAAAGAAGTCTGCCGAGGGGGCATAACTGGCAGAGTCTCCGCCTTCCACGACCCCTGAGCCCGTAATCGTGCTCAGCAATACATCACCGCCATACATGATGCTGTACCCACACACCATGTACATGATGCTGGCGACCGCAAACAAAGCGACATTTTTGGTCAGAATTTCGACCGTGTTTTTACTGCGAACTAATCCTGCCTCGAGCATGGCAAAGCCGGCAGCCATCCACATGACTAGGGCGCCACACACGAGAAAGTAGAACGTGTCCAGCGCGTACTGCAACTGAAAAATTTCGTTTTCCATGACAATGTTCTCCAAAACTCAGATTTACAGTGCTTCTTCGCCGGTCTCGCCGGTTCGAATGCGGGTGACTTGTTCGAGGCTCGAGACAAAAATCTTGCCGTCCCCAATTTTGCCGGTTTGCGCGGCTTTCAAAATCGTGTCGATCGCCTGGTCGACCATGCCATCGGCAATGGCAAGATCGATTTTCACTTTGGGTAAAAAATCGACCACGTACTCTGCTCCTCGATACAACTCGGTGTGCCCCTTCTGGCGACCGAAGCCTTTGACTTCGCTCACTGTCACTCCCTGGACGCCAATCCCAGACAGTGCTTCACGCACATCATCCAACTTAAAAGGCTTAATCACTGCAGTAACCAATTTCATGGCAATCTCCAAAAAAGCCGCGCTGCACGCGCGGCACTTGAGTTATAGGCTCTTAGCCATTCCAAAAATGAGCGCCGCATCGCACCAGTCGTAGCCGTAGCACTCGTTGTCATCAATATCGGTATCCTCATACGTCAGGCTCCAGTCGATGCCCTGCCAAGACTTGCTCAGACCCACTAACCAATGGACATGCTTGTCAGTCTCCACGTAGCTGGCCACGTCGTAATCGACCTGACCCACCAAGAAGCTCAGCCCCCAATCACCGGGCAGGGTCATGTCGTAACCCGCTTTGGTGTAAACAATTTCGCCCGTTTCAAACCAATACTCATCCGAAAAAGCAACGCCGGCTGAGAAGCCTCCGAAACTCACGTTTAAGTAGACTTCCTCGTAGTCACCGAGGACTCCCTCATCCTGGGGGTAGTCGTAGTAGATGTAGCCCACGTCAACCCCAAAACCGCCATCGAAGCTATGCGAGAAGCCACCGTAGTAATCGAGTTCGAGGCCACCATTTGCCCCGCCGCAGGTATCGATTGCGCAGTCAAAGTCGACCGCCGCGCCCCATGTCCCGAGGTAAAAGCCAGAGTCAAAAGCAATATCGAATCCGCCCTGAACGGACGGCTTGCTGTCTGACTGAGAAATACCGCGGAATTTATAGTCCGTCACCAACGCCACATTGCCACTCACTTCAGCGGCCTGTGCCAAGGGGGCGGTGAAACTCAAACTACCGGCAAGTGCCAGTGCGGGAACTGCATACTTAGCTAATTTCATTTCATATCTCCTGAGTGGGTAGAAGCGTTGCGTGTCGATCTAGTGAAAAGCCGTGAACCGATCTAGCCGGTTCCGGTCACCCCCGCTTAGGATTAGCGACAATCGGGCCAATTTATTTTTATTGTTTATTTTCATATATTTAAATCGATTTAATAGGCCTGAGGTGCGCTCACTCAACCGGTGTGAACGGACTGGCCCGCACCAATTAAGTGCGCACCTTGCACCAGTTTTGGCGGCTTCTGGTCTGTCAGCACAGAAAATAGTGCGCTACATTGAAACCGTGGCGATGAGGGTGGCGATACACGAAGTGGCAACATCAGCGTCCGAAGTTCGTCGCAATCAACACCAACCAACCACAAGCAACACGCGCCATTTAAAAAAGCAGGACGCACCATCAGCGGGGGCAAGGCACACAATGAGTCACGAGCACGCTAATTCGGGTCGTACCCAATCACTTTTCGAGCGATTGATTCAAAGCAACGATCCCTTACTGGGACAGATCGATCGCAATGCCAAATCATTACTGCGATCCGCCCTGGGTAAGTTGGATGTTGTCAGCCGAGAGGAGTTTGATGCGCAAACTGCCGTGCTACAGCGAACACGGCAGCGTCTAGAAACACTGGAACAGCAAATTGAAGCGCTAAGCGACGCTCTGGAGCAACCAATAGAGCCCTGAGGCGGGAAAGCAGTCGTCAGCCACTCGGCAACCCAACTGATGTGACCGCCTGCCCTTAAGAGATCAAGGACGATCTATGCACCTCGCCTTTATCAGAACGCGTGGCCAAGCGGGCCTTGACGCACCCAGCGTTACTGCCGAAATTCACCTGACCACTGGCCTACCTGGATTCCACGTCGTCGGTCTGTCGGACACAGAATGTCGCGCTATGCGGGGTCGTATTCGCAGTGCCATTATCAGTTCACACCTCAAATGGCCCGACTACCACATTACCGTGAACCTAGCCCCTGCGGAGTCGATCAAGCAGGGGGCTCGTTACGACCTGCCAGTGGCATTAGGCCTGTTGATCGCATCACAGCAGCTACCCGAGGCAATTGCCCATCGTCGAGAGTTTTTCGGTGAGTTGGGCTTGGATGGCAGTATCAGACAGTGCCGTGGCTTGTTGAGCGCAGTGGTCGCGGCCACGCAGGCCGGCTGTGCCTGCGGTGTTGCGATCGAGGGCGCATCAGTGCTGGCCTCAGTCACCCAAAGCCGCATCATTGCGGCGCCGGACCTACTGTCGCTGTGTGGACAGCTTCAGCAACCCAACCCAACGCTGTCGGTAACAAATCATTCCCACGACAGCGCACCGATCACCTACCCAGATTTATCAGCGATCCGTGGGCAACCCCTGCTGTGTCGTGCACTCGAGTTAGCCGCTACCGGCGGCCACCATTTGTTGATCTCGGGGCCACCGGGGATCGGCAAAACACTGGCTGCCTCGGTACTCCCAGGGCTCTTACCACCCGTCACCCCAGCGCAGCGGCGAGAAGTTGGTTTGCTGCGTGATCTGGCAGGACTGCCCCATTGCGAAGCCCCCCCTTTCAGAGCGCCGCATCACTCGAGCAGTATTGCCGCGCTGATGGGCGGCACATCGCAAGCGATTCCCGGTGAAATCTCCATGGCCCACGCGGGCGTATTGTTTTTAGACGAACTGGCCGAATTTCCGCGGGCTGTGCTGAATCAGCTACGCCAACCATTAGAGACGGGTGAAATCACCGTCTCTCGTGCGGCTCACAAGCATACCTATCCCGCGCAGTTTCAGCTCGTTGCCGCCATGAACCCCTGCCCCTGCGGTATGACAGGCAGGCCAGAAAGCACTTGCCATTGCACACCGGCCGCCATTCAACGCTACTGGCGCGGAGTATCTGGCCCGTTACTGGATCGCATCGACCTCCACATTACGATCGACCGACCGCCGCCCGATGCGCTGTTGAGCAAACGCCCCTCGAAGGCGCACTCTAAGACCGTGAGGGAACGTGTGATAAAACTTCGTGAGCGACAGTTAACCCGCCAACACTGTTTAAACAGCGCGTTGGAGGGGGATCAATTGATCAGTGCTTGCCGACTCGCGCCTGAGACACATACCTGGTTCGTCGCGGCAATCAAGGTCCTGTCATTGTCGGCGAGAAGCGCTCACCGCAGGCTACGAGTGGCCCGCACGCTCGCTGATTTAGGGGGCAGTGACACGGTCTCTATTACCCATCTCGAGACCGCGCTGTCTTTCAGAGAAATAGACGGCCAGTCGGCTGTCTAAAGCGCTTAGCGGCTACCGTCGACCATAAAGTCAACGGCTAATCTGATCTCATCATCAGAACAATCGACGCAACCACCTCGCGCAATCATGCCAGTGCCCGCGACGCCATTAATACCACTGTCGTAAAGGGCATCCATGCCTTTTGCAATACGACTGGCCCAGGCCACCTGCTCACCGACTTTGGGCGCACCCGCAATACCGGCGGAATGACACGCCATGCAAGCCGCGTTGTAGACATCCTCTCCCGACCGTGCAGCGCCTTCAGCCATGGCAACACCGCCGCCGCAAGCCTCTCCCTGCACACAAACCGCAGAAAAGGGCTGTATCCGTGCCTCGATGTCGGCTCGTTGTCGATCCGTTAAATCAAGTGCCAGCGCCGCCATTGGGGCCAGCAACAGAATGATAAGTAAACAGCGCATGATGGATTCTCCGTCTCAGGGATCGGGAGTATAGCGGTTGCGGAAAAGATCTAAAACTGGCGGAACATGCTCACTGAGTGGCCGCCCGGTTATAATGACCTTCCGAAGCCAAGATGACGTCACGATGAAGCTTTATTCCTTTGATGGTGCCCCAAATCCCGCTAGATTAAAGCTGTTTATGGATTTTAAACAGATTGAGCTAGACACCATTCAAATTGACTTGGGGGCTGACGAGCAACTCGGCGAGGCTTACCAAGCCATCGTACCGGAGGCGACCGTTCCCGCACTGGTGCTCGATGATGGCTCGGTATTGAGTGCCGTCATTGCCATCGTGCATTACCTGGAGGAGCGCTTTCCCGACAAACCCTTATTGGGATGCACACCCGAGGCGCGAGCCAATACGCTCAATTGGAACCATCGACTGTTTACTGAGATTTTCAGTCCCATCGCGGACGCCTTCAGAAATGCGCACCCAAAATACAAAGACCGGGCACTGCCCGGTGTCGCACCCGTCATACAGCTACCGGCATTGGCTGAGCGAGGGCAACTCCGGCTCGCTGAGGGATTTGGCATGCTAGATCGAGAATTAGCACAACGCCCGTTCCTTGCCGGACCAGATTTTTCCTTCGCTGATATCGATTTATTGGTGGCAATCGACTTCGCCAAATGGGCGGCGCGCGTGACGCCTGACCCGGCCTTACAACACCTCAACCGTTGGCGTAATGAGGCACGTCATGCACTGAGTGGCTAAGTATGCGTCGTGTCATCTTCCTATCCTTGCTGCTGTTAACCAGTTGTGGTCAGTCTGATTCAGGACTCGCGCATCTAAATGAGTACCTGACTCGCTTATCTACGGTTACCGGCACGGCACTCGAATCACAGGCGCTACCGCGGTTCGATCTGGCACCACCGTTGCCTGAGAAAGGAGGACCCACAAGCAATCAGCAGATCGATCTGATCGACTTCCTGTCTTTGACCGGCTGTTCACTGCAGGTCAATCTCGGACGGCGTAATACCCAGTTGGGGAGAACCGCCTCTCCCTCACAGCGACTGCTGTTGGATCTCGAATTTCTCGACCTCGCTCCGGCGTGTATCGAGCTATTGAAAACCCGTGACGATACCGCGCTGGCAGCCACCATCAGGGCTGCCAGTAACGACCGCAAGCAGTCGCTACCAAGCGCTGTTTTTGACGCGGTGCTGCTCGGCCCCGAATGGCGCGCGTTTTGGCACGCCGATCCGATCTTGGGGGATTACCCACGACAAACCAGTAGCCTCGTTGAACAAACCGTCACCTCTCTGTCGGCCATGACGGCGCCTTGGCTAAACGGGGATTGGTCCGCCAACAATCGTGCCTTTGAACTGTTATTGAGTGATGTGCGAGCGGGTGATGGGGGCGAGTTACTCGTCGCAACATCTCAGCTGGTATGGGCACTCGAGAGCGCCAATACCCTACTGACACAAACCCAATCGGAGCGCCCCCTTTGCCCTTTTGGGCAACCCACCGAGCGATCTAGAGCCTTAAAACGGGTTGTACAGCAGTTTTTCGTGGCCAATGTTCAGCCTTGGGTGGTCAGCCTTCGTCGGCGAGCGGAGCTCATCCATGAGCCCACTCAGCGCCTTGAAACCGTCCTCGCCGGCGCAGTAACGCAACCCTACCAAGATTGGGTGGCGGCGCGTGACGCACTGCTCTTTCAACTGACTCAAATGACGCGGCAACATGTTCAAGCGATTCAAGCCACGCTCACAAGCTGCCAGCAGGGTTAGATAGCCGGAAGCCAAAAAACGCTTATTGCGACAATGTGTCAGATGGCACTTTGATCGCGGTCCATGGCCTGTGATAATCCAAGGTCTGGAGCCGCCCAGTCGCTGGGCGAGTTCCCTCGGGCCTGCTGTTCACCTGGCAACTCAATATTGTCGCAGGATGATCGAAGACGGCAACAGCACTGCCGAAACGGGATAATCAGCGCACTTTGGTACAGTGTTTTTTTATTTTTAATGATTTGTGGAGAGATTCGATGCACATGATCCGTTTAGCTTGCGTTGGGATTGTCATGGTGACACTGGCGGCCTGCGCCACTAAGCCACCCCAGCCAGTGGTTGATTTCGCACCTGACTATGATTTTAGCCAACCCAAAACCATCGCCTTTTATGCGTTGAGCGGCTCAGTTACCGGCAATAACCCCTCTGAACTCACTGACTTTCAAAGAGATCGCATCGACAGCGCACTGCGAGGCTCACTGGAAGCGAAGGGTCTGGTGTTTGTCGAGAATACGAGCGATGCCGATTTACT
>ERZ767114.416-NODE-416-length-23958-cov-6.636447_pt1 | contig 23958 bp, 22 predicted proteins | sample MGYA00374952_ERZ767114 | MGnify/ENA primary metagenome ERZ767114 (study PRJEB28939, sample SAMN06267156) | marine metagenome | isolation source: Columbia River Estuary | place: USA:Columbia River Estuary, USA | collected 2012-05-05 ...
AATAATAAACTCCTTATCTAATTTCATTTATTTGGGACAATACAATGGGCACTCCTATTTTAAAAATCCGTCTCAATTAAGCTGGGAAGCGGCTAAGCAAGCAGCAGAAAACGCTGGAGGCTATTTGTCATCTCATCATACAGCTGAGGAAAATTCGGTAGTGGCAGCTTTTAATTATTTTAGAGGATGGATTGGGCTTTACCATGACACTAGTGCCAGTAATTACAGTGAACCTTATTTTGGTTGGAAATGGGTGACCCCAATTGCCTTCAATAATGCTCCCTTTTCATCGATTAAGATTGAGTTACTTAGAAATGGAACATTTCAACAAACCTACACACAAAACCTAAGCTATGAAAATCAAATCGCTCCATTTTCATTTGATATTAACATTACGGCAGAACTTGCAAAATTCCGTATAAAAATATACACAGAGTACAATGGAACTTTCGATCTAGTTAAAGATATTTTTGCAACTGCAGACAAAACATCTAACCATCCAACACCTGAGGATTGCTGATTATAAAGTGACGCTTCATGGTATTCTGCTTCTCTTTTAGCCATATAGGCTTTTTGTTTTGTATCTCTAATTTCCATTTCAAGTCTCTTATAAGCTGGATTAGGAATTTGACGAATTCCAGTTACAACCCTTGAAGTCATTTGATTTTGAGAAACATTATTGGAAAAGGACTCGAAATCATTTGGAATTATTATTGCAAAATGATGATCTATTTTTAAGTCGTCAAATGTGTCTTGTGTTAATGTGTCAAATGTGTCTTGTGCTAATGTGTTATTTACTTTTTTTAATAAAAAAGATCTTGTAGTCTTATTTTTACTTAACAAATGAACTTTTTTTTTTTATTTTTAACATACTTCTTAATTTTGGAGCGTATTTTAAATAACTGCTTTTTTCTACTTTTTAATGCTAAAACTCTAGACCTTTCATAAATATATTCTTTTTCTAAAAAAATATTAGATGAAAGTTTTAATTTTATAGGTATTTTTTTTTTTTTAGTTTTTAAAGATTTCTTTAAAAATAAACTTCTCTTTCTAGAAAAAATTAAAATCTTTTTTTTATATGAAAAATATTTTTTTTTGTATTTATAAAAAAAGATATAAACCTTCATACAAGATTTTCTAAAATAACTTTTATAAATTACTAATTCCATATTAATACGTCTTAAAAAGGAATAAATTATACTATACACATTATATTTTTTTATTAGATTACTACGTAAATCACTTGGATAACTTTTAACTTTTCAAAAACTACTTAAACCAGATCTCAATATTAGTGCATTTGCTCTTTGACCAATAACTACAGGTTAGCTTTGAACTAACAAAATATAAATATATTCAACCTAAAGTTGCTGTAGTTAACTAATAAGAAAAATTATTAAAGAAATAATAATCAACCCTTAATAGCTAAAGATGTATAATTAAACACAATATCTGGAGCTACCCCTAAAAGAACGGTTAGAAAAATTAAAGGAAACAAACAAAAATACTCGCGTTTAGTTAAATCTTGATATTCTTTAATAAATACTATCTTAATATTACCAAAACATAATCTATTAAATAACCAAATAGAATATATAGAACTAAAGAGCATACCTGTTGCTGTTAAAACCATTATAGAAGTATTTTTTTCAACAACACCAATTAAAATTAAAAACTCACCAATAAAATTAGATGTTCCTGGAAAACCTAAATTTGCTAAAGAAAAGAATAAAAGTATTGAAGAATAAATAGGCATCTTTATAGCAATACCTCCATAATATTTTAAAAATTTAGTATAATATCTATCATAAAGCATTCCAACTAAAAAAAATAATGCAGAAGAAACGATACCATGACTTAGCATTAAAAAAATACTTCCTTGAATACCTTGGAAATTTAATGAAAAAATACCAACAGTACCTAAATTCATATGTGCAACTGAAGAATAAGCAATAATTTTTTTTAAATCAATTTGACGTATTGTTACGAAAGAAGCATATATAACACTAACAACACCTAAAGTATACATTAAAGGATTAAAGTAAATATAAGCATAAGGAAATAATGGTAAAAATCTTATAAAACCGTAACCTCCTAATTTTAACAATAATGCCGCTAAAACTACAGATGCCGCTGTTGGCGCTTCCACATGAGCTTCCGGCAATCAAATATGAAATGGAAACATAGGCATTTTTATAGCAAAAGATAAAAAAAAACAAAACCATAAAATCAACTGAACTCTTGTACTTTCTCAATGCATATTAAATAACAAAAAAAAATCTGTTGTACCTCTTTCTGTAAAAATTACCAAAATAGCAAACAGTAATAAAATAGAACCTACTAAAGTATAAAAAATAAAATAATAATTAGCTTTTATTCTTCTATCACCAGGACCTCAAATACCTATAATCAAAACCATAGGCATAAGAATTGCTTCAAAAAATATAAAAAAAACAAATAAGTTTAGTGTACAAAAAACATTTAATACAAAAAACATCAATAATAAAAAATTTACAACATAAATCTTTATTTGAAAAAAAGAATACCTATGCATTAAATTTCAACTATATAAAAGACATAGGGGTATAATAAATGTAGTTAGTAAAACAAAAAAAAAAGATATACCATCTACACCCCAAACAGCATTACCAAATAGTCAACTAATTTCAAAACAACAATGATACCCACCATCTAAAACATTATATAATTGTAAATCCATTCATAGAAATAAATTAAAAAAAAAAATACTAATAGTTAGTATTAAACTAATATTTAAAATAACTGGTTTCCCAAATTTTTCAGGAACAAATAAAATTAAAAAAGCTCCTAATAAAGGAACTAAAAGAATATATTTTAATAAAAAAACTGTACTCATAAATAAGAATAATTATCTATCAACTTCACCAAAAACAATATCTTGTGTACCAATAATAGTAACAACATCTGCAATTAAATGGTTATGCGACATAAAATCAATACCTTGTAAGTGTAAAAAACCTGGTGCCTTAATCTTACAACGGTAAGGTTTATTACCACCATTAGATACTAAAAAAACACCAAACTCACCTTTAGGTGCTTCCACACCTACATATGTACTCCCTGCTGGTATATAATAACCTTCACTATATAGTTTAAAGTGATGTATCAAAGATTCCATATGCTCTTTAAATTGTGGTCTTGTTGGTGCAGATATTTTATTATCTGACTTTATGCTACCTAAAGGCATCTGATTTAAACACTGTTGTATTATATTTAAACTTTGACGCATTTCTTCAATACGAATAATATATCTATCATAACAATCACCTCTAATACCAATAGGTACGCTAAAATCTAAATCTTTATAAACTTCATAAGGTTGAGTTTTACGTAAATCTCAAGGAACACCGGAACCTCTTAACATAACACCACTAAAACCCCAATCTAATGCTTGTTCTTTAGAAACTACACCTACGTTTAATAACCTTTGTTTTCAAATACGATTATTTGTTAATAACTCTTCAATTTCATTAATACGTGAATGAAATTGCTTTATAAATAAATAAATATCATCACAAAGACCTATAGGTATATCTTGACTAACACCACCAGGCCTAACATAAGCCGCATGCATACGAGCACCAGAAACTCTTTCATAAAATTCCATTAACTTCTCTCTTTCTTCAAAAGCCCATAAAAAAGGAGTTAACGCACCAACATCCATAGCATGTGTTGTTAAAGACATTAAATGATTTAAAATTCTAGTAATTTCTGCAAAAATTACTCTAATATACTGCGCTCTCTTGGAAATAGTACTTCTAAATAACTTTTCTACAGTTAAAGAATAACCTTGTTCTTGTACCATCATAGATACATAATCTAATCTATCAAAATATGGTAATGCTTGTAAAAATGTTTTATGTTCAATCAATTTTTCAGTACCTCTATGTAATAAACCAATATGTGGATCCGCTCGTTTTACTACCTCACCATTTAATTCTAAAATTAAACGAAGAACACCATGTGCAGACGGATGTTGAGGACCAAAATTTATATTATATGTTTTAATTTTTTTAATAAAATTATTTTTTTTTAAAGACATTTTTGGAAAAGATGGGATTCGAACCCATGGTATTTACATACAATAATTTAGCAAATTATCGCCTTAAGCCACTCAGCCACTTCTCCCCTTACTTCTTAAAACAATTATTAATTACCCAACACTATTTTATATACAAAAATCAATAAAAACGGAATTTATTATACTAATAGCTAGTTCATTACACCATAAGGTATACTCCGGAAAAAATAATAAAAAACTAATTACAAAAAAAGCAATAGAAAGAAGAATAAAAGATATTAATTTTTGATAACAAGAGAATAAAAAAGATTCCCCCTTATTAGCTTCCCAATTGGTGGGTAATGACATAATAAAAATATCATATGATAAAAGTTCCTTTTCATTAGATATTAAAAGTATATCAGACCACATTGCTTTAACCATACGTACATAAACATAAACATTAATTGTACTAATAGTAATAAGACCTATAGTAAATGTATAAAAATAAGAACCAGTGGCTGAAGCAAAAATAACTAATTTACTAACAAAACCTCCTAATGGTGGAATTCCTGCCATAGAAAATAAAAATATTGTAAAAATTAAAGCAACTGATATATTATATTTACTAAAATTAGTTAAATCTGATAAATATACTAAACTACCACCTTTATAATAAGATTCTACATTAATTAAAATTGCAAAAATACCTACACTTACAACAATATATACAATAAAAAAAAGTAATGATGCAGAAATACCTTCTAAAGAAGCACAAATCAAACCTAAAAAAGAAAAGCCTACTTGACTAATAGATGTATATGCTAATAATCTTTTTATACCTTGTTGATATAAAGAACCAAAACAACCAACAATAGCAGAACCTATAGCAGAAGCCATTAAAATATCTTGATATATATAAAATATATCGTAAAAAAAATAAATTACAAATCTTACAAAAAAAAAATATAAAGCCATTTTTACAACAGTCATAAAAAAAATAGTTGTTGGTAACCAAGTACCTTCATATACATCCGGAGACCACATATGACAAGGAAAAGCAGCTATTTTAAATAAAAAACCAAATGCTAAACAAAGAAACATTATATAGTTAACTAAATAGTTATTTGGACAAAAAAAATAAAAAAATTTAATGTTTATAAAATCAAAAGAACCACAAATACCAAACATTAAAGAAATACCAAATAAAAGAATACCAGAAGATAACGCTCCTAAAGTATAATACTTAATACTAGCTTCAATCGAACTTTCATTAAATGGAAACATTGCTAAAATATATAAAATAATACTTAAACCTTCTATAGCCATATACATTACCATTAAATCAAAAGAAGATACCAATATTAATAAAAAAAATACTGAAAAAGCTATTAATAAAGAATATTCAGTAAAATCATTTTCCTTATTATTTTCTGAAAAAAAATATTTTAACGAAATAACTAAAAATATTGCAGTAAAAAAAATAACAAAAAGTCTGATATTTGATGTAAAATAATTAATTAATAAACTATGATTAAATAATAACTTTGCACCTATATACGCTGTTGGTGTAAAATAAATACTTAAAAATAATATTACTAGTAAAAATAATATATATACTGTAACTGTTAAATTTAATACTCTATTAGAACATTTTAACCTCCAAGATAAGCTAAATAAGAGTAAACATAATACTAAAGAAAAAAAAATAGATTCTCCCATAAAATAAAAATTAGAATGATTATATAATATATTTAAATAATCCTCTATTGGGAAAAAAAAAGTAACATTAGAAATAAATAACTTCCCAGAATACTTTTTAAAGGTATTACTTGGGTTAATTGTGCTTCTATATAAATTAGAAGCTAATACTGTAAAAAAACCATCCATTAAAATTTTTAAATTGATCATTTTGACAATAAAGGAATTGAACCTTTAAATTAATTAAATACCTATTTGTCAATAAATTAACTTTTATAAAATAAAGAAATTACTAATTTATTCTAAAAGTTTAATACATAAAAAAACACATCGTTAAGAATATTAATTATTAGATGATCTATGAGAAATCTTAGATAACCATTTTAATTTTTTAAACGTAACTTTTTCATCAGATATGGACTCATGAGTATTTCTCATAAAATGCATTTTTCTATTTGTACGCAACATTTGAAGCAACATAATTTTAAATAAAAAATATGTATATTCTATAGATGTATTTCCAGGAATAGGATAATCTATAGATCCAGAACTTCTATAATCAGAAAGACCTATACTCAAAGCACCAACTCTTTGTGTATCAGGTATCACATAATGTTGTTTTTCAAATATTTTTAAAAAAATAGCTACACTTGGTATTTCAGGAAAGTGCTCTTTATCCTCCAAATAAAAGTGAGTAAATATTCTACCAAAATTAGTCAAAGATCCATAACCTCAATCATAAGTACAATAAACATCAATACTACCTAATAATATAAAAAAGATTTTTGCTATATATTTAGAATCATATAGATTATCTTCTATATTTATAAACAAAAAAAAGTTACCATTATAGTATAAAGAATTTATCAAAGGATACAATCTTCGAATAGATTTAAAAACCTTTTCTATAGATATAGAAAAATTTTCATGATAACCTCTAGATAAATAATAATTATAAGAAACATTATTAGATACCTTTTTAGTAACTTCTATATTAAACATACCTAAAAGATTCAATTTTTTAAAGTTAATAAATTTATTAAGTAAAAGAGATACCTTTTCCTTAGAATTTAAAGAATTAATTTTTAAAGAATAACTCATTAGCTTAACTTTAAGTTAAAAGATATTGTACTTAAAGTTAAAACTAAAGTACTAACAATAGAATTTAAAGTATAATAAAAATTACTTTTTAACATATTATAAAAAACAGGTGATAAATATAATACAAATATTACATAAACTATTAATAAAGAATAAAAAAGTACTTCTACAATAGAAAAAAAATTAGTTAAATCGATTTGTGGCATTATAAGAGCCTAAGGATTCGAACCTTAGTTAAACTTGTGTTTTTTAGACCACCACTCCCCATATATTTAAATATTAATTTGTAAGACTGTCTAGATATTCCTTTTGTAAATAATTTGTAACTGAAACTTCAAATCTATTTATAAAATATAAAATAAAAGTTAAATAAGAAAAATAAAAAATTGTAGAACATTGACTAACTGTAATAAATGGTTCTTCAACTACTTGACCTCCTAACCAACCTAATAGCAAAATATTACCAACAAAACACCAAAAAAAAAAGCTAAAAATCGGTTTAAATTGCGGACCTTTAACATTATTAGTATAAATAAAAGGTACAAAGAAAAAAATAACTAATGCTAAACCCATACAAAGAACACCTCCTAATTTATCAGGAATAGATCTAAGAATTGCATAAAATGGTAAAAAATATCATTCCGGTACTATATGAGTTGGTGTTACTAAAGCATTAGCTCTAATATAATTATCTGGATGACCCATTAAATTAGGTTCAAAAAATAAAAAATATGAAAAAAATAATAAAAAAACAATAAAACCGAATAAATCTTTTAAATAGAAATAAGGATAAAAACTTATCTTATCTGTTTTAGTACAAACGCCTAAAGGATTACTTGAACCTTCTAAATGTAAAAGTGCTAAATGAACAATAGCTAAACCTGCTATTAAAAATGGTAATAAATAATGTAAACTAAAAAATCTATTTAAAGTTGCATTATCTACAGAAAAACCTCCTCATAATCAAAAAGAAATACTTTCACCTACATAAGGTATTGCTGAAAATAAGTTAGTAATTACAGTTGCACCTCAAAAACTCATTTGACCTCAAGGTAAAACATAACCCATAAAAGCAGTAGCCATCATTAATATAAAAATAACTACACCAGAATACCAAAGAAATAATCTAGGATAACCATAAGAAGTATAATACAAACCACGACCTATATGTATATAAACCATAATAAAAAACATTGAAGCACCATTAGCATGGGCATATCTAAGTATTCAACCATTATTAACATCACGCATAATATGCTCAATACTATTAAAAGCTAAATCCACATGGGGTGTATAATGCATAGCAAGACACACACCAGTTAATATTTGAATAACTAAACACATTCCGGCAAGGGAACCAAACCCTCAAAAATAATTTAAATTTATTGGGGTAGGATAATCCACTATATGATCATTTATAATAGAAATAATTGGTATTCTAATTAAACGCATATGCTCTCTGCCAGACTTGAACTGGCACTCTCAAAAGAAACAGATTTTAAGTCTGCAGTGTCTACCATTCCACCAAGAAAGCTTTTAGAATAATTCTCACTTCTAAAAAAATAATAACTTAACTCTTTAAAGAATATTCAATAATTTTAACGAGAAAGATGGGGATCGAACCCATAGCAATAACGTGACAGGTTATTATTTTACCATTAAACTACTCCCTCAAAAAATTTAAAAATTAATTAGAACCCTGCTGTTATTGAATAATAATTTGCTGCAGAAATTGCCTTTACTGTAATAGGCATAAATGCGTGATTTACACCACAAATTTCACTACATTGACCATAATAACTACCTGATCTCTTAATAAATAAGGAGACTTCATTTAATCTACCTGGACAAGCATCTAATTTAACACCTAAAGAAGGTACTGCTCAACTATGTAATACATCTGTAGATGTAATTAATAACCTAATAGCAGTATTTGTAGGTAAACATAAAGGAGTACTTGTTTCTAATAATCTAAAATCATCTAAAAAAGTACCATGATTTGTATATAAATCCTCATCTGTTGCCATATAAGCATCGGATAACAATACCTGTGAGTCACCCACATATTCATAAGTTCAGTATCACTGATTACCGATACATTTAATAGTAACATCAGGTGAAGTTAACTCATCCATTTTATATAATAAAGCAAAAGAAGGAAAAGCTATAGATAATAGAATTAAACCTGGTATTACAGTCCAAATAACTTCAATTTCAGTATGATGAGTTACACTACTACCTACCCTAAAAGAAGAAGGATTATTCATGTTTAAATGAAATCTATAAACAATGCGAAAAATCATTCAACAAGTAAAAATACCAGTAATAATTACAAAATACATAATATCGTGATGTAAATCTATAATACCTTCCATTACAGAAGTTGCTGGATCTTGGAAAGTCATTTGTCAACTTTCTGGTATATCCTTATAAGCAACTTTTGGTAAAGAAGTAAGTCTTTCTAAAATAATTGCATCAAATTGTTGAATCTTAAAATATGAAGAAAGATTTCTATTTCAAACAACACGGTAAAGTACTGCTCAAGAACCTCAAACATTTCTTGGAGACCAACTATTTGCTACATGATTTAAAGATATTAACTTACTAATACCTAAATTAAAATCTTTAAATAAAGAATTATAAAAAGATAATCCTAATTTAGATACACTTGGCTCATATCAACTTTCAATAACAGTTAATAAGTAATCCATTTTAGAATCACCTTTATTAGAAAAAGCTAATTCTCATTTTATAGATTCACTTCTTATATAAGAAAAAAAAACACTTTCTGCAGAAATCTTAGACGAAAACGCTAAACTTAAAGATTTACTTTCAACAACTACTTTTTTAGAATATATAGAAAATATAGATGCATCAGTAGAAGATACATAAGTAAAAAACTTATCAATTTTAGATAATGCAGAACCTTCTGTAAATAATTTCCAAACTATTACAAAAAAAAAACCTAAAGAAGTTAAAGAAATACATGAACCAAAAGTTGCAATAATATTTCAATCTGCATATGCATCAGGATAATCAGGTATTCTTCTAGGCATACCTGATAAACCTAAAAAATGCATTGGAAAAAAAGTAACATTAACACCAATAAAAAATAAAATAAAATGAATTAAACCAAATTCTTCATTATATCTTAAACCAGAAATTTTTTCTATTCAATAATAGAAACCAGCAAATACTGAAAACACAGCACCCATAGATAAAAGTGAAATAGCAAACCAATTCGTATAGCAAAGCTACTTAGAATCAATAAGCCTTTCCCGAACCCTACGTGCCCCTTTCAAGGCATAAGGCTCTCCAGAAATATATTTATTAAAAATCGGTAATACAAATAAAAATTCAATTATATAAGTAGAGTTTATTAAATTATAGCCTCTCTCCGTTATAGACTCCCCTATGCACCTTATGATGACAAACACTACATAAAACTACCTGTCTTCGTAAATTCGAACTTTTAATTTTCCCTAAATAAGCAATACTTTTAATATTACTAAGTTTTTGAATATGATGCATCTCAAGCTTTTCCGTAGATCCACAAGCAATACACACATCAAATAAGCCAACTTCTGATCTAAACGAAGTATACTGCCTTAAATTATTTGATTCCAGCGGCGGCTTCATATTACAAGTGGTTTTCATGCTAAGGGTTTTTCAAAAATCCGTTTCTACAAAACTGATTGTTTTACCTTTCAAAGTTACTGAAAGATTGTAGCCATATTTCTTAAATACCTTAGACTTAGTTTTTAGCTTCATTTTACTGGCTATAGTTAAGGCACAAGAATACTTCAAAAAATAGTGGATATTGCTAAGAAGAGCTCGGTTCATACACACAAAATAGTAACCACAGAGACCTCGGTATATAGAATTATAATATTTTATTATCCTATGAAGATCATGATGAATTAGTCTTCCACAACGGGTTGGTTTCCACACATTTCCTTTTTTAGTTACAAATTTCAACTCAAGTAGTTTATTTTTAATTTCTCCAATCGGCATAATTATAAGTGGCCTTACTGGACTTCTCGCCTTACGTCCCAGGAATGATATAGTTGGTACTAAGTCTTGTCGGTTTCCTTTCAAGTAGACACCTAAAAACTTAATCCTGGTTGTTCGGTAATGAGTAATCTGTACAGGTTCTTTTAATTCAAATTTTAGATTTTGAGTCAAAAAGAAACTCACCTTATCTAAAATCTTGTTAGCAAATTCCTTTGATCCATCCAATCCAATTATAAAATCATCAGCATACCTTACATATATTAACCTTTTGAAATTATCATCATTGTATTTTGTTGGTAATATTTTATGCTTTCTGGTATATTTGGCAGAATATTTACCCTTTCTAAGAATTTTTGTATAGATAGGGTTTGGCTTACGTCTTAAGCCCGAATCTTCAGTTTCTTTTAACTGCTTCATAAAAATATCAAAATGGTGCAAGTAGATATTACTTAATATAGGACCGATAATAGATCCCTGAGGGACACCTTTATCTGTTTTGTTATACCTTCCATCAAACACATAACCTGCCTTCAGAAATTTTCACATTAAATCAAAAAAACCTTTATCTTCAATATCTTTCGATAAGGTAGATAGTAACTCACTATGATTAATATTATCAAAACATCCCTTTATATCCAAATTAAGTACTCATGACACTCCCTGAAATCTCATTTTATAATAATTTAATGCTGTATGACAACCCATTTTTTTTCTGAACCCATGCGAATTTGGTAAAAACTTTGGCTCATATATATGTTCTAAAATAATACGAATTGCTTCCTGAGGTATCTTATCTATAGCTGACGGTATACCCAAAGGTCTTTTTTTACCATTAGGTTTATCAATATAAATTCGACGAACAGGTTTTGGTTCATACTTTCCAGTATGTATATCTTTACCTAAAGTATTAAAATACTCATGATTTATTCCATCCAAAGTTGCCCCATCAACACCTACTGTGTCTAATCCCTTATTTTTACGTAAGTTATTATAAGCTATTGACAGAAATTCCGGGTTAGCTATTAATTTGTGTAAACCTGTGTAACTACCATTTTTTTTTTGTATTACTTTTTCTAAACATTCTTCAAGTGTAAGAGCCCTTAGGAACTTACCATCCAAATTTATATTTCCTGTTTCCCTTCCCCACATTATAAACATTTAGGTAGTACGAAAACTCCGTTCTCATAGAAATTTCTTTCCTTAGAGAATCCCCAGTTCTTTATATTTACTTGGCGTGATGAATTTAGGCACCTGCAGATTTTTTGCGATAGGAACTTCCTATCCAGCATGAATTTCAAATTAAGTGGAGAAAACACTACGTAAATTAACTCCACAATTCATGAATACATCAATTTAATGGTGTATTGGTCACTTCATATACCCATTTTCTGTAAATCAGGTTTGTTATCCTTGCCTTGTTCATCTTTAACTCGCGAATACTCTTTCAATACGCTTTCTTGACATGCTACACTCCCCATTTTGTTTCCAAACTTGGATAAGTCAAGTGTTTTAACACAAATATTAGCAATTAAAAAAAAAAAAACTAATATTAAATTTGATTTGTGTACCGAAGCCACTCGGTAATGTAAATATAAATTAAAGGGCGCACCGTAATGAAAATGTGAAACCACATAATAAGTATCATGAAATGCTACATCAACACCAGCATTAGCTAGAATGATACCAGTTAAACCTCCAATAGTAAATAAAACAATAAAACCAATAGTAAAAACCATAGGTGTTCTTAAATCAATAACACCGCCTCACATAGTAGCTAATCAACTAAAAACTTTAATACCTGTTGGAACACCAATAATCATAGTCGCAGCTGTAAAATAAGCTCTAGTATCAACATCTAAACCAACAGTAAACATATGATGAGCCCATACAATAAATCCTAAAATACCAATAGAAACCATAGCATACACCATACCTAAATAACCGAATACTCTTTTAGAAGACATTGATTCTACAATTTGACTAATAATACCAAAACCTGGTAAAATTATAATATAAACTTCAGGATCGTGATAGATCCCCCCCTCACGGAGGAGGCCCCACACAGAACCGAGCAAGCACCTCTCAGCGCACTCGGCTCCTGACAGAAAATAACTACTTCACAACTGGAATACCTCTATGACAACTCTTATGTATGAGTTGCAAATTATTGAGTTTATTTAACCCCTCTTTAGAAGAATCCCATTTTGACACTTGATTTATATGATGTATCTCTAGATTTTCCTCAAGGAGATAGCCTAAAGATCCACCGCATTCTACACAAATGCCTTTTTGTTGCTTATACAGCTCGCTTCATTTATTAGATGTTTTTCCTACATTACGTAGTTGAAACATATTCGTAGACCATTTTGCAAATGGTTTAGAATCTATATAAAAGGAAGTGTTAAGAACTTCTAAATTTGCCCTAAACATTTGAGATGGTACCGGTTTATTAAGTTTACAGAGCAAGACTAATCATTCAATGTTTCCCTTTCTAATCTTAAGATTATTCGGGACATCATTTCATGTACCATGAAATTGCCAAGATCTACCTGAAGGAGTTGAGACCCCTTTGTAGTACCTTTCAATAAGAGTACCTACACGAACTTTCTTAAATTTTCTACGGATGTACCTATATGTCCTATAATACACATAATGATCTAACCTTGAAAATTCTCTTAATGTTCCTACCCCAAAGTAATTACCCCACCCACGTATAATCGGGTTAAGAGTACAAATAATACGATATGGTGATCAATTTAAGTTGTCAGTAAGTATAGACTTAATCTTTTTTTTAAACTTAGTTATGCTTCCTTTTGATGGGTACACATACAGTCCACCTCTGATATTTTGTACAGAGTTTGTTCTTTGTTCCGTAACTCTCGATGATTGCGGAGCATTTATGTAATGAAATGTAAAACCTAGTAGGTCTATTTTAGCACCATTCACCCATTTAATATAAATACTTTTAGAGTCATTTATTTCTAAGCCCCTTTGCTTAAGAAATAGTACAATTTTTACTCTCACCTTTTCAACTTGACTTTTCTCATTGCAAATTATTAAGAAATCATCTGCATATCGAATAACCCTGTTGATGAGTTTCTTCCTGACTTGAGATTGCCCCGGCTTATAATATTCTCCCATACTTGCTAGAAACCTTTGCTTTTCTTCATCAAAGTATGTTATCTGTTCTGGAAGAATGGCTTCTTCCAGACCATTTAGAGTAAAATTTGCCAGTGATGGACCTATCACACTACCTTGCGGGAATCCATTTGTAGTTGCTTCAACCCCCCCTTGAAAATGGGTCGGAGAATTTAATCAACCTTGCAGCACATTTTTAAATTTCTTTGGGATTGGATAATTATTCAATAAATATTGATGATCAACATTATCAAAGAAGCCCTTAACATCGATTTTTATAATATGCTTAGTGTGAGAGAAATACCTCCTGATACCCAATTTTTTACGTCTTAAGTAAGGCGTTACATTTAGGATTCTACTTAACTCACCAATTGCTTGATGTGCATTCCTCCCTTTCCTAAAACCAAAACTATAGACATCAGCATGAGGATCAATTATAGGTTCAATAGCTTGCACAAACAATGTTTGCACTATTCTATCTTCTATAGTAGGTATTCCCAACGGTCTCAAGTCTGTTCCTTCACCCTTAGGAATAAATACCCTTCGTGTTCCAGAACTTTTATACTTTAATAAATTGTCTTCACGCAAAATATTAAGGTAGTAATGTAAGTTTTCTTTGCCCAGTACAATTCCATCTACCCCGGGCGTTTTACTTCCACGAGATCTATAAACTGTTTCGATAGCAAAGACCCTCATTTCAAGGTTACATAACCAACTTAATACTTGTGATTCGACGCGTGCTGAATGTAGTCCGCACTCTCTGGACAGTAATGCCAAGAACTTCTGCTTTAATTGAACAAGGTATCGAATCTCATTGTTAAATTTAAGCATAGGTCAAATTCCCTTACTTACTTGATCCACTAACTGAGGTATAAGAGTGATGCTCTTAACCCTAATCTCCTTCTTCAATGTTTGAAGTTCTCCTAGATTAGCCTCACAGTAGACTCCAGATTTCTGTCCGCTATTGTATAATGATGTAGTTTCACCTTTAATAGCGTCTCACTTAACAGAATCACCACCCACTTTACATGAATGATGTCTTCTAAATGAAGATAATAAGCTACCCGACCTGGGATTACGCTTAGCAATGCCTGTTAAGGGCACACTTACTCTAACTTCGTTGTCTAATGAAAAACTATTGGTTCTTGCGTGGTCCGTACCTTGAAATGATCTTCTAGTTGGTGTTGCTATTTTCATAGAACAAGACGGCACAGCCTTGTTCATAGCTTCACTCCTGTTAAGGCAGTCTAACCTAAATAATGGATTGTACGTTATTCCATTAACCGTTCATGTAAATTCAATTCCCAATAATTCAAAGTTTGTATTTAAAATTCTAAACAAACTATTCAACTCGCCGTTTGCTTGGCTAGATCCCAACCTGAAAAAGTTGTTAGAAAGATCTCAAATTAGAGCGTTATGCCGCCCATGCCCGAAAAATCAAAATAAATGCTGATACAAAATTGGATCTCCACCACCCTCTGGTTCAAAAAAACTAGTATTAAAATTTCTATCAGTTAATAACATAGTAATCGCTCCCGCTAACACAGGTAATGATAATAATAATAAAAAAGCGGTAATATATACTGACCATACGAATAGAGGAACTCTTAAAAAATCCATACCACGTAAACGCATACCATAAATAGTTACAATAAAATTAATCGCACCAGCAATAGATGAGGTACCTGCTAAATGTAAACTAAAAATAGCAATATCAACAGAAGCACCAGTATGGCCAGATAAACCAGACAATGGCGGATATACTGTCCAACCTGTACCGACACCGGTTTCAATTAAACTAGATAAAATTAAACAAGTTAAAGCCGGTGGTAATAACCAAAAACTTAAATTATTTAATCTTGCAAAAGCCATATCTGGAGCACCAATAAGAATAGGTACAAACCAATTACCAAAACCTCCTATTAAAATAGGCATTACCATAAAAAAAATCATAATAAAAGCATGAGCTGTTACTAAAACATTATATAACTGATGATTACCTAAAAGAATTTGATTACCAGGAGCAATTAACTCCAATCTAATTTGTACAGATAATGCAGTACCAGCAATACCCGAAAAAGTACCTAAAAGTAAATATAATGTACCAATATCCTTATGATTTGTGGAAAAAAATCATCTATATAAAAAACTTGTAATTACGTCTTTATAACCACTGTTCACTGTTTCTGAATAAAAAGTTAAAATAGAATTCCTAATATATAAATTTATAAAGTTTGTGCTATACATTTTGACACCAAGAAAAGGAATTGAACCTTTTTAATACTTATATATATTAAGACCGCACTCTTGAAAAAGAATTTACGGGAATAATCGGATTCGAACCAATATCAATAATTTTGGAAATTATTATGATAACCATTACACTATACTCCCCATTAAATACTTAATTTCAACGATAATGACTATTTGACCTATTTGTTACCAATAAGCTATATAATTGATTTTTTTTTTTTAAACTTGCACTATTCTTAGAAACAAATATATCACTAAACTCACCCATAACCTTACCTCTTAAATTATTATCTCTTCTTAACTTGATTGAACTTATAAATCAACCTATAGCTATAAAATAAGATTTTTTTCTAGAAATTGTAACGGGTATAATTTTAGTATTAATAGCAATATCTTTTTTACCACGACCTTTATTTCTTTTATTCTTAGTTTTCTTATGTACTAAAGCACCTAATAATGGTCTACATATACTAATAACTTCAAAAAATAAAAAAATAGGTAAGCAATTTGTTTTAAAAATATTTTTTTTATAAAATATATCTATAAAATTTAAATCTTTAAATAAACCGTAAATTATTTTTTCAATTAAAATTCTTTTACCACCACACATTAATCTATTTAAAAATTTTAAAAGAAACACTGAACGATAGATAAAATCATATCTTGGATGTATTAATGCTTTTTTCATTTACAATATTTTTAATGAAAACTATTAACTAAATAAGAAAAAACACGTGTTTTTAATCAATGTTTTTTTCTTTTCTTTAACTTTAATTTAATATCTTCTACTTTATATGGTAACGTAAATATAATACCGGAAATACTCCTATAAGATAATACTGTATTATTTAAAGATTTCCTATATTTCTTATGTGACCTACGTCTACGTCTAAATAATATAGCAATTCTTCTTCAATGATGTAATTGAAAAGATACTGTAACTAAATCATTTATTTTTGTAGCATGTCTTGGAAAAGTAATAGACTTTCCATTAACATGTACAACACCAGACTTTACTCAATTTCTAGATTTTTTTAATGTCCAAAAAAAATGCATACGTAAACAAACACTACTTATTTGTGATTCTAAAGATAAAAAAAAGTTTATAACATTATTACCAGGTTTACGAAAAGCTCATTTATGTATACTTTTTAAATGAAATACTCTACGAAAATTATAATATTTAATCAAAAACTTTTTAAAGTATAACTTTTTTTTAAAAGTATCCCTACCTCTTAAAGATAACTTTTTTTTTGGAACACGTCTAGAATAATACTTATGAACTCTTTTTTTTTGTATATAAAGTCACTTTACTCTAATATTATATTTTAAAAGATTTGCTGGACGTTGTTTCTTTAAAAAAAAAGAAAAATTATGCCAAAGGCGAGATTTTTTTTTTATTTTTCTTTTACGCCAAAAATGCTCTCAAGTATAATTTCTAGGAGACTTCTTAACTAACCTTGATGTTTTTGTTAACTTACAATTTTTAGACCTATAATTATTTATTTTTTTTCAACGCAAAATCTTTTTTGCATAATAAACGAATCTTATATACTTTTTCTTTGGTCTTCTAGGACGACGAGTTTTCTTAAGTTTTACTCAAGTAAACTTCTTTTTAGAATTGTATATTTTTTTCCATTGACTATACATTTTTTTTGCAACATAATTTTTTTTTTTTCTAAAAGCATAACTTTTTTTATTAACGTAAAATTTTTTTTTTTGTAAAGCTTCCTTTTTACTTAAATTTTTTACCTTGAAATCCATACTGAATTAAAAGAAGTCAACTAATTATTAATAAAATAATAAAATGATAACTATAAGCTAAGAAGGAATCGAACCTACGCTTTACCGTTATGAGCGGTGTATTCTACCATTAAATTATTAGCTCTTAATACTTATTTTTATATTACAGAAATTATTTATTATCATAAAAAAAAATTACTTTGAAATAACTAAAATTTAAACGTAAATTATTTCAACATCTTTCACGAATAAATCTAGCAAATAATTTTGTATCATAATCTAATATAATAAGAATACGATAAACTTTTATTTCAAACTGTTCCTTTGATAACTTAGATACAAAGGGAGAACGTACTACAGAAAATTTTTTTAAGCTTGAAGGTAAATATATAACGCTTCTTTTAAAAAAATTTAAATTATTTTTTTTTAAAAACAATAGTGTAGCCTTTAGGTCTCTTTTTAAATAATAATTAAAAAAACTTCTAATATGTAAATAGATCTTATACTTTTTTATTAAACTTAAGGTCATTATTAATGTAAATTAATTAAATCATTTAAATAAATAGATACTAAAATAATATAAACATATGCTTGCAAACCTGCAATAACAAATTCTAAACCAGTTGTTAAGAAAACAACAGTTGTTGGTAATATTGCTACAAAAGAAAAAGCAAAACCAAACCAAATAATTGTTCAAGCAAACGAAATTAAAATCTTTAATAAAGTATGACCAGACATCATATTTGCAAATAAACGAATAGATAAACTAAGCACTTTAGATGTATAAGAAATAAACTCAATAGCTACCAAACCTACAGATATAGCTAAAGGAATACCTTCCGGTAAAAATAATCTTCAAATGCTAGCACCATTATAAAGCATACCAATTCAATTTAAACCTAAAAAAGTTACTAATGAAAAAAAAAAACTTACAATTAAATAACTAGTTACAGTTAAAGCAAATGGAATCATACCAACTAAATTTGATATTAAAATGAAAAGAAATAATAATAATAAATATGTTAAAAAGTTCTTATTTTTCATGTTAATATTCTCATGTACAATATTCTTTAAAAAAACTAAAATTAGAAATAAAATTACTTCATTTTTATTTCAATTTTTTAAATTAGTAGAAAATCATGGAATCATTACCCAAAGAATAATAACAACAAAATTAAGAATAACAATTAAAGACACATTATCTATATTAAAAAACCTGCTACTACACCCCTTTAAAACACGAAATATAAAAAATTGATCTAATGGTTCAAAAAACATACTTAAACATTTTAGTAAAAAATAAAAACTATATTAAATCAAAAGTATTTATTTTCAAAAAACTTAACAGTGTATATATACATAATTTTTAATATTATTTTTTTTTTAATTGTTTCTTTTTTTTATAAAACTTTAACTTAGATCTATTTCTTCGTTTTTGTGGACGACAACCATTATGTGGTATTTTTATAACATACTTAATATAACGAATTTTTAATCTACGAAACTTATCACTTTTAGTATTTAAAGCTTTTCTTACAGCAGATCTAAATCTACTTCAACCTTTATATACTAAAGTTAAACCATGATACTTTGAAGAAAAATGCTTACTTATAACTTTTCTAACTAAACGAGTTACACTAAATATAGAATTATACTCTTTTCTCCTCCTACCTACATAACCTGCTTGTCGTACTGTTGTTAAATGAATAGTCTTACCATAAGGTTCAGATACGTTAAAAAAAGTATTCCTTTTTTTAAAGGTAACATTTAAAAACAATTGTTTTATACTTTTTTGTTTAATATTTAATTTTTTTTTTTTTAATCATTCCTTTGTATATAAAGAAACTTTTCTAAGTAACTTTATGTAAAAGGATTCTAATTTACTTTGAATTAAAGGATTAATAAAACAATTATTAGAAGAAGATTTAATAACTTCTCCAAATATAAAGCTATATTTTTTTTTTCTCCTTTGTTGTCTTTTTTTTATAATAATATTTAAATTTTTTTTAGAAACAACTAAATCACCTGATAAATTATTAGATATATTTAAAAAGTTTTCTCTAAGAAAAGAAAGTTGCCTAACTAATAATAATGTTGTATAAAAATTATTTTTTAATTTTAAATATAACGGAAGTTTCCCTAAAGAATATAAAGTAATTTTTATAAAATCAATATATGCTTGTATGTAAAGTGTAATTTTTTTAACTTTACGATTGCTTACTATAAGTTTATGATCCATAATTTAAATAAAATAGCAATAGATTGCTTTTGGAAAAGATGGGATTCGAACCCATGGTATTTACATACAATAATTTAGCAAATTATCACCTTAAGCCGCTCAGCCACTTCTCCATTTTTACCTATTAAAATATTAACCTTTTAAACTAGAAAAAGATTCAAAAGCAATACTTCGTTTTACATAAAATGATGCAACTAAAATACCTAAACCTATAGCAGAATCTGCAGCGGCTACGGTAATTATTAGTAAAGCAAAAATATATCCAGAGTATACACCTCAATACATAGAAAAAAAAATAAAATTTAAACTAGCACCAAAAAGCATTAACTCAACAGATAACATTAAATTTATTAAATTTTTTCTATTAAAAACTATTCCTAAAATACCCAAAAAAAATAAAGTAAAAGAAAATAATAAATAAAATTTAATAGGTATTTCGTCTATAGGTACATCTAAAAAATTTCTATCATAATTATACATGATACGTGGTAACACACAATCTTTACAATTAACTGATGAATAATATGACATCTTATTTAATTAAATTTTTATTAGTTGTTAACAATAACGCACCAATCATAGATACTAATAAAATTACACCCGATAATATAAAAATAAAATAATAATGTGTATACAATCAGTATGAAAAAATATCAATATCATTCTTAAATATTGGTTCAGGTAAGCCTATATTACTTTCTTCAACTAAAATCTGCTCTTCCCATCTAAAATAATTCTCATTATATAAACAAGAGTCAATTACTATATTCATCATAAAAACAAATTTTGGAAGTGTAAATAATAATACATAAAACTCTCAACTAGAAAAATCTACTAAAACGTTTTGACTTACTTTAATATTTAACATCATAACTACAAATAGAAATAATATAGAAATTGCCCCAATATATACAATTAAAAATACATACGCTAAAAACTCTACGTGACATATTAATAAAACTATTACAGAAGAAATAATCGATGAAATTAAACTAAATATAGAATAGATTGGATTTTTAACTAAAATTAGTAATACAGCACTTAATAGTGCAATCCCCATAAAGAGGAAAACTGTTACAATTCATGGTGTTGTCATATTAAGCACCTCAGATATAAACGCATAAAAATAAAAAGATTCAAACTACATCAACAAAATGTCAATACCATGCGGCACAAACAAAACCAACATGATGATTTTTAAAAAAATGATGGAATAAGTGACGTCCAAGACAAATAAATAAAAAAAGAGTACCTATAAAAACGTGTACACCATGAAATCCAGTTGTCATATAAAAAATTGAGCCATATACACTATCATTAATTGAAAAACTAGCACCATCATACTCACCTTTTTGTAATAATGTAAAAATAATACCATAAAAAATTGTAGCCGCTAAACCTACAGTTGTCTTTCTAAAATCTCCCTGAACAATAGCTCTATGTGCATAAGTTACAGTTACACCAGAAGATAATAATATAACAGTATTTAATAAAGGTAACGCGGTAAACGATAAGGTATGTATACCTTTTGGAGGCCATACACCACCAACCCAAATAGAAGGAGAAAGACTAAAATGAAAAAAAGCCCAAAAAAATGCAAAAAAAAACATAATCTCAGAAGTAATAAATAAAAGCATACCTAATAAAATATTTTGTTGAACTTTAAAGGTATGATGACCTTCATAAGTTGCTTCTGTAATAATATCAGCGAACCAACGAAATAAATTAAAAGATACAATTAAAATACTTAAAGCTAAACTAAAAGCACCTCCATTAAAATAATGAAAATACATTACAAAACTTACTGCTACTCCAAATAGAGAAAAGGATGTAAAAATTGGTCACGGGCTAGGGTTAACCAAATGAAAAGGATGCTGTTCATAAGAAGCTATGTTAATATTTTTTATATTTTGCATAAAATACGCTATAAAAGGAATTGAACCTTTTTAATAAAAATGCTTCCAAGCTAACGCATAATCCTCTTACCAAGAAGATTTTCTAATACCAAAGATATCATTTTTTGATGCTGAACGTCTAAGTTCAATCCTTGATATTCTAAAAAGGCGATAAACACTATGATGTCTACCCGTAAAAACACACATATTATTAATTCTGCTAGAAAAGCAATCTTTTTTATAAAAAAAAGATTCTTTTAAAAGAGAATTTTTAAATTCTAAATCCTGTATATTTCTATTTTTTAATAAACACTTAATACTATTAATTCTCAATTCAAACATTTTAAATAAACTCCTTTTTTTTTTATCTAAATAAATTTTTTGTCAACGCATAAATAAATTAATTTTTTTAACAATAACAACTAATTAACAATTAAATTTTTAATCTACTACAAGCCTATATTAAAATATGAAAAGTGACTATAATAATATTAATTAAATAAATAAAATTAAAAAAGCCATCATTAAACCAAATAAAGCTATAGCTTCAGATAAAGCAAATCCTAAAATAGCGTAAACAAATAATTGTTTTTCTAAACTTGGGTTTCTAGCGAAAGAGTTTAATAATGCTGCAAAAACGATACCAATACCTACACCAGAACCAGCTAAAGATATTGTAGCTAAACCTGCACCGATATATTTAGTTCCTTGTAATAACATGAACAGTATATTTTATATTTTTGAATAGAATTATAAATAAAATCTAATAATAAAACCTAAGATATTCAATAAGCTTAAATCTGCGTGGGTCAGACGGTGACTAACCTATTTATCTAATTAAACTACTTTCTATTGGATTTGAACCAATACCCTTATTAAGGAGCAAATTTTGAATTTGCAGTGTCTACCTTTTCACCAAGAAAGCAAAAAGTAAACTTATATATTTGCCCTAGGATAGAATTGAACTACCACATAAAGATTTTCAGTCTTCCGCTCTACCATTAAGCTACTAGGGCATAAGAATTATAATTAAAACTCTATATTACTAAATATAAGCTATATTCTATTATGTAACTTTATTTTTTCTATAAATTATTTAAATAGAAAATTATTTATAACTTTTTTTCTAAAAACTATTTTAAAATATATACAAATTAGTAAAAACAAGTAATGTTCTCTGCCAGACTTGAACTGGCACTCTCAAAAGAAACAGATTTTAAGTCTGCAGTGTCTACCATTCCACCAAGAGAACAAACTAACAAAAATACAAATTTTTTGGAAAAGACGGGATTCGAACCCATGGTATTTACATACGCTTGTTTTCAAAACAAGTGCCTTAAACCGCTCAGCCACTTCTCCGTTTTCATTGGGTACATTGGGGCTCGAACCCAAAACCATCGGATTAAAAGTCCACTGCTCTACCAATTGGAGCTATATACCCTTAACTTATACACCACTATTTTGGTTTAAGCCATGGGCGTGGCATATTCCGAGATTCCTTAAGAGCCACTTCAATCTCCTTTGAAAACTTATAGTTGGAAGTTGGAAGATTCCTCAATTTAGGTAAATTGGGGCTTTCAGGAATACCTTCCCAAATAGATAAAGAAATGGAATCTAAACTATTTAGCAAGCATTCGGAAATAGAAAATTGAAGTACTATACCGTAATAACTTGCAATCATAGTCCCTCAGATTATCGCTTTAACTAAAAAACCAACTGAGTATTCCATTACTGGAACACGTCTAGAATAATACTTACGAACTCTTTTTTTTTGTATATAAAGTCACTTTACTCTAATATTATATTTTAAAAGATTTGCTGGACGTTGTTTCTTT
>ERZ767114.419-NODE-419-length-23737-cov-3.281150_pt1 | contig 23737 bp, 18 predicted proteins | sample MGYA00374952_ERZ767114 | MGnify/ENA primary metagenome ERZ767114 (study PRJEB28939, sample SAMN06267156) | marine metagenome | isolation source: Columbia River Estuary | place: USA:Columbia River Estuary, USA | collected 2012-05-05 ...
CCCCTGCAGCCGAGCGGGGTCGATGGTGCCAGCCGCCGCCAGGATGCCCAGGGCAATGGGCAGATCGAACCGGCCCGACTCCTTGGGCAGGTCGGCCGGCGCCAGGTTGACGGTCACGCGCTGGTTGTGCGGGAAGGCAAAGCCGCTCTCGGCCAGTGCCGCAATCGCGTCAATGTCCGGTGCCGGCGGACGATCGAAACCAGTTTGTTACCACCGCTTTATAGCCTGCTATGACGGGAAGTGCTTGGTGAATGCTATCCGCATTAGGGGAACCGTCGGGCTTTAAGCTGCTCCAAATGACGGCGGTACCTGCCCTCGGGCTAAAGCTCGCACCCACATTCAAAAAATGGGTTTCACCACCCTGCTCAACATCATTAAGGTAAATCATGAAAGTGTAGGTGCGTTGGCCCTTTTCCGCAGCGTGCGATGCCATTTCGTGCGTTTCAAAATAATCGGTGTGAGCTTTAAATTCCTGCCCAATCTCGTAGTACTGTCCTTGTATTTCCTCAGAATAAGCGGAGTCGATTCCCATAAGCTGGCAAATACGGTGGTGGATATTGCTCAGTAACGGATCACTCGACCGAGCCAGGTCGCAAGTACGACTAGTACGGTAACTTTGATCAGATTCGTAGCTAGAAAGGGTAGAGTCTCGGAGATTCGCTCGAATACGCTGAATCAGTTTTTCGCATTCATCAACGGTCAGAAAGTTTTCTAAGGTGTACAGTTCTAGACTGTCAGAATCCAGCCTGATGGCGTTGGGGATATAAAGCTTACGACGATCAATGTTCACACCTTCATTGGCGGTTTGTCGTACCTCGTTCTTGCGCTGGATTTCAAAGGGATTGACTAACTCATCGAGAGCGACGCTCGGCTCGTAATTCATTTCGTGACAGATTGCGCGATATTCATAACCCTCATCTAACAAGATTTTAAAAATACCGTCCTTATCCTGCCCATTGCCGACATTGGTTCTAATCCAGTTTTTCCACGCCTCGTCAAATACTGTTTTCACCGCGCATCGCTCCGTCTTGTATGCCTGCTCGCAATCAGTCGGGCACTGAATGTTACCAATGGTAAGTTGGTTCTAGCTGACGGGCGCTAGCGTCAGTATTTACCCTCTATTGTCTCCGCCCGACATCGTGGCCTCCGTGTGGATCACCCCCCCTTCACCATTTTGCTTTTTCCGATTATGAGTAGGTCTTTGAAGGATCCCTGCCCTGCTCGTAATCGTAAAATTTCCAGTCGACAAGAGGACGACCCGCTTAGTCTACCTTCTGAACCAAGGGCATGAGTCGATAGCCGTCAAACTTCACCCGGTCAGACGGGATGTAATGCCGCACGATGAAGTTAAAGACGCCCGTCTCATTGGAAATAGGCAAATTGTTCGTGGCACTAGCGCCACATCCCATGTTCACGGTGTAAGTCCCATCGTCATTTGCAGTGGCGATATCAGAACTCATATGTGCGACGTCATCGAACATGAAGCCATTTTGATCGTATACCGTGAACGACCAGAAGGCGCCGTTATCAGGGTCCTCAAAAGTCGCCGAGTAGCAACCCTCTGCGGGGTAATTCGGCGAACTCTCATAAACATTATCGGTCAGCTGAGCCCCACCCCAGCCGACAGCGGCCCCCACGGTGTACTTCTCAACATTAAACATGCCGCGTGAATCGTCAGTAGGTGCTGTAAACATCCCGTAGACCATATTGGCTCCATACTTCGCCACCACCTCAGGCAACTGTTGCCGCAGCGATAGCTCAACCGCATCGAAGCTGTCTCGGTCGACCGGCTCGGCGGTGAAGGGTTCGGCGCTGACTGCAGTAATGGCCATGCCATCTTGTATGGCGTTAGCCTCTGATTCGCTCAGCGTATTGTCGAGACGAATCACCAAATACAAGTGGGTGCCATAGTGAGTGGCCAGCTCAAAGGTCCCACTACCGTAGGACATCGGTTGAATCCTATGATCCATCGTCACCGGCTGAACCGAGACGTACTTCCCATCAGGCAGAGACGGAATAGTGATCGACGCACCCGCTGACACATCGACTACCGCAAAACTATAGTAAGTGTCTCGGTTCATCCGCACGACGGGCTGATCGTCTGTAGGCGTGAGTTTTCGGTTGTGAGCGATCTCATTCACGGCGGCCCGACCTTGCGCAATCAGCAGCTGTCGGGACGTCTCCAGTGTCGGGTAATTCTCTACCGTAGCAGTGACCCCGCCAGGCTGAAAAAAATCGTCGATTGAACCAACAGGATCGGCCGAGCTGGTTGCAGACGCTGCAATAGCAATGGCGGCGCCTAATAAAGCGTGGCGGGCAGGCGAGAGAGAAACTGAGTTCATAACGACATTTCCTTAGACGAGAGTCTTAAAAAACTAGATCGCAGATGGTACGCCAACAAAAACGCCCCTGCCAGCCTCCTGCTCACCGCGCGAAATTGACCATCGTTAATCGCCGCATTGTCTTCAGCTCTTGCTGCCGATTCCTCACCTCAAGCTGGCTACCATCGCTCGCCGGTGTCACCTGAACCCACGATAAATCAGTAACAACCAACTGACTATTAACAGCGTTCCGCCAAGCGGCGTCACCATGGCGAACATCGCGATTCCCGTTAAGACATAGGCATAGAGGGAAAATGAGAAGAGGACCACACCACCCGTGAAACCAATGATCGGCCATGGACCCAGTGACATGCCACCCGTGTTCGCGGTGAGCGCGAGAATCAACACGGCCACGGCGTGGATCAAATGATACTGTGCCGCTGTCGCCCAGATATCCAATTGCGCCGGGGTAACCAAGGCCTCAAGCGCATGGGCGCCAAAGGCACCGGCTGCAACACCCGTTGCTCCTAGGAACCCCGCAACCACTAAGGCGTAATTCATCACTTACCCCTTGGTTTGCGCAACCGAACGATTGACGGGTGCCCCACCCGCCTCGTCGCGGACGATGCGCCAAGGCTGCCCGTAACAACGATCTCGATTCACACAATCTGGCTGACAACCCCTGCATGGGAGTGTCTCAGGATGGGGAATTGGCGTTGTCTGGGTCATGAGTCTGCTCCTATGTCGCCGCCCACTGTAACCGATCTCTCGCTGTGGCGGCAGGCTCCGAGGGGTCCAATCTTGCTGACTACCCTTCAACGACCTCGGCGCGGCAAACGCTGGGCGCGGTTGGCTCATCTATCGCCTACGATCCGCCATTTTTGACACATCCGAAAAGGGCTAACTAGAGTAGAATCAGACCAAGCACGTTATCTTTCATGCGCTAGCCATACGCTGACCCCACTAAACTGTGCTGCGCTATTTGCCGCTGCTAGAGACATACCGCCGATGATGAACTCACAGGGAGCGAACAGACGACTAGCCACCGCTGCCATCGCGGTCGTGCTGGCAATACCTGGTTGCGGCGATGATCGCAACGCCGGTCAAACTTTGACTCGCTTTGGCGACCAATCTAGCGGTGCACCGGTCGTGACCGCGCCCGTTCTGCTGACCGACCTGAATGAACGCCTCACCTCTGTCGGCACCGCAAGGGCACTCAAAAGTGTGGTTATTTATGCCGAAAACTCCGGTCGTGTCACCGCCGTCAATATCAAAGCCGATAGCCTGGTGGCAGAAGCACAAACGCTGCTGCAGCTCGATGACCGGGACGAGCGATTAGCGGTCGAGCTGGCTACCGTGCAACTGGCCGATGCAGAGCGGCTGGTGCGACGCTACATTACCGTTAACACCCAAGATATGAATATCCCCGAGAGCCAGTTAGATGATGCTCGTGCCGCGGTGGACACCGCACGCATTGCGCTGGCGCAAGCGCAAGTCGCGTTAGATCGACGGCAAATTAGAGCACCCTTTCATGGCAAGGTGGGCATCACCGAAGTCGATGTGGGGGATCGAATCGATACCAGTACGATGGTCACGACGATTGACGATCGTAGCGTGTTACTCGTCAATTTTTCGGTGCCAGAAGTCTATGTAGAGCGGGTCACTCGGGGGACACCGGTGACGGTTCGCCTCTGGGACGCTGCCGATATCGCGGTGCAAGGAGAAATTACCGCAGTCGATTCACGTATCGACATCAACTCTCGCTCTTTTATTGCGCGAGCCGCGATTGATAACACTGAGGATCAATTTAGACCGGGGATGGCTTTCGAAATCAGTGTCGACGCGTCGCGAGGCCAGTATCTCTCTGTGCCTGATGTGGCGGTGCAATGGGGCGCCGATGGTGCTTATGTCTGGATTGTCGATGAAGGACATGCTGTGCGGCGCGAGATCCGCTTAGTCAAACGGTTTGCCGGTTCGATATTGGTCGAGGGCGAATTGACGGAAGGCGAGAGTGTGGTCATAGAGGGAGTTCAAGCCGTTCGTGCAGGCGCCGCTTTACAAGTGATCTCGACCACGGCATTGGATGCGAAGCAAGCCCCCGTCACTGCGGGTATGACAGAGTCCAGCACCAATGGCTGACCCAAAAGGTCTGTTAAGAGGCGGCCTAACCGAGCTCGGCGTCAGGCGTCCTTGGCTGGTGCTGGTCATAAATTTGCTCATCGCAATCGGCGGACTTGCGGCACTGTTGGCGATCGAAGTCAGAGAGTTGCCCGATGTTGACCGACCTATTGTGTCAGTGCGGGCTTTCCTACCCGGCGCGTCTCCCGAGACGATGGATGCAGAAGTCACTCGATTACTTGAAGGCGCCGCAGCACGGGTTTCGGGTGCACTCGAGATCAATTCGGCCAGTGAAGAAAACAACACCCGCATCTGGATCGAATTCCGCTCGGATATTGATGTCGATCAGGCCGCCTCTGATGTCCGCGAAGCCGTCAGTCGAATTGAACGCGACCTACCCGACGCAGTGGAGCAACTCTCCGTCTTCAAAGCGGATGAGCGCTCAGAAGAAATCATTCGCATTGCCGTCAAATCCAACGTTTATGCTGAGGAAGCGCTCAACCGAGTGATCGAGCAGGACATCGTGCCCCGCTTTATCTCACTGCCCGGTGTGGCCGATGTGCCGCTATTTGGGTCACGGCAGCGTGTCCTCAGAATCATATTAGACCCCCTGCGACTCACCAGCTACGGGCTCACCGTGGCGGATGTCAGTGCCGTACTGCGCGCCGCGCCGCTCGATGTCCCCGCCGGTAGTTTCCGAGCCGGGGATCAACAGCTGTTAGTGCGCGCCGATGCCGCCGTCACCAAAGAAGAAGACATTGCCTCGCTCATCATCCGAGATCAGATCCGCATCGGCAATGTCGCAAAGGTCGCGTTCTCACCTGAGGACTCAACGGGTTTTGTCAGACTTAACGGCGAGCGAGTAGTGGGCATCGGCATCATCCGACAAGCGGGCTCCAATACGATTGAGATTGCCGAGGGTGTGCGCGCCGCCGTTGACGACGTTAATGCACGGATGAATGGTGTGACACTGCAGGTGATATCCGACGACTCTATCTTTATCCGCGGATCGGTACGCGAAGTCATCACGACCTTACTCATTTCGATCTTGGTGGTCATCGGCACCATCAGACTCTTTACGGGCTCAATGCGGTTGACCTTGATTCCAGCCATTGCGATACCCGTATCCTTACTGGGCACCTTAGCAGCGAGCTGGGCCCTCGGGTTCTCGATCAATATTCTGACTTTACTGGCACTGGTACTCGCCGCCGGCCTCATTGTCGATGACGCCATCGTGGTGCTCGAAAGTGTGCAGCAGCGTCGCTCGGAAGGTGCGGGCCCGAGCGCCGCGGCGGTCACCGGCACGCGTAGAGTTTTTTTTGCCGTGATTGCCACCACCGCCGTACTGGTCGCCGTCTTTATACCAATCGCCTTTCTGCCGGGGACAGCAGGCCGGTTATTTCAAGAATTCGGTTTGGTGCTCGCTGTGGCTGTCGCGATCTCTTCCTTTGTTGCATTGAGTTTGGTGCCCGCAGCGATGGCGAATTTAGCGCCCGCTGCGCCCAAAGAGCGGCGGCTCGGGGTTATCGGCATGCAGTTAGCCGAGCAGTATCATCGATCCCTCCGGTTCGTTCTCAACACTCCGTGGCGAACTTTTCTTGCCTGCGTCGTGGCGGCGAGCGGTGCAGTAGCTTTATATTCTCAATTGGATCAAGAACTCCTTCCCAAAGAAGATCGTGGCACGATTAATCTATTCGCAAGGGGGCCCGATGGGGTCGGCCTTGACTACGCTGAACGCCAAGCCGATCGCATGGAAAACTTATTAGTGCCGCTGCTCGAAAACGGCGAGATCGACAACCTGTACTCAGTGATTGGTCGCTGGGATCCCAATATCGTTTTTATGGTTGCGCGACTCGCCCACTGGGATGACCGCGACCGGAGCCAGCAGGCCATCGCCGCAGAATTAAAACCCTTGTTTGCCGAGCTCCCCGGCATGACGACACGCATCTTCGCCGCAAACTCACTTAACTTACGGGGCGCCTCCAGTGGCGGGCTGAGTCTCGCCCTATTGGGCACTGACTATGACGATATTTATGCAGTCGCCCGAGACTACACAGATCATATACGTACAAGACTCGATAGTGTGAGCAGGCCTCGTATCAGCTATGACCCCTCCCAACCACAACTCTCAGTCAAAATTGATCGCGAACGCGCATCAGATCTGAATGTATCACTCGATGATATCGCCCAAACATTGCGTGTCATGGTCGATGGTTCACGCGTGGTCGATCTCAACGCTGACGATCAAACCGTGCCAATCGTCCTCGAGGCAGGGTCGGATAAGATCCGAGATCCTGATGATCTTGTGAACCTCTACGTCCGCACCAGCGAGGGGGCGCTGGTTCCCTTATCGAGCTTAGTCCAGCTATCCGAGAAAGGGGTCGCTGGCCAACTTGATCGACGAGCTCAGCGACGGGCCATTGAGCTTGATGTCGAGATCAAACCAGGCGTTGCGATGCAAACGGCGATCGACGATCTCTTTACCCTGGCAGATGAGGTATTGCCCGATGATGTCACGCTCATTACGCGTGGCGAGGCTGCAGCCTTGGTCGAGACCAACCGCGAAACAGTAATCACGTACGCCTTTGCCCTACTCATTGTCTTTCTTGTCTTGATCGCACAGTTTGAGGGGATCACCTCGGCATTGGTCATCATGGCGATTGTGCCCTTTGGGTTAGCCGCTGCCATTTTCGCCCTATTTTTGACCGGTACATCGCTCAATATATATTCACAAGTAGGGCTGGTGATGCTCATTGGGCTCATCGCTAAAAACGGCATTCTGCTGGTCGAATTTGCAGATCAGCTGCGCGACCAAGGGTACGGCGTCAGAGAGGCGATCGAAGCGGCTGCGCGTGCGCGCTTACGACCTATTGTCATGACACTGGTCTCTACCATCTTCGGTGCCCTGCCCCTGATTTTGGCAACAGGGCCCGGCTCAGAGGCCAGATCTGCGGTTGGCTGGGTCGTATTTGGTGGAATGGGCCTCGCGACTGCGTTTACCTTGTACCTCACCCCTGTCGCGTACTTGGGTATTGCCCGATTTGCCTCAGCACGTGCCTCTGCGAGCCAAAAGCTATCGCAAGAATTAGCCGATGAGCAAAGCGCCCACTAAGCAAAAACCCTAAGGCATTAGGATCACGCAAGACGCAGAGCTGCCCACGTTAAAGTGGTGTTTTACAGTGGTGGTCTGCGGTGCGACCTGAGCGCCAACGGAGTGCTCAGTGAATCACTAGAGTAAATCGAAGTCGTAGTTAACAATAATCCTGAAATCAAACAGGTTGTCCGCACCGGGGAAAGCATCATCTTGATTCACCCACGCCCCTCGAAATCGGATCCACACGCGCTCAGACCAGCCCTCGTTCAATCGCCAATCTACCGTTAGATCCAATTCGGTCGCATCAGGGCTAGCGTTGGGTCCTTGCTCAGGCGTATCCCCCCACGCAATATTGGCAAAGAGACTCAACGCGCCGGGACCCACCTGACCAAAATCGTGGGAAAACCCCATCATGACGGCGTCTTCCTCAGCGCGATCAAAATCATTAATGATGATCGACAAATAATTGGCCGGATTACCATAGGGCTTTTGAATATCGCCGCCGTCATCGGTGCGACTCATTGCCATACGAAATTTATTCGCGCCGACCACAAACTGAAGGCTGGCAGAGATAAGGTGCGTCGAAAAATCGCCAATGAGTTCGTCGCCAATACTTCGTTGCTTCGTATAAGACACATCGGCCCACAAACTGGTGGCATCAGTCAACTTAAAGCGCGTTTCAGCCTTGGCAAAGGTGGTATCAAAGAGGTCGGGGGTGCGCTGATGCAAAACGCCATACACCGATTGATCGGAGATCCGATAGCGCGCTCCAAAAAAAGTGAGCCCTTTATCTGTTCCCTCTGCACCGGCCGCTTCGGACATCGGGATAAATTCATCACTGTCTTTGTATTTGATCTTGTCGACGTAGCCGGCCATGTAAGCAAAACCGTCGCCAGGCTTGTTCCCTACACCCACCGCTTCAAAGGTGTTCGGGATCATGCGCAGGTCGTGCTTCCCGAGGTAGGGAAGATCCAGCGATTGGCGCCCGATCCGAATACCATGATCCCCGCCCAAACGCAGCGTGGCGTAGGCTTCACTGACCACGGAAAAGCCCTCGGGACCGGGCTTGAAAAGCTGCGTACCGTCTTTGCTCGAAGGACCATACAATGTTTGCGAGGTGGAGAGTGTTGCCCCCAATTGAACGCGGTCTTGCCACCACCCTGAGCGAAATTCTAGCGCCCCACCCAAGGCTAGCCCCTCGCGCGTACTGGCCGCATCATAATCTCGGTGCAGATAATACGTTCGTGGTTTGAGCACCAGCTCGGCGCCCTCAAAAAACCATTGTGAGCGGTCAGACTCGGTACCAATCGGTTCGATGATCGAGTGCTGGTTGGGCTCGTCGTCGTCGTCCCGCTCGTCATCACCGAGCGGCTCTTGCGCCGCGGCGCCCATCGATACAGCGCACACTGACAGGCACCAGAGCGCTCGCCTACCCGCGCATAAGAATCGATTAATCATTTGATCTCTTTTGACCACCGCTACCACCTCTGAGCGCGAATCTCGCAACACTGCTGATGACCGCCCCTATCGGCACGGCTCTTTTCGCTGCACTCAAATCCTATTTTTCTGCTACACCACACAGCGGTGGCGCTTCATACGGCAAATCCATTAATTCGAAGTAGTTTTGCCCCAGCGCAATATTACGGAACGCCTCATCATTGAGTACGCGCAAGGCACGGCTCGTGACTTCAAGCTCGGTCGCATACTGTTCCCATATTTTTGAGTCGGCAGCGACAAAGTCTGAACCGGGCAAAATACGGGTTGAATATTGATTGAAAAACGGTACAAAAATCTCGCCCCAGCGATGATACGAGTTGTAAATCACATCCCAAGAAATATCGAGGTGCAAATTGGGGTATTGGTCCAGCCGTTCGCCCATTAACCGAACGTGCTGCGCTGGGCTCATCGTCGTGAGTTCCTTTGACAGACCCATGTGCGCCCAGACAATTTTATTGTCTGGGTAGCGTGATAAAACATGATCCATCAAATATAAGAACTCAGTGGGATCTGCGTTATTGCCCAGATCGGAATGCAACGTGATGGGAATATCTCGCTCTCGGAGCACCTCCATGAACGGGCCCCACTCGTCAATACTCTCGATCGTGGCGGGCTCAGCATTATTGCCCAGCAACGCCTGTTTCATAATGTTGAGTTCTCCCGTCCAAGAAAACATGCCGGGGAACTCTCGGTCATACAGCGCAATCATCTCTACTGCATTTTCCGCATGCGCTAAGTCAATAAACGTCATCGACAGCGTGATGTGAATCTTGTCGGGGTCATGTGCCGCAACCTCGAGCCCATTCATAAAATCGTTTTTAATACTCGGGATCGCAGTGACGCCCGGACAGTCGAGGTAGTACGAACAGTTGGCTTCTAGCGCTAACACCTGCCCAATACCAAAGTAATTCACAAACCTGACGCCCAGACGATCAAAGGTTTCCCATAGCCCCTGCGCATCCATGGCTGGACCGCCAAATGGCTTAGGGTGAAAGTGCGTGTCTACGACGGCGGTGTAAGGTTGAGTGGCACGATCGAAACAGTAATCTGGTGTTTCGCCCGGACGAAAATTCGCCAATGTATGGTCTGGCGGCGGCAGGCGACGCCAGCTCAGTTCAGAAGCCGGCACAATCGCATTTGCGGGTTGAGATGCGTCATCTCGCGCCACGGAATCGTCCGCTATCGCATCAGACAATACCGACATCGATAAGGCCGTCGCTGCCAAGCGTAAAAAAAGTAGTCTCATTGCGTCACATCCCTCAGTACATTTACCAGCCAACGAGATCCAGCCAACGAGAACCGGCCAACGAGTATGCTGTCAGTCGCTCACGATGGCTAGATAGCCGCTCACGTTAACAATCCTGTGAGGCTCCCATTATTCACTAAACCACACCTTGCCGCTTGATCTTTACATGACACATCGACACCAAAGGCTTGACGAAGCAGGCATATTCCATGATGGTTTGGACCGACCAACCTAAGTGACCAAAGAGACGAGTTTATGGAACTGTTAGACGGCATACTCAAGATTGATCATTTTCTGACCGTCACGCTGGGCATTGTGGTGCTGTTTATCGGTAAAAGGCTTAATCAGGTCGTGCCTGCGTTCCGCGAATTCAGTATCCCGGAACCCGTCACAGGCGGGCTGTTAATGTGCGCGCTGTTTTACGCGCTGCACGTCTTTGGCGGAATCAGCGTCGAGTTTACGCTCGGGGCCAGAGACATACTCTTGGTCTATTTCTTCACCACAATCGGCATCAATGCAAGCTTTCGCGACCTGCTTTCGGGTGGTAAGCCGTTATTGATACTGCTGTTTGCCACTGTGATGTTCATGCTGCTACAAAACCTGACTGGCGTGGGTGTCGCGTCTACGATTGGTCTTGAACCCGCAGTAGGCATTCTGGGCGGCACGGTATCGCTCATTGGCGGCCATGGCACCTCAATTGCATGGGCTCCCATTTTTTCGGACAAGTATGGCATTTCAGGCGCGGCAGAGATCGGTATCGCCTGCGCTACCTTTGGTCTGGTTTTGGCGAGCCTGATGGGTGGCCCAGTCGCTAAATTTCTCATCCAACGGCATAACTTAAAACCCGAAGCCACCGATACAGCCGAAACCCTCGATGTCGGAATAAAAGAAGACAGCGCGCCAGTCGACATTCACTATATGGATTTTCTCGATGCGGTGTTGTCACTCCATATTTGCATCATCATTGGTGTGCTCATGGATGAGGGACTCGAGACCGTCGGCGTACAGCTACCGCTATTCGTTAGCTGCTTGTTCGGAGGCATCTTGATGAGCAATTTACGACCCAAGTCTCTACCGCGTATTACTGGCACCGCATGGCCGTCTCGCACACCCGCCATCGCCTTAATCGCTGATGTATCACTGGGTGCCTTCCTTGCCATGTCGCTCATGAGCATGCAGCTATGGGAACTCGCGGGATTAGCGGGGCCCCTCATGTTAATCCTAGGTGCTCAGGTGCTGCTCGCCATTGCCTTCATCATCTTTGTCGTCTTCCCACTGATGGGGAAAAATTATGAAGCAGCGGTGATCTCAGCCGGCTTCGGCGGCTTCTCGATGGGCGCAACACCCACCGCGATGGCTAATATGTCGGCGGTCACGAAGCGCTATGGCGCCTGCCATCAAGCGTTTATCATCGTGCCCTTGGTCGGCGCCTTCTTTATCGATATCGCCAACGTAGTGATTATCAAAGCGCTCCTAGGTTGGGTCGCCTGACTGCACTCGGCCCTCAAGATCACAGGGCGAATTGCTGGTGACAGACACTAAATGGCAGCGAGGTCTGGTTATCTTTTCGCTCATTTGTGCGGGGGAAGCCATATTTACCCTCCCCTACCACGTCACACGATTTTTTCGCCCCACTTTTCTCGAAGTATTCGATCTCACCGCGACCGAACTCGGGGTCGCACAAAGTGCCTACGGAGTCATTGCCATGGTCGCCTATTTTTTTGGTGGGCCCTTAGCAGATCGTTTTGAACCCCGTAAGCTGCTGGCAGGCTCGTTGTGGGCAACCGCATTAGGGGGACTTTACTTAGCAACCTTTCCTGATGTCACCGGTGTGATGTTGGTTTGGGGTTTTTTTGGTCTGACGAATATTTTGCTGTTCTGGGCGGCTCTGATAAAGGTGACACGCAGCTGGGGCGGCAACGATCAACAAGGCCTCGCCTATGGCTTGCTCGATGGGGGTCGCGGCCTACTTGCCGCTGTCTTAGCCTCACTGGGCGTGCTCGCCTTTGCCAGTGCCTTCCCATTGGGATACGACAGTGCGACCCTGACCGAGAAAGGCGTGATACTCAGGCAGGTAATCTATGGCTATACCGCCGCAACGGCCGCAGTGGGGGTGATGGTGTGGTTTACGTTGCGCGGCATTCCTGCTGAGACCGAAACAAAGCACGACAGCGGATGGGCAACCGCGCTGACCCAATTCCGCGCGGTGGTTAAGCTCAAAGTCGTCTGGCTTCAGGCCACGGTCTTGGTGTGCGCCTACTCAAGCTACAAAGCCTTCGATCAATATGCCTTGTTTGCCGTTCGCGGCCATGGGATTGACGAGATCGATGCGGCGCAAATTGTTACCGCCGGCGCCTGGACACGGCCTGTTGCGGCATTAGCGCTGGGCTTACTCGGTGATCGTTTTGGGATCTCGCGCATGGCGGTGGTCTGCTTTGTGCTACTGATCATCAGTCACTCTCTGTTTGCTTTTACCGGGCAGGCACTGGGCAGTCTGTCGATGATTCTCTTGAATACGTTGGTCACGGGCGTCGCTATTTTCGGCCTGAGAGGGCTTTATTTTGGTCTACTCGAAGAAGGACAAATACCCCTCGCTGTCACGGGGACTGCGGTGGGGTTGGTCTCGGTGATTGGTTACACGCCCGACGTGTATGTGGCAGCGATCGCGGGTTATCTGATTGACCAAAATCCCGGATTACTTGGGTTCCAACACCTGTTCGTACTGTTACTCGCCTTTTCAATTGTCGGTGCCCTGGCCGCTTTGGCGTTCACGCGAGAGGCAACGCCGTCATCGGTGACATCAGCCCATTGAGGCGGCAAAAAAATAAGCCGTCGTCACGCCAGCAATCAAAATCATCAGTCGCCGGATCCAGATCGGATTAACCCACTTTGCTGTTATCGCGGCGCCATAGCCGCCCAATAGCGTGCCCACCAATACGATACTGCCCTGATACCAGGCAATGATGTGTTCTGAGGCAAAAATCGTGATCGCAATCAGGGCGACCACTGCGGATACCAGCAGCTTGATGCCGTTCATCAAGTGGACGTCGGTATAACCCGCCAGCGTCAGGAATCCCAGCAAGATGATGCCTAGGCCGGCATTAAAGAATCCCCCATAGGTAGAGATCGCTAATAGCGCAAAGGAGAAAGCCAGCATGCCGAGCGCTGACGCCTTCGCTGAGCGCCCAAACCAGTCGCGCAGTGCAGCTTGTAGGCGATGCCCATAAACCAGTAACACGGTGGCAAATAATAAAAGCCAGGGAATCGCTACTGCAAAGGTCTGCGGCGACGTTTGTATCAGTAACCACGCGCCTATTGCACCGCCCAATAGACTCGATAGCATTATCCTTGGCAGCAACTTGCGGTGCGCCCACAGCTCATGCCGAAAGCCCAGCGCGCCACTGATATAACCGGCGCAGGAGGCATAGGTATTGGTGGCATTGGCACTTATCGGAGGGACACCTGCGGCAATCAAGGCCGGAAAAGTAATAAAGCTGCCTCCCCCGGCAATCGCATTCATCACGCCACCCAGCACACCCGCACCGAACAGCAACATCACCTCTAGCATGACCGCTCCATCATGACTCGTTCACCGTACCGCTTCACCACAACCTCACTCCCCTGCACCCTCAGTCGGCACACTGGCCTAGCCTGACCCAATAACAACCGGCGGCGAGGAACAATCAACACATCATGCCAGATTACTGTAATAATCGGCCGGTCTAAAAAGAGGGATGTGAATGCGACACTGGCTTGGACGGATCTGCAACGGGCTGCGGTGGACCAGCGCACTACTGTGCCTCATCACCAGCACCCACCTGCCGGCTGCGGAGATTAACGCCCCACAGGTCTTTCTCGATGGCATTCACTACCAAGTCACCGCCGAGTTGGATGAAGCGAGTGACCAGCCGGTGGTTCTGCGCATTGGCCAACAGCAATATGACTCCGATCAGATGGGTCAGACGAGAGTGTTCTCTGACGTTGTGTTATCAGATCGAGGCAACGTTACCCTTGAACTCATCGCCACTGATCAGGTGCTGGCTGCCGCGGAGGTACCGGTCATCCCCGCTTGGATTTCTATTCTTCCGCCGCTGGTGGCCATTGGCATGGCGCTGCTATTGCGGAGTGTCCTGCCCGCTTTGATGCTAGGCATCTGGCTCGGCGCTTGGGCGCTAGAGGGTATGACCCTCAAAGGCTTTTTTTATGGGCTGTTTGGCAGCTTTGAAGTCTATGTCGTCAACGCAGTGGCCGACCGGGATCACGTCACGATTATGCTGTTCACCTTTATGATTGCAGGCATGGTGGGCATCATTTCGCGTAACGGCGGAATGAACGGCATCGTTGAGCTCATTATCAAAGGGGCTAATAGCGCCAAGCGCGGCCAGTTAGCCGTCTGGTCATTGGGCTTGCTCATCTTCTTCGATGACTACTCAAATACCTTAGTCGTCGGCAATACCAGCCGGTCTATCACCGATCGACTGCGCATTTCACGGGAAAAGCTGGCCTACTTGGTAGACTCTACTGCCGCACCCATTGCCACCGTTGCTTTGGTCACGACCTGGATCGGTTATCAAGTCAGTTTAATCGGCGACGCCATTGCCCCGTTAGAAGACCTCAATACCAGCGCCTACAGCCTGTTTCTGAACTCCGTTCTATATAGCTTCTATCCTTTCATGGCCATCTTATTGGTCGTATTGGTGATCACCACAGGTCGCGAATTTGGTCCCATGCTCACCGCAGAGCGTCGCGCACGCTCAACCGGCATCACCGCACCACCGGTAAAATTGAAAGTGGGTCAAGACGACGAGGCCGCGTTAGCCATGAAACCCGGTATGCCACCGCGCGCCATCAATGCACTGGTCCCCGTCGCCGTCATGGTCATCGGTATTTTGGCGGGGCTGTACATCACGGGCGAGGGTGATTCGATTGGCGATATTGTGGGGTCAGCCAACTCGTATCGCGCATTAATGTGGGCCTCCCTCCTCTCGGCATTCACCGCTGTTTTGATGACGGCGGCACAGCGATTACTCACGCTGGATGAAATTGTGGATGCCTGGGTATCGGGTGCGCGATTTACGTTTCTTGCCATGATTATCTTAGTGCTGGCTTGGTCAATGTCAGAAATAAGTCAGGAGCTCCATACCGCCGCCTTTCTCATTGCCAGTTTCGGAGACAGTTTGCCCGCCGAGGCGCTGCCTGCCACGGTGTTTGTGCTCGCCGCTTTTACCGCTTTTTCAACCGGGAGCAGCTGGGGGGCGATGGGCATTCTATTGCCGCTCGTGCTGCCACTGACGTGGGCCATTATGGGTAATCATGGATTGACCGACCCCCACTACCACTACTTACTCCACGCCTCGATATCGGGTGTGCTTGCGGGTGCCGTATGGGGCGACCACTGCTCACCAATCTCTGACACCACCGTGTTGTCTTCACTATCGGCGGGGTGTGATCACATTGAGCATGTGCGGACACAGCTTCCATACGCGCTGTTAGCGGGTGCCGCGGCGCTGCTGTTTGGCACCCTGCCTATCAGTTTTGGCCTGCCGTGGTGGGGGGGGATGCTCGCCAGCGCCGCGGTGACCGCAGTGGCATTGCGCCTGCTCGGACAGCGCGTAGAAGACTATCGACCCGCTTCCTGACTGATGCCGTCTGCATCGCAGTGACGGTGATTGACTGGTTTTTTTTCTCAGTGCACCTTCGTATACTTTCAATTCTGGTACGACACCAGTAGCAACATGAGAGGCCACCCACCATGACAAGCTGGACCTTTAAAACGGCTAAAGGGCGGTTATGGCACAGCGGCGCCATTGGTTATTCGGTGGTGGTTTATGCGGTAGGGTGGTGGCTCCTATTGACGGCGAATTGGATCACCTTTTTACCCGGCGTGATCCTCCTCGGGCACGCCATGATCATCGCGGCCTATCTGATCCACGAATGTGCCCACAACACCTTGTTTACGGTCAATCGACACAATATGCAGCTGGGTAGTCTGCTCGGTTGGATCTGCGGGTCCTGCTACGGCACGGTTGAAGATATTCGGACCAAGCACTTTCGGCATCACGTTGAGAATGACGATGTCGTGTGGTTTGACTATGAAGCTTTCTTTAAGCGGCACCCTCTGGTTTATCGCGTGACGATTTTTCTCGAATGGTGCTACATCCCCGCTCACTGTATTTTGATGCACACCATTATGGTGTTCACCGGTTTCATCATTCCGGAGCGGCGCAATCAATTACCAAGGAACGTCAGCGTTATTCTCATTCGCGGTGGGCTCTTGTTGACGCTCGCGCTCCTCAACCCACTGGCGTTCATGGGGTACTTAATCGCCTACATGCTGATGATCATCGTACTGCGATTTGTTGACGGACTAGAGCATGACTACCCGTATCGAACTAATCTCTTTACCGATGAGGTCTCTGAAAACAAGGGTGATCTTGTCTGGGAACAAGAACATACCTTTAGTCCCATTCTCTCTTGGCGTTATGAATGGGTGAACTGGCTCATTTTGAACTTTGGCTACCATAACGCTCACCATGCCAAACCCACGACACCGTGGTTTGATTTACCCACGCTGCATCGGGAGCGCTTTGGTGAGAATCCCGATACGGTGATTCGGCTTTGGCCTCAACTGGTTATGTATCACCGATATCGGCGATATCGCATCTTTCATGATGCACCCGGCCTCAAGGACGTCAGTGGCAAAGATTTTTTACGCGCCGCGCAATCAGCGCAACTCACCGGCGGCAACGCCGCATCTTTTTTAACGTCTTTCTGATATGGCACAGACACTCGAGATCTACCAGTCGCTGTGGGCTATGGAGCAGCGAATCCCTGGGGAGGCAGAAGCCACACCGGAGGCCATGCTTGAACGCATCGCTGCGGCGGAGTATCACGGGGCCTGCCTCGACCCCAATGTGGCAGAGATTGGCGACTGCTTGAAGCTAGGTGGGACTTTCGACGCACTAGGGTTGGCCTGCATGGTCAACGCGTTTCCCCACGACACCGACTCCCTCGAACCGCTCCTAGAGATGGCTGCACAGTTGCAGGCGACGCAGGTTAATGTCATCGGTGGCGTTATGCCGCTGAGCGCAGTCGACGCGATTCCAGTGATTGAAGCGTGGTTGGCCATGGCAGCGAAATTCCCCTTTCCGGTGTTATTGGAAACACACCGAAACGGGACACTCAACGACCTGTTTTACACCCTTGAGGTTTTGGAGCATTTGCCAGAGCTCCGTCTCTGTGCCGACTTGTCACACTTTGTCATTGATCGTGAATTGCAATTGCCGCTCAGCACCATCGACCACGATCACTTCACCCGGGTTCTCGAGCACTCGGACTCTTTTCAGGGACGCATCTCGAATAATCAGCAGATCCAAATCGCACTCGACTTCCCCCAGCATGATGCGTGGGTGGCACAATATCGGAGATGGTGGGAGCAGGGGTTTCAAGCGTGGTCTGACCGCCAGTCACAAGACGCCACGCTGCGCTTTTTGGTCGAACTAGGACCACCGCCCTATGCCATTACCGGAGCTGATCAACGTGAGCTATCCGACCGATGGTCCGAAGGGCTTTTGATCAGGCGCTGGGTAGAAGACCTGTGGCAAGAGGTCAGTGCGTCTCACGTCTGAAGCCCGATTCCCCTGAGGCCCACTCGCCTCAGAAATGGTTGCGCTAGCGCAACAACAGACGCCAAGCGCTCGCGTTCGAAGCCACTATTGAGTAAGCCACTAACGAGCAAGACACGAACGAGAAAGACACTATTGAGCGAGCGTCTGAGTGATCAGGTCTAGTGCCGTGCTGACTTCCTCGGCGGTGTTGTAATGGCCCAAACCTAATCGCACCACACCCTGCTCTGGATCAAGCTCGAGCGCGCGCGCCAGCTCAAAGGCATAGTTGTCCCCCCAGTGGCAATACAACCCCTTCGCTGAGAGCTGTGCCGCAATCGTACTGGGAGTGTGGCGGTCATGAACAAATGAAACGGTGGCGACTCGTTTCTCCATCGAACTCGAGCCTTTCAGGGTGACACCGGGTATGGCGAGCAAACCCGACAGTAGCTGCTCTAATAGCGCATCCTCGTGAGTCCCCATCGCGTGATACGCGGCGCTAAATTGCGCACGGCGTGTGCCCTGCTCTCCCAGTTGTGTCGCCAGCCACTGAAAATACGACAACGTCCCCATGAGTCCGGCGACCAATTCAAATGCCGGAGTGCCGGTACTAAAGCGCAACGGTAACTCATCCGTCGCACATCGCAATTTATAGGGGTGTAATGCGTCGAGACGCTCACGCCGACCATACACAACGCCCAAGTGAGGGCCGTAAAACTTATAGGGGGAGCACGCTAAAAAATCGCACTCCAGGTCTTTCACGTCGATCAAACGATGCGAGGCGTACTGCACGGCATCAACATAAACCTGCGCCCCAGCCGCATGCGCCAGTGAGGTCAACGTTTTGACATCGTTGACACCGCCGGTCAGGTTACTCGCATAGTTCAGCGCTAATAACTTTGTGCGGTCCGTTAGCAGCGCCTCTAGCATCGGCGGCTCGACTACCCAGCTGTCGCGATCGAAGTCCAACCATTTGACTGTCAGGTCATTGTCTTCCGCCATCTGTAACCACGGTGACACATTGCCCTCATGCTCCATCCGAGTGATGATAATTTCGTCACCCGGTGAAAATTGATGCGCCAAGCTGCGAGACAAGTGGTACGTCAGGGTCGTCATGCTGGCGCCGATTAAGACCTCGCCAGCGTCGGGCGTACCAAGGAAATCTGCCATAGCCTGTGTTGCCTCAGCGTACATCGCGTCCACCGCGACTGAGGTCGGATTGAAGACCCCTGTATTGCTGTTGTAGCGCTGAAAGTAATCGACAACGTGATCGATCGTCTGCTGCGGCACTTGTGTGCCCGCGGCATTATCAAAGTAGATACGCGCCTGCCCTCCGTCGGTCGTCAAAAGAGAGGGGAACTGCGTTCTCACGAGGTCGATCGGAAATGTCATGGCGTCACCTGAGTAGAGTCTATTTGTCTGAATTTATTTGTCTGAATCTATCCATCTGAATCGATTCACTGATCTGAGCACTGCCAAAAGACGCGCAGAGCGGCTCGCCGACTCACGCTTATTGTGCATCACTTAACGTGAATGCTGGTCAAAAAAATCGAGTATCAGCGGCCACGACCACGATAGCCCATAGGAGTGACCCATATCTCGGCGGCAATCCAGCACGGGGGGCCACTGAGTTTCGCCCCGACAAAATGACCATCCACGGCAGTCCACATCAGCGACACCCACGTCTATGGCCGCAGCGGCACTACTGGTATCGCAACCATAAGCCTCCGCCCACGCTTTGGTAATCGCCGTTGCGCCAGTGTAATAGTAGCGATCCCCATCGGTCGTTGTGGTGAAGGAGGCTTCGCCCCAATCGCCCGGCGGTACGGTGCGATCCCGCGATCCAGTAATAGACATAACGGGCATCCCGGCAGCCGCAGTGGGTGGTGCCAAGTAACCGCGGTGAGGCAAGCCAATGAGTGATGCCATCGCGGCAAAAATACCTAAGCTGCTCTCCTCACGCGCCAAATCCCAAACAAACATGCCGCCATTGGATCCCCCCAACGCATAGATACGATCGGTATCAACACAGTAATGCTGCTGAATGTCGGCGACTAAATCCGCTGTAAACTGAAAGTCGTCGGTGGTGCACTGGGTCCAAGAGCAGCCATTTTCAGCGGTGCCTTGGCAAGAGGGATAACCGTAATCCGCCGTGACCGTATCGTCACAAATGGCGCTAGAGTCATTGGGCACCAAGGCATTCAAGCCATCTCCGTCAAGGCCCGTCGTCGACCCGCTAAATGACCAAGATGCTAGAGGGTTGCCTGGTTCTTCTTGGCCCAAACCCAGTGGGGCGACCACAATGTAACCGCGTTGATCACTCTCTGATCGCACCACCGCATTATCCAAGAATTCTCCCGTATCACCGCCCCAGCCGTGAAAGGCAATGATCAGTGGATACTCGGTCTCAGAGGCGTAGCCTGTCGGTGTGTGAACGCGAAACGCCCGTTCCACACCCTGAGAATTCAGCGTGTATTCTCCCGCTGTCCGGCTCAGACCAGAACAACCCACTCCGGCAGTGGGGGACTCCTGTGGCGTGATCTCAGTGAGCTCAAAGCCCTGTGTTGCCGTATCAAAACTCAATGCAACATCGAAAGCCTGCCCTTCGACTCGCAATCCCTTTAATTGCAGCGCAGATTTAGTCAATGTGACATCCGAGACCGTGCTGATATCGACCTCATCTGGGTCAGTAATGAAAGACGACACAAACCGGCCTACCGTAATCTGTACTTGCTGAATCGCCACTGCCCCCTCTTTTGACAGGGCACGAGCCGTCACCTGATGCGAGCCCACGGCCAAGGCTTTGTAATTAAAGGCCATAGAGAACCCGGACTCCACTGCATTCGGAAAATCCGGATAGGCAGACCCCACATCGCCTCGACTGCCGCCCATTGGGATGTCAAAAGCGTAAACGCCGTCGATATCCAGCTCGATCTTATCGATACCAGACTCGGCAACTGCCCATCCGCGAAGGTTAGAAATGCCCGTGTAAGTGCCGCCCTCTTGCGGCTCTTCCAGCGTGAGCACCATGGAATCGGCCAGCGCCGGCACAGACACTGAGCAGATAACACTCATGGCAAAACGACGCAGCCGCTGTTTTTCTTTGTCCAAATTCATGACTGTGAAGCTACTTTCTCTGTCTAATATTTGCAACAATCAAACCACTGCCCCTATTAGGAATCTCCATGCAACTGACCGGTAAAGTCGCTATCGTCACGGGCGCTGCGCGCGGGCTGGGCCGCGCTTACAGTGAGGCGCTCGCCGCTGAGGGCGCCGCCGTCGTCGCGGCTGATTTACAGGACTGCAGCGCGACCGTCACTGCTATTGAAGCAGCAGGTGGGCAGGCCCTCAGCGCTGTCGTTGACGTCGCTAATGGAGACAGTTGTCAAGCCATGGCGGATCTGGCCATGGAGGCCTATGGGCGCATCGACATTGTCATTAACAATGCCGCGCTGTATGCCGGCCTTCAGGGCGCGCGCTTTGAAAAGCTTGACGAGGCGCAGTGGGATCGGGTCATGCAGGTGAATATCAAGGGAACCTGGCTGACCAGCCGCGCGGTCGTTGAGTACATGAGAGCGAGCGGCGGCGGATCGATTATTAATATCGCCTCGTTGGCGGCGGTCTTCGGTTTGCCTTATGGGCTTGATTACGTCGCCTCTAAGGCGGCTGTCATTGGGATGACCCGCGGTATGGCGCGCGAGCTCGGTGCCGATCATATTCGCGTGAATGCGGTAGCACCGTCTGCTGTCATGACCGAAGGCACGGAGGAGTTTTTTGGCGAAAAGTTTGAGAAGGCAAAAGCCGTGATCGCCGCCAATCAATTGATCCCACGCAATCTGGAATCAGAGGATCTCACGGGTACCATCATTTACCTCGCATCGGATGCCAGTCAGTTTGTCACGGGGCAAACCCACATGGTAGATGGTGGCTCTTGGTTTTTGTGACAGCGCACATCGAGGCCACCCACCTCAGTTGACCGGTGTCATTGCCTCGGCCACTGAACACCTCCGTGAGCGCTCCTAAACTACGGGACCCGTCAGTCGCCTCCCGCCATTGCCGATTCATACTACCGATTCACATTATCGATTCGTATTACCGGTTGTTGGTCATGGGCCACTATTCCGGCGCTTCTGATGATGGCTCCGCAGTCGCCATGTCCGCATTAAAATCGAAGGGGAGTTGATCAGTATTGGCTTTTGCCAGCCGCGTCTTCACTTTGGCCGGCTTCTCGGGTAACCAAGAATAGCTCACACCGGGTGCCAGTGTCTGATGTTGCATCTTGCGACGCAATTCCGCGGGAGAAAAAGGCGTTGCACGGGACCACTCAAAAGCGTCTACCCCTGACTTCACCGGGTCGGGTATCGGCGCCCCGTGACGGTTGCGAAATAACCGGGACCGGCAGGTGGCGCTACAAGTCTTCTGATCCGGTCGACCCAAAAAGACTTTGCCGCACCCACCGCAAGTTACTTTGACTTTTTCGGCCACCGGCCGCCGTGCATTATGAAAAGCGATCCGGCACGCCACACTGCAAAATCGTTGTTTGGCCTGTTTTCGACAGCCGTAGTGCTGACAATGCTTCATTCAGTTTCTAGTAAACTCAAAAAAATGTTTCACAAAGAATATGTTAATTCTGTATATTATTCAATATATTATGATTATTTGAAACGTTTTACTGATATTTTTTTTTACGCGTTTATCCTGCCTAACATGAGGTTTGGAATACCGGTAGGCACTGGGGTGGTCACACAATACGGTAACCGTCGGTCAAGATTTTGCAAAAGCAGGGACATCGCTCAGCGTGTTATCAACGATTTTTCTTGTCACCATTGGATGAGTGAAAGCGACAACCTTTAATCACCGCCCAGTGGCGTCTTGGCGCAGGAGACGTGGCCAGGTAAATACGGAGCACCTATTACCGCAGACCGACCTGAGCGAATGAAAGGTCTACAGGGGGCGCTTCGGGGTCGACAGATAATCGGCTGTCACGCACTGTTTACTCTAAGCTACGCGTCAGGCTGGTATCACCCAACAAACTCACCATAACAAAGGAGAGGCCTATGAACCCTTTAAACACTGCATTGACATCTCGTCTCGGGCGGATACTGCTGGCGGTGATGACATCTGGTTACTTACTAATCAGTCCTATCAGTGTTGCCACTGAAACGACCAGCAGCCAAGCAATCGGCAACCCACCCGCTACAGTTTTAGTGACAGGCGCTAACCGCGGCATCGGCTTAGCATTAGCTCGCACTTTTCATCAACACGGGTTCTCGGTCATTGCGACAGCGCGTAAGCCCAATGAGGCGCTGGAACTGAAAACCATCGGCGTTGAAACCCTACAGCTAGATATCACCGACCCCGCCAGTATCGCAGCCTTAAAATCGGAGTTAGCCGGTCGCCCAATAGACATTTTGATCAACAACGCGGGAATCAAAGGGCATAACACCGCCAACTTAGAGGATTTGGATATTGAGCAGTTAAAGACGACGTTTGATGTCAACAGCTTGGGAGCACTGCGTGTCATTCAAGCATTGATGCCTAACCTAAAGATCGGCTCACAAAAAACCGTGGTCAATATGAGTAGTCGCATGGGCAGCATTGCGGATAGCACTGGGGGCGCCATGGGTTATCGTGCCAGCAAGGGCGCCTTAAATAACTTTAATAAGTCGTTATCGATTGAATTCTCAGAGCAGGGTTTTGTCTTTGTGGTACTGCACCCCGGCTGGGTAAGAACTGACATGACCAGCGATCAAGCAACTTATTCAACGGATGAAAGTGCTGAAGCACTTTTTGAGCTAATCACCGAGCTGTCACTGGGCGATAACGGACGCTTTTATGATTTGCATGGTGAATCGAT
>ERZ767114.420-NODE-420-length-23729-cov-6.327245_pt1 | contig 23729 bp, 26 predicted proteins | sample MGYA00374952_ERZ767114 | MGnify/ENA primary metagenome ERZ767114 (study PRJEB28939, sample SAMN06267156) | marine metagenome | isolation source: Columbia River Estuary | place: USA:Columbia River Estuary, USA | collected 2012-05-05 ...
CCTCAACAAATGAAGAAACTCTAAAAAGATTATTTTTCAAAACACATTTTTTTAATTTTTTCCTACAAGTTTTACAATATTTATGTCCGCAACCAGTAATTGTCAAACTATCTTTTTCAATTACATCAAACAAATAGGACATTCTAATTTTTTTTTTAATGATTTTGCCATTTCTGCGAACTCATTTACCAAATTATTTGGTAAATTTTCAAGTGCTTTTTCTTCATTATTTATCGCCTCCAATTGTTTAAAATGTGTCAATTCGGCATTGTGGTTATTTTCTATTTGTTGATAAAATTTCGCCCAAGCATAGGCAGTTTTTTTTTTACTCCATTTCAATTGTTTTTTTAGTTGTTCCATATTTATTTTTTTCTTTGTGTTGTAATTATATAAATTAAAAATTTTTATAATTCAATTTTTCCGCGACGGCAAATATTTTTTAAAATAATAAAATAATAAAAGGTTAGGAGGGGGAGGAGTTTTGAGTTTTTTTTTAAAATTATTTTTTTTTTCTTGACGGCAAACACTTTTTTTTAAATATCCCCAAAGTCCTACCCCTCCTAACCTTTTTTTATTTTTTTATTTTTTTTATTTCCCCCAAGTAAATTGAATTTTAAAAATCTTTAAATTATATAATTACAACAACAATAAAAATATATTTTCCAAAAAAAATTGAAAACAAAAAAACCTTAAATTTTATTATTACAACTACAACAAAAAAATGGCGTTCAATAAAAATAAATTTTGTCAAGAACTTATTTCCAACAATGTTAAACTTTTTGAAAATAAAGATGGCAATGCTACTCAATGTATTTTACATATACAAAAATTAAATATTATCAACAACCCAAAAATTATTTGCGATTATATTAAAGACCAATATTTCAAAAATGTATTGTCAATTAAACACAAAGGATTATATCTTTATAATATGTTATTTAAAAAAAATAATAAAATTCTTTGGAATTATTTATTTGACGAAACCAAAATGCTATTCTTCCTTTATAGAGAAATTGGAAAAAATAATTATATTCAACAAATAAAATTTCTTGAACCAAGATGCGATTTTAATAATTTAATGAAAAATATTAAACATTACTTTTATCAAACAGCACCAAATACAGAACTTGGCGACCATTTAGCAGACATTAAAAATAAAGATGGTTGTTTTAATAGATATTATTATATTCTTCTTAAACAAAGATGGATTAAAAAAAGAAAATGGAATAATAAAATGGAGGCACATTTAAGTAAGGGTGGTTTTGTTAAATGTATTAAAGATTTTAACACTACATTTAAAAACTTTAATTATGTTAATTTAAAAGGTAAAACGCCCCAAGGTATGGGTTGGTATAACCAAGACGATTTTAAAGGGACACATTTTGATTACCTTTTCAATCTTAAAAAAAGTTGTCTTGTGTGGGATTGTAATAAAGATGATTTTAGAAAAGAAAGAATTGACGATTTTGCTACATATCTCGCTTATGAACAAATTGGCGAGGAGGCGTTAGATTGTGTTGGTAGAAATACGACACTTCAAAATCATTTTAATTATATTAAAAAAGAATTTGGAAATCACTTCTTATATAATGTCGCCAAAAAAAATATGGAAAGGTGGTGGCGAGATAAACATAAATGTTGGTTGTCAAACGGACAATGCTATAAATGCGGTTGCGACATTGTATATAAATGTAGCACAGAACAAGAGGCAAAAGAATTAGAGGGAACTAATGGAACTTGTAAAAAATGTTCCACATCTTCCAAAATGACATTAATTAGAAATACAATAATACGAAAAGAGGGTAATATTAATGTTGAGTTTTTCCCAACTAATCCCCCAGATGAAAGCGACAGCGACAGCGGAGTAAGCGACAGCGACAGCGATTAAACAAAACGCTTTAAATTTTTAACTGGTATATATCCACAAAGGTGGCGTTCATCACAACCTCTTTTCATTGTTCCACCCATACTTATTTCAAATCCATCTGGGTCATATTCCCATTTAAATAAACCATCATTTAAATTAAATAAAATAATTGATTTTTTTTTTCCTAAATCATCTTGTGCTTTTTTTAATTTACGATATGACAACATCATCGTAGGATAGGTGGTTGATTTAATGCGACGAGATTTTAACTCCCATTGAATAGTTCCATCTTCTGTTTCAAAATCAAATGTAGAATATTTTGAGTTTTGTTTTATCGTTTTCTCTCCATATCTTTTTTTTAAGAGTTCTAAAACTTCTTTTTCTTTTTTGAAACCAAATGCTAAATCACTCATTTTTTTTCTATTCACCATTAATATATTCTATTATTGTTTTTATAAAATATAAACGCAAATGGGAAATTTAATTGTTCTAATAAATTGATTTAAAAAAAAAATAATATACTAAAATATAAAATGAATTCTCAATTAAGAAAAATGATTAACATCCATCGCAAAGTATCTCACAATACTCTTAAAACTTATGAAAGTCATTTGAACGGAATTTCTAAACAATTTAATAACGGCAAAGTAATATACAAACCATTTATTAGAAAAAATATTGATGCGATTTTAGATTTTTATAAAGGTAAAGAGTTTAGTGAGGCAAAATTTAATGGTGTGGTTTCAATAATATTAGTTGTATTATCTCCAAAAGCAAAATTCAAACAAGCAAAAAGAGATACTGAACTATATAATAAAATCAATGGTATTTTAACAACCCAATTAAAAAAATATGAGGACGATAAAATTAAACAAGTCAAAACAACAAAAGAAAAAGAAAACTGGATTGAGTTTGATGAAATTAGAAAATGGATTGAAAATAATTACAAAGATATAATGACTGGTGATAAAAAAAGAGTTGGATATTTTGAGGGATTACAAAAATTATTAATTGTTATGCTATATCATTTTATTCCACCTCGCCGATTAGATTATAGTGATATGATTATTACAACAGAGGAACAATATAATAAGATGGATAAAAGAAATGTTAATGCTTTTGTAATTACTCCACAAAAAGATATATTTTCTAATGACCCAAAATTATGTTATGGTTCTGCTTTTATTTCATTTGGTGCCGACCTTGCGAAATCAAAAAGAAAAGAAGATTGCGTCATAGTTCATATGGGAGGTGCTGGTTGTCGTTTAACACAATTTGATAAAAATAGAGCGTTTGATGAGTTCCCACCAATTGTTAGAATTCTTGTAGAAAGGATAGTTGATGAAATCCCAGAGGACGAAAATGGAAATTATTTAATGCTACGAAATTCTAATGGTGATAAATTATCCAAACCATCTATGACGAAATTAATTAAAAAAATTTACAAAAAAGAATTTGGAAAAAATGCGGTTGGTGCTTCCCTATTGCGTAAAATTTATTTATCCAATATGAAAGAAATAGATATGGAAAAGAGAAAAAGAGTTGCGGAAATTATGAACCATAAAGTTATGACTGGTTTAACTATTTACACAAAAAAAGATTAATTGATTGTAGTAAATTGATTTAAAAAAAAAACTATATTTTAGTATATAAAAAATGGAAGGTTATTATTATAGGTTTGACGAGAATTGCTGTGATACTTGTATTGGTTGTCTTATTGGTGAGTGCGACCATACTTATAATTTAGAAATGGATATTGAAAGAAATAAAGATAAATTTAATAAGGTCATTGAAGAATTAAATTGGAAAACTAAAAAATTAAAGATTTACATTAATACTATTAAAAAAAATATTCCTTATGTAGATATTAAACCTTATTCCCATAATATTATTAATTTAACATTGACATCAATTGGGGAACAATTTGGAAATAATGTAGCAAACAAAATTATTGCCGACACAGAATTAAAAAATATGGGTTGGGGTTGTTGGTTAAATTAATTCTTCTTCTTATTATTATTATTATTATTATCATTTTTTTTTTCTGTTGTTGTATTTGACCCCATTACTCCTCCCAAAATTAAACTTATTGTTGAAATATAAAAACCATCTTTATTATCATTCATTAACATTACCATACAAAAACCAAGGACAGCAGAACTAATTCCACATTTAAAAAGGAACACACATAAATCTTTATCTCCACTTAAACATCCACAATTCCACTCCGTATCTGGTTTATATAAATATGTTTCACCATTGTGGATTATACCATCATCTATTTTTATTATCGGTTTTAATTCAATACTGGGTTTAATATCTATTTTTGTTTCCGTCTTGGGTAATCGTTTAACTATTTTATTTTTTTCCATAATATATATTATATAAATATATAATGGAAGCATTACAAAAAGAATTAATTGTAGCAAAAGAAGCATTAGAAAAAGCAAAATTAGAACTCCGTATCTTCCATATCAAAAACATCATCGCTTTTGCTATTCATATTTTTAGCATAAGAACTTATATTAGTTTCAAAAAAATTGCCCTTACTTTGTAAAGAAATCATTTCCATAAATTCAAAAGGGCATTTATCTATATTATAAATTTTATTATATCCCAATTGAACTAATAATCTATCGGCAACAAATTTAATATATTTACTCATTAACATTTGGTTCATACCAATTAATCTACAAGGGAGCGATTGTGTAATAAATTCGTCTTCAATATAAACTGCCTCTCTAAAAATACTCTGGACTTCTTCTTCGCTTAATTTATTCTCTAATTTTGAATAAACTAAACAAGCAAGGTCAGTATGTAATCCCTCATCTCTTGAAATAAATTCATTTGATAAAGTTAAACCTTTCATTATTCCTCTTTTTTTTAACCAAAATATCGCAGCAAAGGACGAACTAAAAAATATGCCTTCACAACAAGCAAAAGCGATAAGGCGTTTGGCGAAAGATGATTTATCATCAGCAATCCAACGCTTACACCAATCTTGTTTAAGTTTAATACACTCAAAATTTTCAAAGGCGTTAAATAATTTATGCTTTTCCACATCGTCTTTAATATATGTATCTATTAAAAGTGAATACATTTCGCTATGAACTCCCTCCATAAATAATTGAAAACCATATGCTAATGTTAATTCTGGAACTTTTACTTCCGCTAAAAAGCGACTTCCTAAATTATCAATTACTAAACCATCGCTTCCAGCAAAAAATCCCAAAATCATTTTAATAAAATGTTGTTCGTTTTTTGTTAATTTTATAAAATCATCGTAGTCATTTGATATTGGGACTTCTTCAACAATCCAAAAAGCAGACAATTGCGTTTTATAATTTTTCCATATATCGCTGTGAGTTATTGGAAATAATGTAAATCTATTTGGATTTTCTGTTAAAAGTGGTTCTGTCATTTATTATAACTATATATTTTATTTTTAGGGTTAGGAGGGTTAGGACTTTAAGGGTTTTTGAAAAATCTTGATATATTATTTACAAAAAAATATTTTTTTTTTAAAAAAGTGCCTAACCCCTAACCCTCCTAACCTTTTAAAATGTTTTACTACCATTAATTTTTATTAATGTAAAATTAGTTAGAGCAGATGATTTATTAATAACGCCACCAGCAGAATTGCCTAAAATATTATACCAGTATTCTCGCCCAGCAACTAAATTTATAAACATAGTGTTCTCTAATCTTCCATATTCATATCCAGTTGAACTACCAACAAAAGAACCCCTCGCTATTTGTTTCACATCAATGCCATCACTGGCAATTCTTTCATAAAGTGATAATGTAATTTGCTTTAAATCTGCTGAATTGTCATAGAACTCTGCTGAAATAATTGATAAATATGTTCCAGTTTCATTTGGGGTAAAGGTTGTATTATCATTACCCAAACTTATATCAGTTGGATATGTGTCTGTTCTTACCAATATGAACCTTCTTGCTGTTGCTGTGAGTGGAACAAGATTGCCTTGTGCTGAACCAGAATTTCCACTTTCAACACTATAAACATAAGAACCATCGGTAGTAAATTTTATTGCCTCTGTAAAAAGGGAGGGAGTTATTGTGTCTTGAACTATATTATTTGAAATATGATGGGACATTTTATTATATATAATAGTTATATATTAAAACTTCTAAAAAAAATATAATTAATCTAATTGCGGTGGTGGTCGTTCATAAACTTGTGGTATTTTGTTTCCACTCCCATCAACTATTAACCGAACTAATTGCGGTCCAGTAAAACCTTCCACATTTTTTAACATTTCGCAATTTGCTCTGTCCTCTTCTGCTATATCATTAAAATTCGCAAAATCTTCTTGTTCCGTCCAAAATAAAAGTTCATTGTTAAGGAATATTAACCATCGGTCAGTCATTTTATATATATAAATATAATATTTTTAATTACTAAACTTTTTAATTGATATTTGATGATAACCGAGGGTGCTACCAATAAGAATAGTGATTTCATATGAAGGATAATTTAGTTCATTGTATGGGTGTAAAAAATACATTACTCTCGCATAAGATGTTGTTAAATTAAATGTTGTATTTACAACAGATGAAGAAGCACTCGTTTGCGGTGAAGTAAAATATTTATATGCTGTGCTTTCACCTTGTGATAAATATGTTGCTACTGATGTCCTACTTGTGCCTTCCCATTTTTCAACCCCTCCTACGAGGTATTCCCCACTGGGAATATCTAAAACATAAAATTGTAATTGACGAGATGTTGCGTTCCAAGCGAACTTAATTTTTCCATCATTGTAAATATCGCCACCTTGGTTATAAAGTCTTTTTAAATTTGTGAATTGAGGATAAGCGTTTGTATTTGCGGCAATAGCGGATACATTGGCATTGCTTTGTGATACGAGTGAATTTAAATTAACAGAAGATGTAATGCCAACAAGTGCTAATTTTGTAGAAGCAGATGATGGATATGTTATTTTCGCATTATTTGTTGTAATATTATTTGCTTGTGCTGTTGTTATTCCAACTTTTGAATTATTCGTTGTAATATTATTTGCTTGTGCTGTTGTTATTCCAACTTTTGCATTATTAGTTGCTATATTACTTTCCATAGTATCTAAATTTACTGCTTGTGTGCAAGTTATATTATCAGTTATAAGTTCTATTGCGTCAATTCCATTTATATTCGTTGTTATATTTGAAGACATCGTTGATAAATTTAAATTTCCATCTATTGTTATTCTTCCAACTTTTGTGGAATCTGCACTTGGATATGTTATTTTATTATTATTTGTAGCAATATTACTTTCCATAGTATCTAAATTTACATTTTGAGAAACAGTTATAAAATCAGTTTTGGTTTCAATATTTGCTATATCAGAATCGTTCCCTATAATCAAGGTTTTTAATCCACTTGAAGAAGTCCCAGCCAATTTAGCATTTATTGAAGAAACATTTATATTAGTTATATTTGTTGAATTTGTATTCACGCTTGTGGTTAAAGATGCTAAATCTTCTATTATTTGATCCTGCTCTTCGATTTCATTATCGATTGAATGAAAATTGTCGGCCATTTATATATACATAATATTATTTATTCATCATCACTAACAAAACTCTCTTCAATATTATCAATTCTCTCTTTTATTGAAGTAATTTCTTTAAAAATTTTAGAAGTTTTAGACATGTTAATTTGTTTTTTAATATTTGTTAAATCTTTTATACAAGAATTAACTCTTTTTTTATCATTATATGAAATAAAACTTGATAATTGAACTCTTAATTCATCGTCTAATTCTTGTTTTGATTTTAATGTTTTTATTTGACTTTTTAAATCTACAATTGAAGAATTTAATTTCATAATCTCTCTTTTTAATGGTTGGAGTTCTTTTGAAATATTATTAGAATTAGATACTCCTCTATTTTTAGTATTTAATAAAGGCATTTATAATATAAGGAGATATTTTAATTTTAAAATATATTCATAATATAAACATGGAAAAAAAAGAAGAAATTGAGGAAGAAAAAGAAAAAATAGTCCAGGCGTTATGTATTGATTATTATCATATATATGCAGTATGCTGTCACCCTGATTGTAAAGAACATATTCATATTTATGGAAGCGATAAAGATGTATCAAGTAGAATGGAATTTAGAGCTTCTCACTGTCTTTATTGTCCTAATGAAATTGTTGGAATCAGAATAGATGAAACAACTAAAAGAGCAGTATTAAAATATTATCCAAATAAAAGTATAACTATTTCAAAAAGAAAATTTAAGGATCAACAAAAAGCCTTAAAAGTTAGAGAAGAACGAGATAAAATAATATTCAAAAGAGGAAAATTTTCAATAAAATTCGATTAAATTCGTTTTTTTAGAAAAAAAATTATTAAACAGAAATTTCTCTTGTAAAATTATTTCTAAATCTACACATTTCTAATTTAGTATCATATTCGAATTTTTGGAAATATCCTCCGCTTGTTAAATCAAAATTAATAGATTCTCCATGATATAATTGTTTATAAATATCAAAAGGATTAGTATTATTTAAATAACAATAATAATATATGGCTCTTGTGGGAACGCCTTTCATTCTAATGTGATATGCTTCTTTTCCATTTTCAGCTTTAAGATGGTGAATATACATTTTTTTAGCTAAATAGATTGCCCCAACACTATCTATATCGCATTTAACGCATTTCTTCATATTAATAATATCATCTAAATTATTAGAACCGCTCATTTTAAAATCGTTGTCCCACTGACCTAATTTTTTTCCAAAAAAATCTTTATGTAAATAATAATTAGGATTTTTTCCGTAATTTAAAGAATATTCTAAACTAATTTTTACAACATCTTTTTTAGCAATTTGAACGCTGTCCGTGTCAATAATTCCAACTTTAATTTTAGAATCGTAAGCCATACATAAAACCTCGTTTAATGTTCTTTTACTCATATCTAATATTTCAACGGCAACGTGAACTCTGTTTTTATGTTCGCCAACATTATAATTTTTTTTAATAAAATAATATTTACCTCTAATATCCCATTCTTTAATATTATTATAATTTCTTCTAATGAATTTTTTAGCTTCATTAATATAGCAATATCCATTTCCTTTTGCATCTATTTTTAAAGTCATAAATCCTAAATCTTGGTTATATAATTCTTCATTAAATATTTTAGTTTTTTTAGTAATATAATATTTTTTTACATCTTCCCAGTTATTAGCTTTACCAAGAAATTTTTCTGTATTTTTAATAACCAATTCGCAGTCAAACGCTTTTAATGCTGTTTTTCCAAAAATACTATTTAAAATTAATTTATAAATTGCTTCTGCTTTATTGTAATCTTTTTTTAGTTTTTTTCTCTCTTCATATAAATAATTAGTTAAATTAGGTAATTTTTTATTTCTTCCTTCATTAAAATAATATCCCTGTTCTATTTCAAACTCCATATTACCAAAATGAATAGCATCTTCAAGAGCAAATTTTCCAATATAAACACCATTATCATTTAAATCTTTTATATTATTGCTCCAAGTTCTAATTCCATCTTCATTTTTGTAAGATAATAAAGGATAATCAAATGCTTTTAATTTTTTAATTTTAATTTTTACAAAATAACCATCTTTATCTTTAATATCGTCATAAGTCCAACCAGCAGGAATAACCTTCGGTTTTCCCATTAATAAACCTTTAATTCTTACATAAGAAAAAGGATAAGAACTATTAATATCTAAATCTGCGTTTTTAATAAAACTAAAATCAATATGTTTTTTATTTCTGCAAGTCATCGTTTTTCCTCCAACTAAACAACGCTGAATAAAAATTCTTGGAATTCCTGATAATTGATATACTCCCTTATATGCTCCTTCTTTAATTACATACTTATCTGCAACAGAACTAATTGTTATTTCTTGTAAAATATCAATTCCAGTTAATTCTAAAATCCAAGTTCTAAAAATATCATATCCATCATTTAAAACTTTACAATCCATAAGACAATAAATTTTAGAATATTTTACAATATTAATTTTATTATTTTTAACACAATTCCATTTTGTAGCATTACTTAAAAAATGTTTCCATTTTTCTTCATCAAATTCTTTATCAACTACTTTTTTTTTAGTAGGGTCACATGTAAATTTTTCAAAATCTTTTACTCTTTTAATTTCTTGAATATCTACAAATTGTTTTTTAATATTTTCAAGAGTATAAACATTATAAGGCATAACTTCTTTTTTTTGTTCTAATCCAAACATATCACCGAAATTTTTTAAAGAACTTGTAATCATACACGAAGTATCTCTAAAAGTAATTTTATGATTTTTATAAATACAATTTACATTAATCTCTCTATTATTAGGTTTAATAACAGAAGTGGGAATTAATTCTTTTACTTTACAGATGAATTGATAATCATATTTTAAATTATGGAAAAAAATTAATTTTTGTTCTTTTTTATCTGTTTGACTAATTACATAATTTAACATTTTTTTTGCAGAACGAACTTTATTTTTATCATAAAAACATTTACCATGTGGATTTAATAAATTTTCATTTTTGTTATATTTTCTATATTTTCTAATACAATTTAAATAAGGGTGATGATATGATTTATTATCAAAACCAGCTTCAAAATCTCCATAAAAAACATTTTCTACTTTGAATTTATATTTTTCATCTCGTTCTTTATATTCAGGAGTTTCTTCTAATTCATCTTCATCATAATTTAAACTATGAAATGTTTTATTTTTTACTTCTTCATAAAAAGGGGAAATTATCATTTTATCATCAATATTAATTTCTGTTAAATATTTTTCTTTTTCCCTTACTAAATTTTTAATTAATTCATAAGAACATTTACATTTTTCTTTATTTCTTTTTGCGTAATATGATCCATCTTTATTTTTAATTAATGCAGTAATTTCATTAAAATTATCATAATCTTTTACTCTTTCATAATTTTCAATTGAGAACCAAGTATATTTTGATTTTTCTTTTAAAAAATAATGTTGTTCTACAACACCTAATTTAATTTCATTATTTCCTTCTCCATAAGAAGTAGTTCTCGAATGTTTTTTTTGTCCTTCTTTTTTTGGTAAATATTCAGTAATAGTTAATTTAATATTTAATTTACTACAAATAAAAGGTAATTTATTTTTTGGCACACTTCTCGTTTTAATAAATCTACTATCAATTAAATTAATTAATTTTTCTTTATCGCATTTTTTAGATTTAATTAATGCTTTAATTAAACAATTATGTTTATAATTTGAACTTTCTTTATCATGGAATATAGCATATTTTTTGAGATTAATATTTTTATTATTTAAATAAAATGGAAAAAATCCAGGATTACTTGCTGATTTACCAACTCCCATATTTGAAAAGGAAACATTACCTCCGCTTAAAGAGGCAAACCATTTAGCATCGCTTTCAGTTAATATATCAACATCTCCATTTTCAAAATAATCAATAAATCGTCCGTATCCCTGCGTTGTTAAAGTATATCCTTTACTCCCCATTTCAACAAAAATATTTTTTCCATTAAATCTATTTCCCATAATTTGAAATATCTCCCTTTTAGAAATAGGATAATTGCTAAAATCAATATCAACATCATAATTTTCAAAAGTATTAATTGTATTAAATTTATCTTCTAAATCGCTCCAATAATCTTCTTCATATAAAACCCCATCTTTTAAAAATCCAGGAGCAGAGCGTCTTTGCCTTCCTCGTTTTGTAATTCTACTTCCTCCATATTCTAAAAATCTTCCTGTCTTATAATTAAACGAATACTCATAAAATTTCATTATTTCACTATATCTCATTCTATCTCCACCTCCTAAAAGATATTTACGAAGGCGCTTTCTATGAGCTTTAATATTCAAATTATTTATAGACATCTTTGATATAGGTTTAGATTTTATTTTTGACTTGATATTCATTATCTTATATTAGTATATTCGAAATTATCTTTATATACTAATTAATATATATATATATTTGTAAATGATATAAAAAATAATTAGTATATATAAATAACGATGAAAAAAGCAATTTGGACTATTTCTCTCTTTTTTGATGATGAGAAGAATAAATTAATGTTTAAAAAAGATTATAGTAATGTAAATAATATTACAAAAGATTTTAAACTTTCAAAAACATTTTTATATAATTGTTGCAGAACAGACAAATATATAACAAATAGTAGGAAAGATAAATCAACATCAAAAAAATATAATAGAATGAAAATAGAGAAAAAAACATTTAATAAAGATGGTTCATTCGTTTTTAGTCATTTTGGTTAAAAAAACCTAATGTTCTTTTAAAAATGAATATAATCTCTCTTTTGTTATATCAAAAAACTCTTTATTCTTTTCTATTCCTATAAATTTTCTTTTTAAATCTATACAAGCTATACCCATACTACCTGAACCCATACAGAAATCTAAACAAGTATCCCCTTCATTTGAAAAATATTTTAATAAATGTTTTAATACAAATTGAGGTTTTTCTGTTAATTTTTTTATTATTTTTTTATTTCTTTTACTATTGCAAGAAATAACATTACATGGTAAAGCAGGTTCATAATGATTATTATAACTTTTATATTTTCCTCCATTCCAATCATCGCTAATTTTTTCTTCTTTTTCTATAATATTTATTGGTAATTTTGGTTCATATTTATTTTTAAAACTCTTAAATATAGTTCCGTTCCAAGCATCTCCCATAGTTATTTTCTCTCTTTTTTTATGATTAGGATCATAATTAGTTATTATTTCATTACTACAATCAATAATATTAGTTGGTAATTTTGGATTATAATTATTTTTATTTTTTTTATCTATTTTAGTTTTTTTCCAATTAATAACGCCTTCCATTTCTCTCTTTTCATCAATTATATTTAATGGTAATTTTGGATTATATTTTGCATTAGGAGTAGTATCTCTTGAAAAATTAACAACGCCTTCGCTTTTACTTTCTTTATATTTTTTCTCTTTTTTAATTATTTTATGATATTTAGAATAATTATAAATACATTGTTTTTTATAGAAAACTAAAATATATTCAGTACATTTACCAAATCTTTTCCTGGATAATAAAGGAGTTGTTGTCACTTTTTTATTCCATACTATTTCATATTTAAAATATTTAGGTTGAGAATTATATATTTCCATACAAAATTTAAAATCACCAAAGAGAAAAATAGGAGTTGTTGGTTTAGAAACTCTCCATAATTGTTCCCATAATTTTTCAAAATCTATTTTTTTATCCCATTCTAAATGTTTAAATCTTCCATAAGGTAAATCAGCTATAATAATATCGACAGAATTTTTTGATAAATCTTTTAATTTTTCTAAACAATCTCCATTAAGTAAATTCATATATATTATTAGATTATTTTATTTTTGATTTTTGCCCCCCTTATCTTTACTTTTTCCCTCCGTATTGTTAATATATATACCAAGTATTAAACTGATTGTTGAAGCAAAATAACTTTTATCTCCGTTCCCTGTTGCTAATTGCATCATAGAAAAACCAAGAACAGAACCTGATATAATAAATTTTGCAATAAATTCTAAAAATCCTTTATCAATATTACAAGCAGATCCGCAACACGAACGAACTTCAAATTCTTCATCAGGTTCATATAATAATCTTTTTCCATCTGTATAAACTCCGCTTTCAGTTTCAACAATAGAGAGATTCTGTTTTTTTTTAAATTTTTCTTTATTAAATTTCTTATTTTTTAAATCTTTTATATCTATTTTAACATTTTCTCTCTTTTTACCTTCTTCTAATTCTTTTGTTTCCATATAATATAATGGAAATAAAAAATTTTAATTATGATATGTTAGATGATTTAAAATATAATCCAAGTATAATTTTGTGTTCACAGAGGGGAGGAGGAAAATCTTTTTTGCTAAATTCATTAATGAAAAAACTCGATTCTAAATTTCGTTATTCGCATATTTTCGCATTCAGCCAAACCGATCGCTTTACAGGACAAATGGAAAATTTCGTTCCAAATGATTATATTTTTGATAGTTTAGATGCTCTTGATGATATTATAACAACAAGAACAGAATCAAAAGTTCCAATAGATAAAAGAAGTAATATATGTATTATTATGAATGATATAGCAGGATTAAGGGAACAAAATAAATATAATAGAGATACAAGAGGAATAAAAAATTCAGGTAATTTAGAAAAATTATTTAGTTTAGGTAGGCATAATTTAAGAGCTACAATTGTGGTGTTAGTTCAATCCTTATTAATGGTGTCACCATTAGTCAGATTAAATACAGATTTAACTTTTTTTTGGACGAGTAAGAATAGTTTAGTTAGAAAAAAAATAAAAGAAGAATATCTTGGTTTAGCAACAAAGAGAGAAGCAGACGAAATTTATGATAAAGTATTTGATGGAACTCCTTATATCTGTTTTGTAGTAAATTCATGGATGCAAGGAACAACAAAATTAAATCAATTTGTTTTTAAATTTTTAGCACCAAAAATGAAAAAATGGAAATCTAAATTTGTTAAAAATTATAAAAAGAAAACTAAAAGAAATAATAATAAAATAATTACAAATGAAAAAAATAATGTTTTTACTATATATAATGAAGTTGAAGAATCTCGAATTCAAACCAAACGAAATTATAACACTCGCTCAAAGAGGCTCAAATCCAAAAAACTACCAAACTATTAAATATGATTTTGTACCAAAATGGAACAGAGAAATGGTTGCTTTTAATTTTATTAATGAAGATTTTAGAAAAAACAGACATCAAACACGACCAATTCCGAATAACATACATAATAATAAATGGGGTTCTAATGGTGGACACGGAACATATAACCACGATAAAACAGATTTAACTAAAATGGCTGGTAAAGAAACTTTAATTAGAGAGAAACCAGTAAAAGAAGAAACTAATTTAAATGAAGTAGCAGTTCAAGAATATATGCAACTTAACTTTAAAGGAGCAGAATTAAAAGGAAAACAAATTACAGATAAAAAAGAAGCTATTGAATGGATTAGACAAAACGGTGGATCAATTAAATATAATCGAGGAGGCAATGCAGGAGGTAGAAGAAGCGGTTTATATTCAGGAGGTATGATGATGAGAGAATATGAAAAAGCACAGGTTAAAATGTCTAATCAAAACTTTATGCAACCAGAGGAAGATGATGAATTCGAAACTTTACAATCAAGAATTCAAGAACAAGAAACAGATTCAAATATTATGGTTGGAGGAGAAGGACTATAAAAAAATAACGAAGTGAAAAAAATCACTTATGTATAAAAAGTTTTAGAATTTTTAAATATTTTAGAAAAATTAAAATATTTAATTAATATATAAAAATGCCACAATATTTACCGACTCTTTTAGAAAATCAAGATTATTCTCAAATGAAAGGTGTTTATAATTATAAAAGTATTGATAAAAAAATAAGATTAAAAGACTTAAAACAAAGAAAATTTGGATATGCTATTAACGGAAAAGTATATCCTTTAATTGGAAAAGGAACAAAAAACAGCCAAAATATTAAATTCAGTAATGGAAAAGCAACATTAGCATTATATAAAGATTTAATGGATAATCCTTCAAAAGAAAAATATGCTAAAATTTCAGCTGAAATATCAGGAATGGGTGAAGAATTTTATCTTGATTTATATGATTACGCAAATCAAAAATCTTTTAAAACAACCTGGGCACAGGGTTATACAGGAACAATTTCAGCAGATGGAAGAGGAGCAAAAGGTGGGAACAGACCTCCGAAAAAAATGAGAGGCAAAGGCGGAGGAAAAACAGGAGAAGAAACATTACCAGCTGATCCAGTTCAGAAACAAATAGAAAGCCGACCGAGAGAATTAGATCCTGATAAATATAAAGATTCTACTGGAAAAACAAAAGAAGGATTTATTGATGTTGCAGGAAAAGTTTTAAGAGTTGATTTATTGAAAAAAGGAGATTTTGGTTATGTTTTAAGGGAAAAATTATTTCCAATATTTAAAGTAGATAAAATTCCTGTTGCTTCTAATTCATGGAGTTTTGTTTCTAATAAAATGCTTCCGCAAGAAAAAGAATTATTTAGAAGAATGAGTTTATTAGAAGATGATGATGCTCTTTCTCTCTATTATGATTATTTTGAAAATTATAATATTCCTAATGAAGTCATTACAAAAGCATTAGATTTAGCAAATAACGACCAAACTAAAAAAAAAATAAGAGATTTAGAAAAAAATTTTGGTGAACAATCTATAAAAGAGGGTTTTAATATTAATTATTCAGGACAAGGTGTTTTTGAAACAATCTCTGGAACTATATCTCAAAAAATAGGTGAAAAATTTGGAAATCCTGAAACACAAAGAGCAATTGAAAACAGAAAACAGATGAGTATGAATAAAAAAGAAATAAATGATTTATTTGAAATTTCTCTTGGTTTTGAAGAAAGGAGAAAATTGGGTGAATCAGGAGTTTCAAGCCAAGACGACGGAAAAATTACTGACGCTGAATTAGAGCAAAATATGAAAGTAGAAGCGGAATTAAATTCTGTGGGAGATATTATTCCTCCTCCTCCACCTCAAACACCCCCTCAACCAGGAGCAGTTCCACAAGCAGGAGCAGTTCCACAAGCAGGAGCAGTTCCACAACCAGGAGCAGTTCCACAAGCAGGAGCAGGAGCAGTTCCTCCCCCTCCTCCTAATAATATACAAATGAATATTAGTGAACAAGTAAAAGGAGAAGCTTTAAGATTAGATGAAAGAGAGAAAATAGCAGAACAAGAGCAAAATATGGAAGAAGAATTAGAAAAAGATAATATTCCTGATATATCAAAATACGGACATCAATTAGCAGTTCAAAATATATTTAAAAAAAATAATAAAGATTTTACTTATTTTAAAAATTTAGTTTCTACCAATAAATCATTAAATCCAAGTCAAGATAAAACAAAAAGAAAAATAACTACTGATATTATTGTTGCAGAATATAGTTCATTATTTCCAATAGATAATTTAAAAAGTGATTATGATTATGAAGAATGTTTAGAAATAGCAACTTTTAAATTTGGTTTTATTGAAAATGTAAGATTTGAGAGAAAATGGAAAAAATCAATTGGAAATATGAATATTGGAACTCCTGGAACTACCGAAGGATTATCCGCTGGGGCAATTGTTAATTTAGAAAATATGGGATTAAATGTTAATCAATTATTAAATCCAAAAGCAACCGCCTCTTCTCTTCCTCCTGTTGCTCCAACCGATCCTAAAAAAAGAGATACAGCTGGAAAAATTCAACGATTAAGAGATTATAATATTGTTAGACCTCCTCAAAATTTAAGAAATAAATCAAGTAAAAAAGAGAGAAAAGTAAAACAAAAAGAGGTAAATATGAATATTAGAATGAAAACTATTAATAATAAATTATTGTTCACCAATTTAAACCATAATCCTCAACAGCAAAATTTAGAAATTGAAGGTGATTTACCAACCTTTAATTTTAGACAAAATAATAAAAAAAATAGATTTAAGTTTTAAAATAAAATATATTTATAATATATAATAATGCCTCTTTTAGTTTTACATTATAAAAACCATAATCCAGGTACAAGCGACGACCACGCTAAATATTCAGTTCAACGCTTAAAAATGTCCGCTCCATCAGTTCCAATTCAGAAATTACAACTTGTAGGATTTTCCGCTAATTTATCAAAGCACTCCTCATTATCAGGAAGTGCTTCTCATAAAATTCCTGACCACATCGTTGTTGAATTAGATAATTTACAATCCGCTCAAATTAATATTGCATCTCCACCTGCAACATCAGGAGGTGAAGATTATACACAAACACACGGAATACCAATTCCATTAAGCGATAATTTAAATACTATTGTGTTTGGTATGAATCCATTAGAATTCGATGTTAATAGAAAATTAGAAAGAATTATTAATATAGCTATAAAATATTATGATGATGATAATAAATTAGTTCCCATGACTACAAGAACAACATCAGGAGGTCAAGTTTCCCTGGATCATCTTCTTCTTTATTTCCAATATAATTTTGCTGGTTTATTTTAAAAAAAACAGAATCTCTCTTTTGATGAAAATTTATATTATAAATAATATATGTATATAATATAAATTAATGTCATTTTTTGAATCTATAAAAAATAACGAAGTGAAAAAAGAAAAAAGAAGAAAATTAACAAATAGAGAATCGAGCAACCCTGAATTAACAATTGAAAAAACTAATTATGGAACACCTATTAATTCTAATAGAGATGAGGATATGTTATTAGCTCAATTATTAGAAAAAGAAAAATTATTAGGAGCTTCTATTAATGCTTTTAAAAATGAAGAAGAACTACAAAAAAAACTACCTGAAACCAACAACCAAGAAGAATATATAGAGAGAAATAGTCGTTTAGGAACATTAAGAAATCCTATAACTAATTATCAAAATCAAATAAGAGATTTATTAAGAGATAATGGTATTAGCCCTAATAATAAACCTGGAATTTATAATATGTATGTTGAAGGTAGAGATGTGGCAGATGAAAAATATTCAAAAAAGAGAGAAAACGCATTAAATGATTATTTAAATGATCCTAATGCTTTTAATATTAATCCTATTCTTCCTTCTGTTGATGATATGAAAAACGCAGACAATAGAAGAAGAGATACTTTATTTGGTGATTTTGAAGAAAAAAGTGGACAAACTTCGGCAAGTCGAGGAATGGACGCTTTAAAAAATCCAGGAAATTTAGACCCTGCTGATATTGAAAATATTGCTTCTAATTTAGAAGGAAGCGGAGCTTCTAAACCTACCCCAGCTCCTGAAACAACTGATGAAGATGTTGATGGTTTTGAAACAGCAGAAGAAGAAACAGAGCCAACCCCTACTCCTCAAAGAAATCCAGGTGGTTATGTAGGAGATTCTGTTCCTAATCCTCAAAGAAATCCAGGCGGTTATGTAGGAGATTCTGTTCCTAATCCTCAAAGAAATCCAGGTGGTTATGTAGGAGATTCTGTTCCTAATCCTCAAAGAAATCCAGGCGGTTATGTAGGCGATTCTGTTCCTGATAATACACAAGAACAAGCGAAACAAGAACAAGAAGAATTTTCAGGCGTTCACCCTGATCCTAATGTTGATATTGAAACAAGTCAAACAACTAACCCTTTTATTGAAACAGGTAAAGAAGCAGACCCCCCTGATGCTTCAATATTTCGTTCGATGATACACGTAGGGACAAAAATAAGTTTTGATTATTTAAAAAAATCAAGTGGATACGGAGATATTATTGATTTAGCTGAAAAGTTTTTACCTTTTGAATTAAAAGATGTAGTTAATTCTGCAATAAATACATTAGAAACAACAAGAACAGATGAAATTGGTTCATTAAGAGCTTCTTCTAAAAAAAGAATGAAATTTAATATAGAAGATAAGAAACACGATATGATACATAATCCAATATTATATCCGTTTTTGGTTATAGCTTTAAATTTTTATATGGCGAAAAATGAAGGAGATTTAATTCAATTTAATTGGATTATGAAACAGGGAATAGGTTATATTATGACTAATTATTTAAAATTACCCTCTGTTAATGTTGATTATTTTTTAAATATTTATAGTTCTTTTCCTGATTCTTTAAACGATGCTTTTATAAGAAATGCAAACGGAATAGATATAGTCACAGAAGAGGAAAAAAGAGAGATTAAGAAATTTATATTAACTATTATAACAGATTACAATAGCAAATTCTCTCCAAATCAATTTATAAAAGATATTCAAAAATACGAGAACGGTGGATTAGGTTTATTAAATATTTTAGAAAATTTAGCAAATCCTAACTTCTTATTCGAAATAAATAAAACTTTTGAAACTGTTGATAATTTTATAGCAAATGTAAAAGATAATAAAGATATATTAATTGGTTTAATGGGATTAATATATTTAGAAGCAAGAAACGAAGGAAAATTATTAAACGAAGCAATAATTTCAAATGCTATGATTGATGGAATTGTTTATTATAAAAAGAAAATTAATAGAAAACAAAAGAGAGATTTAGATGTTGAATTAATGATACAAATGGGAAAAAAACCGAATGAAAGAAAATTAGAAGGTTTTAACATAAAATATAATGATGATAAATTAGCTGAATTTGAAAACAATCAAGGAGATACAACTATATTATTTAGGGGAACTAATTTTAGGGAAAAAGATTTTTTAAAAAAAGATTTTATTCAAAATGTTTTAAATTTTGCAGGAAGTAAAGAAATTTTTGTTAATTCTGAATATAATGAAAGATATGAAAAAGCTACGCAGTTAATTTTAGAAAAACAGAGAGAAATAGAAAATTCTGGAAAAGGAAGTTTAAAAGTGAATGGGTTCAGTATAGGAGGAATTGGGGCGATGTATATTTCTATATTATTTCCTGATATTCCTGTAAAAGTTTATAGTCCTGTAATTTCTAATACTCAATTAACGAGAGAAATGGTTCAAGAATTAGTTAATAGAAATTCCAATATAGAATTTTTTGCTGTTGAAGGTGATCCTATCTCAAACAATTTAGGAAAATTTAAAGATAAATTAAAAATTACATATATTAAAAAAAGTAAATTTTTTTCAGCTCACAGTTTAGAAAACTATTTATTTTAACTTTTTTATAAAAAAGTTTTTAAAATTATTTTCTTTTTATATGTTATAAATGGCACAAGTAGTTTTTAACGCAAATAAACAATCCACTCTTTTAAATTCGGCGAAACAATCAGGAGTTCAAATTGAGGAGTTCCAGTATGATCTACCTCGACCTTATCCAATGATAATGAAAGATTACCACGTAAAACATACTGTAAATAATTTAGATTTTGCTGGAAGTTCATCTGTCGAGCTTTCAAGTTTTGGTACAATTCGTGATTTATACATTAAATGGGTTGTCACCTGGACTAATGGTTCGGCACAAGCAGGGAAAGTTGTAGTTTCCAAAAATCTTTTTTCCACAATTGTTAAAAGAGTTGCTCTAATGAATTCATCGAGAGAAATATATCAAGTTTTTGGCGATGAAATTCTATGGAAAACTCGTGGTATTGTTGATAAAGGAGAACGTGCAAAATGGTTAATGGCTGGTGATGCTAATCTTGAATTACTTCCTGTGACTTTACAACCAGCAGGTTCAAGAGCAGACGCAGGCCCTGTTATTAATACCGCTAATGATGGTGTGAATTCTCTTGAATTTTATTCGAAAATACCATTCAGTTTCTTTCATGGCAAATTTCAATCTAACGAACCACGCAAAACTGCATTAAATCTTCGATTTTCTGAAACGCTTCGATTACTAATTGAAACTAATCCTTCCCACTATGTAGCCTGTGGAGCAGGAGGCACCAATGAAGTTCTACTTAATCTTAAAATTGCTTCTTGCGATGTTTTTGCTCACTACGATATTGTAGAACCAAGTGACCTCCAAAAAATAGAATCGCAATTTTCTATGGGAGCTCCAATGAGTATGTTAAATGGGAACTCTGTTATGACCGAATCTTCAATAACCGCAACAGGGTCAGGGTCGGCAAATGATGCCGTAGATTGCACACACGAAGTTAAACTCTATAACACAAATTTAGTTCAAAACTTCATCGTGGCGATTACACCGACAAGAACAAAAGCATTATGCAGTGCATTAGCCACTGGCGTGGCTGCAGGAACATCTAACGGAACTGATAAACTACTTGTTGCTGATGCTTTTGGAGCAAATGGGGCAATTTCACCAATAACCTCATTAGTGCAAGTTCTTAACCCACATTTCAAAACAAAACACTCTCTTGTTGTTGGCGGAAATTCGAGAATCGGCGATGATTACTGCAAAATTAAATCACTTCAAATCAAAAGTTCAGGTCGTGTTTTGGTGGACTGCCCCACATACAAACAGCTCCTTATGACTACTACCGACTTCACTAACTGGGTTGATACAGCAGGATCTCACCAGGAAATTAATTCTATGGTTGATAAAAATCACTGTTCTGACGCGAATATTTATATGATTCCAATGAGCGAACTTTCACACGCAAATGCTCTTACTGGAAATCTTGCTCTTAAAGGTCTTTCCACTATTGATTTTAAAATAACATTCCAAGCTCGTCAAGGCGTTAATTACACCGTAAAGATTTACTCCAATTACCAAGGGATCACAAGTACAGAAACTTCATCAGGTAGAATTATAAGTTCGGTGAGCTCATAAATAGTAATAATTATTTTTTTTTTAATTTAAAACTTTTTCTAAAAGTTTTATATAAATGTTGAAAGGAAGAGTATTAAAATACGATAAATAATATTATTTTATTATATATGAACTATTTAGATCTATTTAGCGGAACTGGCTCTTGGAAAAAAGTAGCGGAAGATTTAAGTTATAATGTTATATCTGTTGATATAACAGATTATAGAGGTAAATTTAATATAACTCATAAAGAAGATATATTAACATGGGATTATAAAAAATATCCAAATAATTATTTTAATATTATTTCCGCTGGTTGTCCTTGTATATGGTATTCTATTTTACAACTTGCGTGGATTGGTAGAAAAAAAAGATGCAAAAAAACAGGAAAATTATATATTTATACAAAAGAATTATATGAAAAAGATTTAGAATATAGCGATAAATTAGTTTTAAAAACATTAGAAATAATTGATTATTTTAAAAAAGGTAATCCTGAATTAATTTGGTTTATTGAAAATCCTTATTCCTCTTTATTAAAAAAGAGAGATTTTATAAAAGATAAACCTTTTTATATTGTTGATTATTGTGCTTATGGTTTTGATTATAAAAAACCAACAATTATTTTTACAAATAAAAAAGATTTTATTCCAAAAAGATGTTTAAAAAAAAAATGTTATTCTATTATTAAATATCAGAAATGTAATAATTGTAAAAAAAAGAAACATTTCAGAACAACTGGTTCTTGGAGTAAAAAACAAAAAGGGGTTGGCGGTGGAAATAATAGATTAGACAGATATAAAGTTCCTTCTAAATTAATAAAAGATTTACTTATATAAATGTTGAAAGGAAATGATTATATAAATATTTTAAATCAAATAAAAAAAATACGAAATGATTTAGAAGAAATAGAGAGATTTATCAATATAGTAAAAATAAATACCATATTGAAATTAAAAAAATATAATGATAATATATAATGGCTTATGAAAAAAATAAAAAAGCAACGGCTACTCTACAACAAATAGGAATTGATAATTTTAAAAAATATAATAAAAAAAATAAAAAGAAAAAAGCAAAAAAGAAAAAGGCAAAAACTAAAAAAGGCAATATGAAACAACACGAAAAGCATCATTCAAAAAAACACATGAATGTAATGAAAAAATTTATGAGCGGAGGTATGTCTATGGATAAAGCACATAATTTAGCAACGAGAATGATTGGAAAATAAAATAATATATTTAATATATATAATGGAAGAAAGTATTGTTAAAATAATAAAAGCAACTGCAAAACACAAAAAATATTCTGCAATAGTTAGAAATAAAACTACAAAAAAAGAGAGAAAAATAAACTTTGGAGATAATCGATATGAAAATTTTTTTGATTCAACTCCTTTAAAATTATATTCTTCAAAAAATCACGGAGATAAAAAACGAAGGAAAAATTATTTTATGCGACATTCAGGAGTTCCAACAAAAGCGGAAGCAGTAAAAAAAGAAAAAGCAGGAGGAAAATATACTCCAAAATTATTAAGTCATATTTATCTGTGGTGACCACCTCCCTAAAAAAATTAATTGGGGTAATAAAACAAAAATCCTAATTAAAATTAATCTTTTTTTTTTAATAATTTTTTTTCTCTC
>ERZ767114.422-NODE-422-length-23702-cov-3.013164_pt1 | contig 23702 bp, 19 predicted proteins | sample MGYA00374952_ERZ767114 | MGnify/ENA primary metagenome ERZ767114 (study PRJEB28939, sample SAMN06267156) | marine metagenome | isolation source: Columbia River Estuary | place: USA:Columbia River Estuary, USA | collected 2012-05-05 ...
AAAATTAAGACTGCTTTTAACAATGTGTTCATTAAATGATCTCTTAGCCTCTGAATAAGCTCTCACTTGAAGCTTCTTGCCTACTTTTGGGCCTACTTTAGAATAATAGTATCTCTCTTAGGTTCCCAATCAGGAGGTCCAAAAATATAACCTAGTACTTCATAAAATGACTTAGCACGTTTTATGTCCTTACTCATCGCAAACCAAGTATGAAAGGTAATTACAACTGGATTGTTTGTACCGATATTTTTAACTAACCCGAAAACAACAGGAGAAGTCTCTTTAACATAAGTTCCAAACATTCGATCCCAAACAATCAATAAATTCCCGTAATTGCTATCCACATATTCAGGGTTAGTACCGTGATGGACTCTGTGAGTGGAAGGTGTGTTGAAAATCCCATCCAACCACCCAAGCTTATCGACCCACTGAGTATGCCCCAATACACCCCAGAGTCTTGAAAAAAGGGCCACCACCACGGTAATACTGGGGTCAAAACCCAAAAGGGGCATGATTATATAAAACGGAGTCTTAGAAATAGGGCCAAACCAAGCTTGTCTGAATGCAACAGAAAAGTTCATCTCTATACTGGAGTGATGATTCATATGAATTGCCCATAAAACCCTAATTCTATGAGCACAGCGGTGGTACCAATAAAATACAAAATCAATCATAACTAAGGTCAAAAGCCAAACCGCCCAGATAGGCATTAAGTCATTAATCGTGAAGACTCTAAACTGATATATAGAAAAATATAAGACAAGCACCGCACTCTGGATGAGCAGTGACATAGCCACATTTCCTAGTAATAGTCCCAAGGTACCGGTTGTATCATTAAGCTTATAGAAATGACGCTTATGGTAGGACGAATATAGCGCCTCCAGAGCAATAAGCATCCCTATCAGAGGTAATCCAACGGCATAAACATTAGAAGTAGTAATTGTTTCCAATAACTCGCTCTCAGAATCTGAAAATTTCCAAGCTAGTATAAACCGAGCCCATTGTAAAACTTAACCCCTAAATCTAAAATTTAACACTCCATGATTTGTCTCTAGGGATGTGACTGCTAGAGCATCACGGCCAAAATTCTTAACTGATTGCATTAAATTATTAGCAGACAACAATAAATGTTCATACTAATTTACCTTATTCGGATACATGGTCGATAGACCTATACTCAGTGTGACAATAGGTTTAGTGGGTGCATTCTCATTGGGAATCTTAAGACTACGTATGTTTTCTACTAATCTTTCCATGACCAACTTTGCACCAATTTGGTCAGTATCACCCAACAAAATCATAAACTCGTCGCCACCGTATCGGGCACAGATATCCTCTGGGCGCTTTGTAAGTTGGGAAAAACTAGATGACAAAAACTTAAGACATTTATCTCCGATACTGTGACCGTAGGTATCATTTTAAAATGATCGATATCTATAAACGCGAGAGATAAAGGCGTCCTCGTTCGCGCGCCTCTTTTCCATTGATTGCGCAAAAAACCTTCAAAGCGCCTTCTATTGGCAAGCCCTGTCAACTCATCAGTCCGAGCCAGCTTTTCAATTTGTTGTTCTGCTACCTTTCGCTCCGTTATTTCTTGATGCGAAATAACTAGAAATTGTGCGCTCTCTGCATTAAATCGAGTGACTCGCATCATAAACCAGCGCAGCTCTGTAGGGCCATCACACGGATAATCTAAGTAATAAATATCTTGTTCTGCACGTGAGACTTTCCTAATCCCAGCGGCCGCTTTTATTGCAAACCTATCATTTTCTCTCGCTGCATCATCACAGACCTGCAGATAATTCATACCTACCCAACCTTGATACAGAACTCTACTGCTGGAAGGACCTAGGCTATCCCAACTAGAATTTGTATAAATAATCTTTCCATTTGGCTCTATGACTACAATACTCTCTGTCGTGGAATCCAGCACAGATTTAACAAAATTATAGGAGTTGATTAAAAGTCGTTACCTCAGAAATTAATACCAAGCGGCATAAATGAAGTTTTGTCTGTATCAGAAAATTAACGCACTTGTGAACTAACGATAGACCCTGACGATCCACTGTGAAGTAAAACTACCCAATTCATTGGTCAAAACGTGATACAAGTCACATTTTCCTCTATTTTCGAGATTAATATCAATAAAACCTTTGAAATTTTTGTCTGGGCCACTCGAACAATACATTTTTAGTTTATTTTGGGATCTAACTCACCAGTTAGATACCGTGCCGTCATTGTTTCCAAGTTCAAAGCATCTAGCTTTGATGCTTTACCAGCGGTTTCAAATGCTTCGTATCGAGCCACAGCGATGTCTTTCATAGCGGTAATGGTCTCTTTGAGATAAGCGCGAGGGTCAAAAGCCGCAGGATTCTCCGCTAAAAATCGGCGTACTGCTCCGGTAGATGCAAGCCTTAAATCAGTATCAATGTTTATTTTTCGGACGCCATGCTTGATGCCTTCACAAATTTGGTTCACTGGCACGCCATAGGTTTCAGGGATTTCGCCACCAAACTTATTAATAATTTCTAACCACTCTTGTGGAACGGAAGATGATCCATGCATGACCAAGTGTGTTGATGGAATGCGCTGGTGTATTGCTTTAATTCTGTCAATAGCGAGGATATCGCCAGTCGGTGGTCGACTAAATTTATAGGCGCCGTGAGACGTGCCGCAAGCAATAGCGAGCGTGTCTACCTGAGTCTTTGCAACAAAATCTGCTGCCTCCTCTGGGTCTGTAAGCATTTGCTCATGGGAAAGGATTCCCTCAGCACCAACGCCGTCTTCCTCGCCAGCTTGTCCGGTTTCTAGAGAACCAAGGCAACCAAGCTCTCCTTCCACTGACACGCCACAAGCATGCGCCATCTCGACAGTCCGCTTTGTCACATCTACGTTGTAGTCATAGCTCGATGGGGTTTTACCATCTTCCTCTAGAGAGCCATCCATCATTACAGAGGTAAATCCAAGTTGGATTGAGCGCTGACAAACAGCTGGGCTGGTGCCATGATCTTGGTGCATACACACAGGGATATGCGGCCACTCTTCAACAGCGGCTTGAATTAAATGTCTCAAGAAAGGCGCGCCAGCGTACTTTCTAGCGCCAGCAGAGGCTTGCACAATGACGGGACTGTCAGTTTGATCCGCTGCCATCATGATAGCTCGCATTTGCTCGAGATTATTGACATTAAACGCCGGTACGCCGTAGTTATGTTCAGCAGCATGATCCAGCATTTGTCTAAGTGAAATAAGCGCCATGGGCAACCTCCTTTCTGTCTTTCACTGTAATTCTAGTTACAGGTTTAAGTTCTCTATTTTTAAACCAATTGTTCCGCTCGATTCTGCAATATTGCAACAGCTGGGAGCTGTTTCCCTTCAACATATTCTAGAAATGCACCGCCGCCAGTAGAGATATATGACACCTGGTCCGCAATATTATATTTATCAACGGCTGCCAAAGTGTCTCCGCCGCCTGCAATAGAGAACGCATCACTATTGGCTATAGCTTTGGCTAATATTTCTGTACCCTGACTAAACTGCGTGAACTCAAAAACTCCAACAGGGCCATTCCATATAATTGTGCCCATGGTTGTAATCATTTCAGCTAATTGTTTAGCGGATTCAGGTCCGATATCAAAAATCATATCATCTTCCTCCACATCATCAACTAACTTTATAACAGCTTCTGTAGTCTCAGAAAACTCTTTACCGACAATAACGTCAGTGGGTATTGGGATATTAACTTTCGACATAAGCGCCTGAGCTGCGGGTATTAAATCAGCCTCAAAAAGAGACTTGCCCACGGGCTTTCCTGCTGCAGCAAGAAACGTGTTTGCAATCCCACCGCCGACAATTAACTGATCGACCTTATTTGCCAAGCTTTTCAGCACCATTAACTTAGTGGACACTTTAGAGCCACCAACAATGGCTGCAACTGGGGCTGTTGGATTGGCTAGGGCCTGCTCTAACGCATCTAACTCATTCGCTAAAAGTGGTCCAGCACATACCGATGGTGCATATTTAGCAACGCCATGAGTTGAGGCTTGGGCTCGATGTGCTGTGCCAAAAGCATCCATTACGAAAATATCACAAAGCTCAGCATAAGCCCGAGCCAAACTATCTGAGTTGCTTTTTTCACCAATATTAAATCGTACATTCTCTAACATCACTAGGCGATGATTACTGACAATACTCCCATCGCTCCAGTCTTTAATGAGATGTACCTTTTGGTCAAGTAATTTGCCTAAATAATTGGCAATCGGAGCCAAGCTAAATTCAGAGTTAAATTCGCCTTCGACAGGTCTTCCCAAATGAGACATGACAATTACTTGCGCCCCACTATCAAGCGCATATCGAATGGTGGGCGCCGCAGCTTTTAGTCGCGCCGCACTAGTGATGCGGCCCTCTTTAAGTGGAACATTAAGATCTTCACGAATGAGTACTCGACGACCCCTCAAATCTAGATCAGTCATCAGTTTTACTTTCATCTACCTTACATCCTTATGGATTTTCAATCTCTATTAGTAACGTCTTAGCCGGCTGTTTTAAATAATGTGGACCAATGGCGAAGAGTATCTAACATCCGATTGGCATAACCCCATTCGTTATCAAACCAAATCAACACTTTAACCAGTTTATTTTGACTCACCCTAGTCTGACTAGCATCGACAATTCCACTGCGGGGGTCATGGTTAAAGTCACATGAAGCAAGTGGCTCTTCAGTATAGCCAAGGACATCAGTCAAATATCCCTCACTGGCATTAGATAAAGCCCGATTAATGGCGTCTACATCCACCTGGTTATTCAGCATAATGGATAAATCAATTGCAGATACATTTGCCGTGGGGACTCTCATTGCTTGCGCCTGAAATCGTCCCGTTAGCTCTGGAAGCAAACGGTCTATGCCAAGGGCAAGTTCTGTATCGACAGGAATAATAGACTGCATTGCGCCTCTTGTTTTGCGAAGATCCGTATGATGGTAAGCGTCAATAACTGGCTGATCGTTCATTGCTGAGTGGATAGTAGTAATCACACCGCCATCGACGCCAAAAGAGTCGTTAAGGACACTAATTACAGGTACCACACAATTGGTCGAGCAGGATGCACTGGATATAATAGTTTCATCCCCACTTAAAACCTGGTGGTTAATCCCATAGACGATAGTTGCATCAATATTCGGCTCGGCAGGCTGAGAAAAAAGAACTCGCGTAGCACCAGCCGTTATATGGAGTGCAGCCGTTGAACGATCGCTAAAAGTCCCACTGCATTCTAAAACGACATCAATACCAAAATTCGCCCAAGGCAACTGATTGAGATCCTCTTGATGGCAAATTTGGATGATATCGTCATTAACCACAAGCTTATCTTGTTGCCATTCAACTGTCCCTGGAAACCTTCCGTGGGTCGAGTCATAACGTGTTAGGTGTGCCATGGTTTTGGTTTCTGCAGGCTCATTAATCGCGACGACTTGAACCCACTGCCTGGCATTTGATTCGTATAGAGCTCGCAAGACTGAGCGCCCTATACGACCATAACCATTAATGGCGACCCGTAACACTAGCCAATTGCCTCCAAGACATTCGCGACAACGTTTTCTACGGTAAAGCCAAACTCACTCATTAGCTCACCGCCAGGAGCAGACTCACCAAAGCTACGCATACCGACTACTCGACCATCAAGGCCTACAAATTTATGCCAATAATCCGCATGTAATGCTTCTACGGCAACCCTTGCTCTTACTGCTGGGGGCAGCACTGAATCTTGATAATCTACTCCTTGAGCTGAAAATATTTCAGCGCAGGGCATAGAAACTACGCGAGTACTAATACCTTTCCTCGCCAATGTGTCTGAGGCCTGCATCGCTAGTTCAACTTCTGAGCCAGTAGCAATAAGAATCGCCTGTGGGTCAGCGGAATCCTTTAACACATAGCCACCACGGGAAATCGCCGCAACCTGTTCGTCAGTTCGTGGCATTGGTGCAAGGCCCTGTCGACTAAACACAAGCGCACTCGGCCCATTTTGATTTTCGATGGCGCTTTTCCAGCATACGGCCGATTCGACTGTATCGCATGGACGCCAGGTGTTTAAGTTGGGGGTTGAGCGCAAGGCGCTAAGTTGCTCAACTGGCTGGTGAGTCGGACCATCTTCACCTAAACCAATAGAGTCATGGGTATAAACGAATATGCTCTGCTGCTTCATAATAGCGGCCATTCGCACAGCATTGCGCGCATATTCCATGAACATCAAAAAAGTAGCACCGTAATTAATGAAGCCACCATGAAGAGCAATACCATTCATCATTGCGCTCATACCAAACTCACGAACGCCATAATAAATATAATTACCATCAGCATTGTCCGCGCTGATATCTTTAGATCCAGACCAGATAGTTAAATTAGAGCCTGCCAAATCGGCTGAACCACCAAGTAGTTCAGGTAGCAATGGACCATAGGCATTTAAACAATTTTGCGATGCTTTTCGAGAGGCTAGTTTTTCCATTTTAGCCTGGCAATCAGCAATGTAAGCATCTGCTTTCTCACCGAAATCAGTCGGGAGTTGGCCACTTGTGCGTCGTTCGAACTCAACGGCAAGATCAGGGAATTCCTTTCGATACGCATCTAGTTGCTCGTTCCAAGATGATTGGGCGGAAGCTCCTTTCGCGGAAGCATCCCATCCTTCGTAGAGGTCGCTAGGGATCTCAAAAGGCGCATGGGCCCAGCCCAGTTGCTCGCGAGCTAGTACAATTTCATCTGCCCCCAAAGGTGCACCATGACAATCTTCCTTTCCTTGCTTGTTTGGAGAACCAAATCCAATAATCGTCTTGCAACAGATTAGAGTAGGCTTGTTGGGCTCACCTCGAGCTACCTCGACAGCCGCCTTAATCGCAGCACTGTCATGGCCATCAACATCAGGAACTACCTGCCAACCATAAGCCTCAAAGCGAGCCGGAGTATCATCGCTAAACCAACCTTCAACCTCACCGTCGATAGAAATACCGTTATCATCATAAAAAGCGATTAACTTGCCGAGCCCTAAGGTTCCAGCCAAGGAGCACACCTCATGAGAAATACCTTCCATCAGGCAACCATCCCCAAGAAATGTGTAGGTCTGATGATCAACAATATTGTGTCCTGGGCGATTAAACTGAGCAGCCAAAACCTTCTCTGCTAAAGCCATACCAATCGCATTGCTGACGCCTTGCCCGAGGGGCCCTGTAGTCGTCTCTACGCCCGGCGCATAACCGTACTCCGGATGACCCGGAGTTTTTGAATGCAACTGGCGAAAGTTTTTGATTTCCTCAATGGGTAATTCATAACCTGTTAGATGCAATAAGGAATACAAAAGCATCGAACCATGACCATTTGACAGAACGAAGCGATCCCGATTAACCCAATCAGGATCTGCTGGATTATGCACAAGGTAATCATTCCAAAGCACTTCGGCGATGTCTGCCATCCCCATTGGAGCTCCTGGGTGGCCACTGTTAGCTTGTTGTACAGCGTCCATACTGAGTGCACGGATAGCATTAGCGAGGTCTCTGCGTGAGGCCATGAATTTTTACTCCTAAAGGGGAAATTAGATTCCGTTATTGTCTCTCACACAGCCTTATCAGTAAACCGATATTCGTTATTGGCATGTAGGATATTTAAAGAACCCAGAAAAATCTTATGTTCTTTTTGTTATATAAAAATATTTTGATATAGAAAGCCTACGTGATACCATGCCGGCATGATTTCTAACGCCCAATTCGAAAAAGAGTCCCGGTCTGCTACGGACACCAGCGCAATTACTGCTTTATGCAAAGCTGCAGGAGATCCGTTGCGCATGCAGATATTAAAAGTATTGCAACAAAATGCTTATGGAGTTCTAGAATTATGCGGTGTTTTTGATATCCGCCAATCAGCGATGAGTCATCATTTGAAAATTCTTGCCAACGCGTCTCTTGTCGCAACCCGCAGGGAGGGTACTTCTATTTTCTATCGCCGAAATGAGCTAAACCCTGATCCTGATTTACAAAACCTGCAGGATAGTCTTTTCCAGACCATTGACTTAGCGGCTCTTGACTTGGATTACACTAATCGCCTAGCTACCATTAATGCAGATCGGTCTGCAGCTTCGGTGGCATTTTTTAATCAAAATGCTGACCGATTCGAACAAAATCAAGACTTGATTGCCAGTTGGTCGGACTATGGCGAAAGTATTGAGGAATTTTTACCAAGGCATACCGCGGGCCTGCAGTCCGCTCTAGAAATTGGCCCGGGGTATGGTCAGTTCTTAAAAGCTCTTTCCTCTGTCTTTGATAAGGTGACTGCCCTAGATAATTCTGAAGAAATGCTAGAGCAATCCATTGCGAGAGCCTCCGCGCAAGGGCTGAAAAATATAGCCTTTGTTGTTGGCGATACCCAACAGGCTTTAAACCAAGGGACTAAATATGATTTAGTTTCCCTTAATATGGTGTTACACCACAATCCAACACCTGCGGAAATTATTAGTGATTGCGCTCAGTTGCTCGCTAAAAGTGGTGTTTTGATTATTACAGATCTATGTGCCCACGATCAGGAATGGGTCAGAGAGTCCTGCGGTGACATCTGGCTTGGCTTCGAGCCTGAAGCTCTAACCCGTTGGTGTGAGTCCGTTGGCTTAAAAGAAGGCAGTAGCCTTTACCTTACACAACGTAATGGATTCCGCATCCAACTACGCCAATTCAGTTTAGGAAAAAGTTAATTTAAGGAAATTTTATGTCTACTTATAATGTATTCACATCGGAGTCTGTTTCTGAAGGACACCCTGACAAAATGGCTGATCAGATTTCTGACGCAGTTGTCGACGCTATCATCTCAGATGATCCCGACTCTAGGGTCGCTGTAGAAACTATGGTGAAAACTGGAATGACCATCATCGCCGGAGAAGTAAGAACTAATACCTATGTTGACCTCGAGGAAGTCGTGCGCAACGTTATTACCGATATTGGTTACGACAATTCTGAGGTCGGCTTCGATGGAAATACCTGTGCAGTGTTAAATGCCATTGGTAAGCAGTCTAATGACATAGCTCAAGGTGTTGATGCTGGCGAGAATAAAGATATTGGTGCAGGAGACCAAGGCTTAATGTTTGGATATGCCACCAACGAAACCGCTGTCCTAATGCCGGCACCTATCTACTACTCTCATCTGTTGGTGAAGCGACAAGCGGAAGTGCGGAAAAATGGCACTCTTCCTTGGCTACGCCCCGATGCTAAGAGTCAGGTGACTCTCCGTTATGATCAAGGCAAACCTGTCGCTATTGATGCCGTTGTGCTTTCTACCCAACATTCTCCTGATATCTCTTTGGGCGATTTACAAGAGGCGGTTCGATCTGAAATTATCGCTCCTATTTTGCCTGAAGAGTGGCTACATGAAGGAACTCAATATCACATAAACCCCACTGGTCAATTTATTATCGGTGGACCAGTCGGGGATTGTGGCCTAACCGGCCGCAAAATTATCGTCGATACCTATGGTGGCATGGCTCATCACGGCGGCGGTGCTTTTTCTGGGAAAGATCCCACCAAGGTTGATCGCTCTGCGGCCTATGCCGGTCGTTACGTGGCAAAGAACATTGTTGCAGCTGGCCTTGCTGATCGCTGTGAGATTCAAATTTCCTACGCCATAGGCGTTTCTGAGCCTACCTCTATTAGCTTAGATACCTACGGAACAGGAAAGCTTTCAGAGGATGAGATCTCCAATTTAGTTCGCGAGCACTTTGACCTTCGTCCAAGCGGTCTTATTCAGATGCTGGATCTACGTCGGCCCATTTATCGAGATACCGCTGCCTACGGCCATTTTGGTCGCGAAGAGGAAAACTTTACTTGGGAGAATACCGACAAAGTAGCGCTTCTAAAAAAAGCACTGTAACAACAAACAATGTTTATTAGCTTTAATATTAATATATAAGGAACTTCACAATGACTGCTTTCGACGACTATAAAGTTGCCGATATCTCTCTTGCCGATTGGGGTAAGAAGGAAATCTCTATCGCTGAATCTGAAATGCCAGCACTAATGGCACTACGGGAAAAATATCGTGCCGAACAACCCCTAGCTGGAGCGCGAATTCTGGGTTGTATTCACATGACCATTCAGACCGCTGTTCTTATTGAAACGCTAACAGCCTTAGGTGCCGAGGTACGATGGACCTCCTGTAATATTTTCTCAACTCAAGACCATGCAGCAGCAGCGGTTGCCGCTAATGGTACACCTGTTTTTGCTTGGAAAGGCGAAACAGAAGAAGAGTATGAGTGGTGCCTGGAACAACAGGTTTTAAAGAATGGTAAGCCTTGGAATGCCAACATGGTTCTTGATGATGGTGGTGACTTAACATCGCTGTTACACCAAAAATATCCAGAAGTACTAAATTCTGTCCATGGTGTTACAGAAGAAACTACCACTGGCGTGCATCGCCTCTATGAGATGCTTGAGTCAGGAGAACTCAAAGTACCAGCCATCAATGTTAATGACTCTGTTACTAAGTCAAAGTGCGACAACAAATATGGCTGTCGTCATAGCCTAAATGATGCGATTAAACGCGCCACTGACCATCTACTTTCGGGTAAAAAAGCTGTAGTTGTCGGGTATGGCGATGTGGGCAAAGGTTCTGCTCAATCTCTGCGCCAAGAAGGCATGATTGTTAAAGTGACAGAGGTTGATCCGATTTGTGCTATGCAGGCCTGTTTAGACGGTTTTGAAATTGTATCAACTTACAATGATGGGGAAGTCTCTAAAGGCGTAAATACCGAACTGCTCGCAAATACTGACATGTTGGTTACCAGCACTGGTAACTACAACGTATGTGGTTCAGACGTTTTGAGCGCACTAAAAAGTGGTTGTGTCGTCTGTAATATCGGTCACTTTGATAATGAAATCGACACGGCATTTATGCGTGAGAACTGGCAGTGGGAAGAGATCAAGCCTCAGGTTCACAAAATTTATCGTGACAAAGCAGCCAACGACCATCTTCTTTTGCTCGCTGAAGGACGGCTAGTAAATCTTGGTAATGCTACTGGGCACCCAAGTCGTATTATGGACGGTTCATTTGCTAACCAAGTGTTGGCTCAAATTGATCTGTATGGGCGTCAATTTGCGGCGCAAGACGCAACGACCCAAGCTGAAATGTTGCGAGTTGAGGTTCTTCCTAAACATCTTGATGAAGAAGTGGCTCGACACATGGTGAATGGTTTCGGCGGTGTGATGACTAAACTCACCCAAGAGCAAGCTGATTACATCAACGTACCTGTTGAAGGTCCGTTTAAAGGAGATAGCTACAAATACTAGTTTTTGTAGTGACACTCTCGAACCCCTAGTTTCAATTTTGGGACTAGGGGTTTTTTATGTTTAGATTAAAGGGCAGATTTATTCTCATTTTTATCGTAACCTTGGCTTCTAGATTAAGGATTACTCAGCATGCGCGTACCGCGACTCTATACTGCACAGCCTTTAAAAATTAATACTCTTGTTCACTTGGGTAAAGACACTAGTCGTTACCTCGGATCAGTCCTACGCATGTCAGAAGGCCAATCGGTCGTCTTATTTAACGGGCAGGGTGGTGAATTTCAAGGGGAGCTAGTCCACCTGACTAAAAACCAAGCGACTGTTTCTGTTCTCCAATCTAAGTATGAAGATCGAGAATCTCCTCTCAAAGTGCATTTAGTGATTGGCATTTCTCGCGGAGAGCGAATGGATTGGGTGATACAAAAAGCCACAGAGCTCGGTGTTAGTGAGATCACACCTGTCTTCACAGAGCGTACAGAGGTGAAGTTATCCGGCCCTAGATTAGAGAAAAAACAAAACCATTGGCAACAAATTGCCATCAGTGCCTGCGAACAATCTCATCGTAATATTGTTCCAACTGTTCATGGCTGTTCTACTCTCTCATCTTGGCTTGAACATAACTTAGAGGGCTTAAAGATAGTTTTGCACCATCGCACAGATCAAAAGTTGTGCGAGATGGACAAACCTAATCAAGGAGTCATTCTACTGGTAGGTCCAGAGGGTGGCCTATCTGATCATGAAATTAACTTGGCTGAAAACCAAGGCTACAACCCGCTGATGTTAGGTCCAAGAGTGTTACGAACTGAAACAGCTCCACTAGCGGCTATTAGCATTATGCAATCTCTGTGGGGAGACATGGGCTGATCAGATCAATGATGCTAACAAGTAAAAGATGTGTGCGCCATGAAGGAGGTTTCATTAGATTGCGCTTAAACAGCGCGATATGCTTAGCCCTAATGTTTAATGTCAGCGCCTTTGGTGCTATTTTTGGGGACGGTGACGCACAGAATGGCATTGAAGATCAGCGTCAATTAGCGCCCAGAAAAATATTACAATCGGTAGGCACAATATATTGTGATGGTGCTCTCCGAGGCACTGCAACTCACGTTTCTATACCCTCTATCGCACAATCAAATGCTGCCTCAATTATCCTAACAGCGGCCCATGTGATCTATCACAAAAACACAGGGATTCTATTTGAAACATGCGTTTATCGACCACAGGGAAAGCGCTTGGGCTCTATCGACTTTGTTAAGATCTCTGCCCATAATTTTGAACCTCAATCAAATGACAAGATCCAACAAGCCACCCAAGACATTGTTTTTATTGCTCTAAAGAAAAAGTTAAGGGGCTCTGGCTTAATACTGCAGGCACAGGAAGACGCCGATAATGAGCTGCAGTTAATTGGCTATAATCAAAATCAAGACAACATTAGTGTCAGTGATGACTGTAGAGAGTTTTCTTCAGAGAAATTTGCCAACAACCTTTTGCTCTTGCATAACTGTGATGCTGGGAGGGGGGCTTCCGGCGGGCCTATACTGGATCCAACGTCAGGTTCGGTTATTGCTGTGCATGGCGGTACACTTGTTATTAGAAGCGGCAATAACCAACCATTAAATATTATGCAAGGGGCAATTCCAGACCCCGAGGCACTTATTAATCAGGGGCGTAAAATTGACTCAGATATCATCGCTCGGCTCAAGCGCTTCACTGCATATCCTGCCAAGAACTCTCAACATTAAATTCGATCTCACGACTAAATCCTGGGATATTAATACCCTGATTTGTAATAGATACTGATTTCTCATCAATCAAGTTTTCACCAAATCGATAGATAACGTTTAAACTTCCTCTATCGGCCTGCTCAGCATAATCATTAGCGCATTGACGAGTGCGCTCACGTCGAGTTAGATACTCAGAAAAAGTAGATTCATAGCGGCGCGCTAACATAGCATTGGTTTTATCTGCCGACAGGACAACCGCTGTCGCATTATTACCGCCAAACCCTTTCGAATTAATAAAGGCTACTTGCATTGGTTCTGCACTAACATCGATATCTTTGAGAGCGAAAGTAAGCTGGTCCTGTTGCACATCCTCAGCAATCTCTGAAACCGTTTTTATCCCTGGGATCAAGCCATACTTAAAGGTCCCCAGTGAAGAAATCAACTGATCACCACTTGCCGCTGCTATGGTATGGCCCACGTAGGCTTTCACTGCTGTGACGGGCCATTGAGTAATATCAAACGCCTTTGCCACGCGACTAATCAATTCAGACTCTGTCACCCGATTAGCTGGCGTGCTAGACCCATGAGCATGAACAAAACTATGCTTTTGTACCGTTTCTTTACCGACAATATTTACTGCAGCGGCAACCGCCTTAGCAAACGAAATGTAATTACCTACGCCAGGCGCTGAAATAGATTTTTTAATCCCATCGGCATTAATGAATACCTCTGGCACGGCCCCGTGAATGTCAGCACCCAACTCTATTGCTAACTGGTCATCCATTAACACAATATATTGAGTGGCTTCTGACAGAGTAAATCCACAATTCTCACCAAAGGGTCGGCTAGCACGCCGCCAATCCGGGGTTGCTGACTTATCAATTTTGCAAAGATTATCGTCGCTTCCAAGAGCACTCATATTGGAGAACCCTTCTGACATCTCTGGTGTTATTGGCGCTTCTGCATTACCAACTATCGCAATACGTCGTCGTCCACTGCGAATATCTCGAACAGCTCCATGCAAAGTATAAAGAAAGCTAGCGCAGGCTCCTGTTGTAGCTTCAGTATGGCCAACACTTCCGAGAATGTACGCATTGACAAAATCAGCTGGCATAGAATTTAAACCCAGAGCAGCCTGTTTTGCTGTTGTTCGTTCTCCTTTCAGCCGAGCCTGAAATAAACCCGCCATACCCTCTTCATCGATTTGACCAAAGACGCTTGAAGAATAGACACCGACTTGATCAGGACTAACCTTGTCTACCACTGAGTCCCAAGGAATACCCATAGAATGAATTGCATCACTGGCACCAAGCAATGCCATTTGTAACCCTCGTGGATGAAACCGAGAATTGTAGTGGTCTGACAGTTTGAGTCCTCGTGGCAGCTGTCCCGCCGCCTTAGCAGCAAGTTCGTAGTGCGAAGAAACCAAAAACTCTGCTGTACCTGCAGTGGTTACCTCAATTTTGCCATCACTGAGCTCCCGAATACTCCAACCCTCAGGAAGTTGTTTGGGCACATCACGTTTAAGCATTACAAATACAGCTTGGTGATCTAAAAAATCTGTTTTTCGATGGCCAAGCAAATTATCAGCGTCAAAATGTTCAATTTTGCGTACTAAGGTGCCATCAATAACGGCTTTCTTATAGTTATCAACCACTAATGCTGCGTCAAGAATCTCACCGCCAGAATCTGTATATCCTTCACTCCCCGCTGTTACCAACCCCATCAAGCACGCTAAGCTAACGATAGTTTGTTGCTGTTGATCCACGGGTAAAGACTCTAAAACCATTCGCCTAAATGCTTGATGCGAAGAACTGCGCCCCGCGGCGTTAAACCCTCCAAAACCAACAATTACCGGCAGTGCATCAGTCATGCGTTAAGTCTCTAGCATTTTAAAAGGACTAGTCTAAAAGTTATATTACTTAATTTCTTTTGCTTGTTAGCCATTATATTTAATTAATTAGCCATTATATGTTAAATTTGCCCTATTATGGCGTTCAATCTCACATTGCTACTTTGCGACAACATGCTTGTTTCCAGCAGCACCCTAGCAGCTGAAATTTTTAATTTTGCCCAAGCGATGGCAAAAGCAAACCGCAATTCCACACAAGAAGTGATAATTCGAAGAGTTAGCGCAGATGGCCTTCCCGTTCAAACCTCATCTGGATTCGAATTAACACCAACCCATAATCTTGACAATGTCTTCCCCAGTGATTTAATTCATGTCCCTGCACTTTGGAGAAACCCAAGACCTGTCGTTCAAAAGCATCATCAATATATACCTTGGCTCCAACAACAACATCAGCAAAATAGCGCTATCACTGCAGTGGGCACCGGCGTCTGTTTCGTCGCCGAAGCTGGTCTATTAGATAATAAACTAGCAACAACTCACTGGCACTACTTTGATGCTCTACAGAAGGACTACCCAGCCGTTCATCTAAATCGGGAAAATTTTACAACCCAAGATAGTAATATCTATTGTGCTGCTAGCATTAATGCAATGGCTGAGTTAATGATGCATCAGGTAGAGAGATATTTTGGACGCGTTATTTCTCGCCAAGCTCAGCGAAATTTTTTCCACGAAATTCGGAATATCGCTAATCCCGTTGATTTTAGCGATATGAAACAAAAACAACACAGTGACGAAGCCATCGTACAAAGTCAGATCTGGATTCAGGATAATTTGAATAAGCCCATAGCTATTCCAAGTTTAGCAAAGCAATTTGGGTTGACCACCCGCACATTTAACCGTCGATTTAAGAATGCCGTTGGCAGTACTCCCAACAACTATCTGACTGAAACAAGAATGACATTCGCGTGTGATTTACTTAAAAATACAGACTTATCAATTGTCGATGTGGCCAGCTATAGTGGCTATCCCGAGGCAAGTTGGTTCTCCTCAAGATTTCGACAATGGTCTGGCAACAGCCCCCTGTCTTACCGAAAAACAGTCCGTGCTAAACTATTCGAGTGACGATCAAGCCTACAATAACCTTACTCTCATTACCCCATCAACTTGGGCAATTTTCTCTTTAAGTTGAGTGCTAATATCACCCTCAACATCAATAATGTTATAAGCAATCTCGCCTCGGCTTTTATTCACCATATCAACAACGTTAATCTCGGAGTCTGCTAGTATTGATAAGACACTACCCAAGACTTTGGGCACATTGTTATTACTAAAGGTAATTCTAGAGCCACCGTTACGGCTCATTTTAGTCGGCGGATAATTCACTGAATTATGAATATTGCCATTTTCAAGAAAATCTTTTAACTGATCAGCCGCCATGACTGCACAATTTTCTTCTGCTTCTGCTGTACTTGCGCCGATATGAGGCATCAACAATACGTTTTTCCGTCCAAGCAGGGCAGGCGTTGGGAAATCACTGATATATCCAGCGATGCTGCCTGTCTCTAAGGCGTCTACCATGTCATCTGTATTCACAATTTCTTCTCGAGCAAAATTGAGAATCTTAGCCGTGCTTTTCATTCCACTGAGCGTTTCGTGATTGATTAAATGTTTAGTCGCTGGAATCGCTGGCACGTGTAAGGTGACAAAATCTGCACTGGCTAACAACTTTTCCAAACTCTCCATACGCTCTACCCGACTGGACAACTGCCATGCAGCTTCAACCGAAATCGCGGGATCATACCCAATGACATCCATGCCCAGATCTAAGGCTAAGTTAGCAATGATAGAACCGATAGCTCCCAAGCCAACAACACCTAAGGTCTTACCTGTGACTTCCGAACCTGCAAAACGCTTCTTTTCTTTTTCTAAGAGTTTCCCCATTTCGCCAGAGTCATCCATATGATCTAGTTCTTGGACATAACTCATACCACCATAGATATCTCGCGAACCTAAAAGCAATCCCGCAACGATTAATTCTTTCACTGCATTTGCATTTGCACCTGGAGTATTAAAAACAACAATACCTTGCTCTGTATATTGTTCTACAGGGATATTGTTAACCCCCGCACCAGCTCGTGCAACAGCCAACAAACTATCTGGAACAGCCTCAGTATGAAGCTTTTGACTCCTGAGCATAAAACCCTCGGGCGCCTCACAAGCTTCACCAACGATATATTTGTCATTAGAGAAACGTTCTAGTCCTTTAGCAGACAAGGCATTGTAAGTGCGAATGTTAAACATGGTTTAGTCTCATTATTATCAATTTAATTAGTGTACTGGTTTGGCTAAGGCTCATTGGCTAACTTGCTGATATGCCCAATGAAGCCAGGGCATCAGCGCCTCTAAATCGGAAGCTTCCACTGTTGCTCCGCACCAAATTCTCAACCCTGCAGGGGCATCCCGATAGGCTCCAATGTCAAAAGCAACAGCCTCTTCATCAAGGACTTTAACAATTTTTTTCACCTGATCTGGATCTAAATCTAGGGTCAGGCAAACGCTAGTGTTAGATATTTGTTGTGGATTTTTTGCTAAAAAGTGCACCCAGTCGTGCTGTTCAACAAAGGCCCTAATAACATCTAAATTAGCCTCAGATTTAGCCACCGCTGCTTGATGTCCGCCAAGGGATTTGATCCAGCTAAGACTATCCAAATAGTCGGCAACACAAAGCATCGAGGGAGTATTAATTGTCTCCCCTCTAAAAATACCTTCAATGAGCTTTCCTGCTTTTGTCATGCGAAATATTTTTGGCATCGGCCAAGGAGGCATGTAATTTTCAAGCCTTTCAACCGCCCGCGGACTCAGAATTAACATGCCATGAGCTCCTTCTCCGCCGAGTACCTTCTGCCAACTGTAGGTAACTACATCAAGCTTTTCCCAAGGTAGCGGCATGGCAAAAACAGCCGAGGTTGCATCGCAAATAGTCAGCCCGCTGCGATCATCGCTGATCCAATCTGCGTTAGGTACTTTTACGCCAGACGTCGTTCCGTTCCAAGTAAAAACAATATCATGATCAGGATTAGTTTTAGTAAGATCCGGAAGAACCCCATAATCAGCAACATGGGTCGTTACGTTATCTAGCTTTAACTGCTTGGTGATATCCGTCAGCCAGCCACTTCCAAAGGACTCCCATGCACAAACATCAACTGGGCGCGCACCAAGTACAGACCACATAATCATTTCCACTGCACCAGTATCTGATGCTGGTACTACACCTACTCGATACCCTTCAGGCAAACCCAAAATTTCAGCAGTTTCTGAACAGACACGGCTCAATGCTGACTTACCAATAGCTGACCGATGAGATCGACCTAAGGTAGTCACATCAAGATTTTCGACACTATAGCCAGGGCGCTTTGTACAGGGCCCTGAAGAAAAGTTTGGATTAGCCGGTTTCAAAGTCGGTTTCAAAATAATTTCCATCGTTATTCAATAATCAGAGGATTGGCGAAATGTCGCGTAGTTTACTGTTTAGGTCGTATTAAGGAAACGTGTTTTACCTTAGCACCCATAAACGAAAGTTATATTGACCAAAGGTCTCGCTGTAGGACCACTGGTGCACAAACATAGCGGTCTATGTTTTGATTAATCTGGGGGAGTTAGATTAAAGTGCTGCTTGGCGCTCTTTTTCGATTAAAAAACTTGCAACCTTTAACATCCCATCAAAGCCTTTTGACATGCGCGTAGTCACTCTATATTTGCCATTGATAATGACCTCAGGTGTACCTTGAGTGCGATATCCTTTAGCGCGAGCCTTAGCTTGATTGACCATGCTGTTGACGCCAAAAGAGCTGTAAACCTTTCTAAACTTAGCAGCATCTACGCCTTGCTTGACAAAAAAGTTAGTCAAGTCTTCTTCAGACCTAATCTGTTGTTTTTTAACGTGTATAGCCTCGAACAGAGGAACATGGGTTTGATCTGAGACTTTTAATGCTTTAGCCGTGTAGTAGGCTCGGGCGAACGGCTCTAATGCAGTTTGCCAAATTGCAGGGGTGCGCTGAAAATCAACATCTGAGGGTAACTTGTCTGCCCAGGGGTGGATGGTCCCCTCAAAGTTATAGCAATGAATACAGAGGTAATGAAATACTTCATTAACCTCAATTTTATTGGGGTTAGCCGTTCTAATTGCTTGAGGTAAAACCTCATAGTCAATGCCAGCTTCATATTCTTGCGCCTCTACTTGGGACAACGCCAGCGGCAGGAGCATCATGATAATGAGTACTTTTTTAGACCATTCAAACATTCTATTTTCCTTATTCTCGCCCTGGGGCTTTTAGAATCAATTGAGCCCTGAAATATAATTTGCAACAGCTTTTATCTCTTTATCGCTAAGATTTGCTGCGACACCTTGCATAATCAATGCATTACTGCCGCTATCTCGCTCACCTCGACGATAAGCCAATAGCTGCTTTTCAATGTAGTCAGCATACTGGCCGCCTAACGCTGGGTATCCTGCTGGGCCATTGCCATTACCGGCGGGGGAGTGGCAGCCGGTACAAGCTGCTACACCCGTTTTCATATTACCGCCACGATAGAGGTTTTCACCGAAATCTAATGCTTCCTGTGGCTCAGTAATTCCGATTAACTTAATCTCTTTAGCGCCCGAGATCTTTCGATCTTGGCTATCATAAAAGGCAGCCATGTCTTGCAAGTCTTGATCTGAGGAGGCGTTAAGAATACCCGTCATTTGAAGGATGACTCTTTCTCCAGATTTGACCATGCGTAACTGCTGGGTCATGTACTTTTCCCCCAGTCCGGCCAATTTGGGGAATGCAGGAACCATACTGTTGCCATCAATACCATGACATCCAGCACACATCATCACTTTGTTCTTTCCTGCAGCAGCATCTCCAGCTGCAAACAATTGTGTAGCGGGCAACAAAAAGGTTAGGCAAACAATCGCTAAAATACTTCTTTTCATGGTTATTCCAATTCTCACAATCCGGTAGAATGTCCTCACAGGAACAAATGAACCCTGTGAATGGTAGCCTTTAAACGTAAGGCGTTGCATTATATACCAATACTATAAGTTTCTTAAGCCAGTAGCGTCGATTTTCTATGGATATAGCACCAATAAAATTTCAGTCCGCCGAATTTATAACGAGCGCACCTTCACTAAAGCAGTGTCCAGATGATGTCGGCTGTGAGGTCGCCTTTGCAGGCCGATCAAATGCAGGTAAATCTAGTGCGATTAATACACTCACTAGAAACAAGAATCTTGCGCGAACCAGCAAAACGCCTGGCCGCACTCAAATGATCAATTTTTTCCAACTCGGTGAAGACCAGCGGCTAGTTGACCTACCTGGGTATGGATATGCGAAAGTCCCTGTTGCAATGAAGGCTCAATGGGATCGACATATGGCAGAATATCTGCAGGCGCGCAAAAGTCTTGGGGGGCTCATTCTCTTAATGGACATTCGGCATCCCTTGCAGGATTATGACAGGCAAATGCTCAACTGGGCTGCCCAAGCCGGGTTGCCCGTACATATTTTGTTGACCAAGTCTGACAAACTCAAACGCGGTCCAGCACAGAGTACACTGTTAAAAGTAGAGAGCTTTTTGCGCGAGATGGACCCCGGAATAACCTTGCTGACAGTACAAACATTTTCATCACTCAAGAAACTGGGATTACCTGAATTAGAAGCTCAATTAAATCATTGGTTGTCAGCGGACTTTGTTGCGACCTAAGACCATTTCTATATCGCAAAAAAAACCCTAACTCTTTTAGGAGTTAGGGTTTTTCTCTTTACTACAGGTCTTACTTTTACTTCTCTATCTCGGGGGAGATTATTTGCAATCATCACTTGCCTATTCTTTGACAGGGTTTAGTGGAGAAGTTCAATTTATTTTTTTATTTTTTTATTTTTAGTAACTTTGCGACTTTAAATAAAATAACGCCTAACTCTTAACTAAAGACACCTCATATGGTCGCAGACTGCCTCTATGAAAAGATAAATAAGCCGCCAAAAACCACTGACTTTCCTAAATAAACAGATCTAAAATGATGTCGCTAGTGGGCCTCGTCCCAGTTATTGCCCACTCCCACATCGACCACCAGAGGAACTTTAAGACTAGCGGCATTTTCCATTCTTTCGGCTAGACCTTCAGTAACTTGTTTTAATTCATGCTCCGGTACTTCTAAGATAAGCTCATCATGGACTTGCATGATCATTACACTGGTCAAGCCGCTGTGTTGTAACCAATCATCCACAGAAATCATAGCTAACTTTATTATGTCTGCGGCAGTTCCTTGCATGGGCGCATTAATTGCCGTGCGCTCAGCTGCTTGGCGACGCATCCCGTTTCGTGAATTAATTTCAGGTAGATACAGCCGACGTCCGAAAAACGTCTCAACATAACCCTGTTCGGCTGCGCTACTGCGAACATTGTTCATGTAGCTTAGAACACCCGGATAACGATCAAAGTACGTGTCGATGTATTCTGCTGCCTGTTTACGCCCAATGTTCAGTTGCCTCGCCAAACCAAAAGCAGACATGCCATAGATCAATCCAAAATTAATTGCTTTGGCGCTGCGACGTTGGTCAGCTGTCACAGCATCTGGAGCTGTAGCAAACACCTCTGCCGCTGTGGCGCGGTGAATATCCTGCCCGGCTGCAAAGGCAGCGACTAGACTGGGGTCCTCTGAAAGGTGCGCCATAATCCGTAGCTCAATCTGAGAGTAATCTGCCGCCACCATTTTTTTACCTTGTCCAGCAATAAAGGCCTGACGAACTCGACGGCCCTCTGCATTTCGCACCGGTATGTTTTGCAGATTTGGATCTGAGGACGATAGCCGTCCGGTCGCAGTCCCTGATTGATGATAGGAGGTATGGATTCTCTTAGTTGCTCGATTGATCATCGTTGGCAACTTATCTGTATAGGTAGACTTGAGTTTTGCTAGCCCTCGGTGCTCTAGCAACACCTTTGGGAGTGGGTAATCTAGCGCCAACTCTTGTAGCACCTCTTCTTTAGTGGAGGGCGCACCCTTGGCGGTCTTTTTCAACACCGGGATTTCTAGCTTTGTAAAGAGGATCTCTCCCAACTGTTTGGGTGATGCTAGGTTGAATTCTTGCCCTGCAAGCTCCCATGCTTGTTTCTCAAGATCTATAATCCGCACCGCCAGCTCTTGGCTCTGTTGAAACAATAAAGTGTCATCAACTAGGGCGCCTGCGCGCTCAATTCTCGAGAGAACCGGCACCAAGGGTAATTCAATATCGACAAGCACGTTTTTTAATGTTGGCTCCGCCGACACCTGAGGCCAAAGCGCCTGATGCAAGCGTAACGTAATGTCTGCGTCTTCCGCGGCATAGGGCCCAGCTTCTTCTAAGGCGACTTGGTTAAAGGTTAACTGACCCGTGCCCTTGCCCGCTACATCAGCAAACTTAATAGTCTCCTCATCGAGGTACTTTTCAGCCAAGCTGTCCATATCGTGGCGGGTCGCCACCGAATCAAGGACGTAGGACTCAAGCATTGTGTCAAACTCAATTCCTTCAAGCGCGATACCGTGTTGGGCAAATATACTCATATCATACTTTAGGTTTTGCCCTACCTTTTTAACAGTTGGGTCTTCCAAGAGCGGCTTAAGCTTAGCCATGACCAACTCCCTTGGCAGCTGATCAGGAACCCCTAAGTAGTCGTGCCCAAATGGGATGTAAGCGGCCTTTCCCGCCTCAACTGCCACGGAAATACCCACAAGGTCAGCAACCATATAATCTAAGCTGGTGGTTTCGGTATCCACCGCAACCAGCTCAGCTGTTCGAATACATGCTACCCATTCATCAAGTTCGGATTCTGTCAGCACCGTTTGATAGTCTTTTTGAATGTCGGCCTTAGTAGGGGAGTATTTAGATTGAGCTAAGAGTTCTTTATCCTCATTAGGAGTTTGGCTAGGAGTAGTTGTATCGGCTGTCTTGCATTGTGATAACTCTGTAGTCCACGCCTTAAACTCCATATCGGCAAACAAAACGCCAAGAACACTTAGGTCAGGAGCCTCGTTGTGGAGCTCACTAATACCCAGCGGCAATGGCACGTCTGTTTTGATGGTTGCTAGTTGATAAGATAGGTAGGCAAGGTCTCGATGCTCCTCAAGTTTAGCAGCCATGTTTTTCGCACCCCGGAACTCTAATCCTGCCACCTCATCTAGCCTGCTATAAATAGCATCTAACCCTCCAATTCCCTGCAAAAGACCGAGCGCCGTCTTTTCACCCACGCCGGGAACGCCGGGTATGTTGTCTGACTTATCTCCGAGTAAGGCCAAAAAATCGATAATAAGCTCAGGAGGGATACCAAATTTTCCGATCACTCCCTCACGATCTAGTAGAGTATTGGTCATGGTGTTGACCAAGGTAATATGTTCATTGACCAGCTGGGCTATGTCTTTGTCACCTGTTGAAACAACCACAGGCTGTTCAATAGTGGTTGCCTGAACCGCTAAAGTCCCAATGACATCGTCTGCCTCAACGCCATCAATAATTAGCATCGGTAATCCCATCGCCTGAATGATTTGATGGATGGGCTCAATTTGCATCCTGAGGTCATCAGGCATAGGTGGGCGGTTAGCCTTATACTCGCTGTACATATCATCCCTAAACGTTTTCCCCTTGGCATCAAATACAACAACCAAAGTGCTTTCTGGATAATCTTTTTGAAGCCTCCTCATCATGTTAATCACGCCTTTTACGGCACCGGTAGGCTTCCCCTTACTGTTGGTTAAGGGTGGTAGTGCGTGATAAGCCCGGTAAAGATAGGAAGATCCATCAACAAGAAT
>ERZ767114.423-NODE-423-length-23655-cov-3.864026_pt1 | contig 23655 bp, 15 predicted proteins | sample MGYA00374952_ERZ767114 | MGnify/ENA primary metagenome ERZ767114 (study PRJEB28939, sample SAMN06267156) | marine metagenome | isolation source: Columbia River Estuary | place: USA:Columbia River Estuary, USA | collected 2012-05-05 ...
AAAAAGATGGTAATTTTATAGATCCAACTATATTAATCGATAATTATGGTGCGGATGCACTTAGATTATATTTATTACAATCACCTCTTTCTAATGCTGAATCATTTGCATTTAAAGAAGAGAATCTTCAAGAAATAAAACAATTATTATATAGATTTAAAAATGCGGTTGATTTTCTAAAAGAACATACATATCATCAAAATATAAATAATATAAAATTTGATGTTAATGCTTATAATAATGCAACTAATTCAATGGATTGTTGGATTTTAGTTCATATTGGAAAAATATCTAATCAAATTATTAATCTTATGGATTCATATCAGATCTCAAAATCTGTAAAAATTCTTTTAATAAAATTAATACCAGTTATAGCTCCTGCAGTAATTAAACCTGAAAATAATGCTGCTCCTACTCCCGCAGTGACAATATCTTGACCCGTTAAATACAAACCTTTAACTGGTGTTTTGGGTTTTAAGAATTTTTGTTGAAAGCGATTTGGGTTGTGATCAATTCCGTAAAGTGAACCTTGTTTATAATTAGAAAAATGTTCAGCTGTTAAAGGAGTAGAAAATTCATAATATTCAACAGATCCTTTTAGTTGTGGTAATTGTTTGTATAATTGTTTAAGAAGACGTTGAGCAAATTCTTCTTTTTTAATTTCGTAATCTTTACCGCGTTTTTTCCATTTAGTTCCATCCCATTTTGCAAATGCTTCATAGGGAATCATAGTTATTATGTCTATTGTGCTTTTTCCAGGATAACGTTCAGACCAATCTGAAAATTTTGAGGCAGGAAAAGAAATATATACTAAGGGAAATTCTGCGTTGTTATTATCTAAAAAACGCTCTACACAACTATCATGATCCAGATCTTCTGGATAAATCCAAAAATTTGTTTTGGGAAGCTTCAGATCTTGTGGAGAACCATTAAGCCCTATGTACAAACAGCCATATCCTACAGATGGATTAACTTTTTTTAATTTTTCATTTAACTTATGACGATAAATTACATCTGAGGGAAGTAAATTTTCGAAGGTGTTAAAAACACCTGTACCACTAATAATAGTATCTGAATAAAAATGATTCCCATCAGTCATTCTAACTCCTTTGGCTTTATTATTATTTACGATAATTTTATCTACATCGGCTCGAACTAAGATAGTTCCACCACTTTTTTCAATTACTTTTTCAATGGTCTTTAAAATTTGCGACGAACCTTTTGCGGGAACACTTCCACCTTGCATATAATGTTTTGCAACAGAAGCGTGCATTGCGAAACTACTTTGTTTGGGAGGAAGACCGTAATCTCCATATTGTCCACACAAAACCTTAATAAGAGTTTGATTAGTAGTTAGTTCACTTAAAACATCATAAGTTGTTCGATCTGAAAATTTTAAATATTTTTTTCTCATATAACTACCTAAAAATGTACTTATAAATTTAGGTAATGCCTTGTCCATATAAAACTTAGACGCGGCTTTATTAGTTGAAAAAATCAAATCAATATATTTGTCAATTCCCAATTTTTCTTCAGGAAAGTATTTAATCATTTGGGATTTAAAATTATCTACACCTTTCACAAAATCATAATGCTTTTCACCCAAAATAATACGGTCATAAACATCTCCCATATCATCCCAATGCAATTTTTTATCTGATACATAATCAAATAATTTTCTTAACACACTATTTGGTCTTTGAACTTCTCCGATATAATGAATACCAACATCCCATTCAAAGCCTTTACGCTTGAAAACATGTGTAAAACCACCAGCGGTATAGTGTCTTTCCAGTAATAATACTTTTTTTCCTGTTTTAGAGAGTAGTGCACCTGTACAAAGACATCCAATTCCGGATCCAATTAAAATTGCATCATAAGATGTTGCTAATTTTGGTGTTTTTTTATAAGACTGTATCATTTTAATAGAACTTAATTAAAGATAATAAATCCCTTAACTTAATAACAAAATGAGCTTTTATTTTAAAATATTACAACCCATAATTATATATAAATTTCACTAAATCATTTATCATTAATAGCAGCATATTTCCAGCATTTTATTATTTTTAACACATGCCATTACTAATCATTTCTCTTGGAATTTTATTCCTCTTTTTATTGATCATCGTTTTTAGACTTAATGCATTTATTGCTTTTATACTTGTATCTATTGCTATTGGGATAGGGCAGGGCATGGAACTAAATACAATTGTAACCTCCATCGAAAAAGGTATCGGTAATACCTTAGGCTTTTTAGTCATGATTTTAGGGTTTGGTGCTATGCTTGGAAAATTAGTGGCTGAAAGCGGAGCTGCCCAAAAAATAACCAATGGTCTTATTGCTTTCTTTGGTGTTAATAATACTAAAACAGCTGTAATGATTACCGGATTTGTAGTCGGAATTACAATGTTTTACTCTGTTGGTTTTGTGATCTTAGTTCCATTAGTTTTTACCGTTGCTTCCGCTACTGGCTTGTCTTTAATATCGATTGCTTTACCAATGTTGGCTGCACTTTCAGTAACCCATGGCTTTTTACCACCACATCCTGCACCTTCTGCCTTATCTATTATGTTTGAAGCTGATATTGGAAAAACCTTGCTTTATGGTATTGTGGTAGCCATTCCTGCAATTCTTATTTCAGGACCATTATTAACGCGTTTTATTCCGAAGGTTGAAGCAAAACCACTCAAAGAATTTATGGCTTCAAAAATATTTGAGGAGTCCGATTTACCTAGTTTATCTAACAGTCTTCTTACTGCGTTACTACCAGTGCTACTTATTGGGTTTTCAACGATTACTCTCAATTTTTTAACCCCTGGGAGTTCTATTTTTTCTTTAATTGAATTTCTTGGAAATCCTGTTATTGCTCTTTTACTTTCACTCTTAATAGGCATTTATACACTGGGATTATCAAGGGGTAATTCTATGGAGGAAGTCATGAAAATTTTTGGTACTGCGGCTTCTGGAATTACCATGGTTTTGTTAATTATTTCTGGGGCGGGTGCTTTAAAGCAAATTTTAATTGATAGTGGGGTAAGTCAGTATATTGGTAGTTTGTTAGAAACCACTTCTTTGTCCCCTATAATTCTTGCCTGGTTAATAGCAACTTTAATTCGTTTTTCAGTGGGTTCTGCAACTGTTGCAGGTCTTACTACCGCAGGAATTGTTCTTCCCATAGTTCAAAGCTCTGGCGTGAGTCCAGAACTTATGGTTTTGGCAATTGGATCTGGAAGTTTGATGCTTTCACATGTAAATGACAGTGGTTTTTGGCTGTTCAAAGAGTATTTTAACTTAAGTATTAAAGACACCTTATCTACATGGACGGTAATGGAAACTTCCATTGGCATATCTGGACTGTTAGGAGTTTTAGTATTAGAAAATTTTATTTAAATGAGTGCACAATTAAGAGAAAAAATAGAGGCAATGGGCTTGGTTTTACCACCAGCTCCTCCACCGGCAGGAGTTTATAAGCCTGTACTTATTTTAGACAACCATTTATACGTTTCGGGTCAAGGACCTGTTTTAAACGATGGAACTTTGATGCAAGGAAAAGTAGGATCTGTTTTAAATAAGGAAGAAGCTAAACTTGCTGCTCGTCAAGTTGGACTTACCATGCTATCTTCTATTGTTACACATACAGACTCTTCTATAAAGATTAAACGTGTTATAAAAGTTTTAGGAATGGTAAACGCCACTCCTGAATTTGAAGATCATCCTTATGTGATTAACGGATTTAGCGAATTAATGGCAGATATTTTTGGAAAAGAAGATGGTATTGGTGTTCGTAGTGCAGTAGGAATGTCATTGCCTCAAAATATTGCTGTAGAGATAGAAGCGATGTTTTTATTAGAATCTTAAATAAAATGAATACATCAGATTGGTATAAAGTTGCTGAAGAAGATAAACTTCAAACTCCAGGTTTATTGGTTTTTCCTGAACGGATTAAAAAAAACATTGCTTCCATGATTAAAATTGCTGGAAGTCCAGAACGATTGTGGCCCCATGTGAAGACTTATAAAATGGCAAAAGTGATTGACCTTCAAATGGAAGCGGGTATTCGGCGTTTTAAATGTGCAACCTTAGGAGAAGTAGCTCTTCTGATATCTTGCGGAGTTGAGCACATTTTACTTGCATTACAACCTACAAAGGAAAAATTAACCCAGTTTATAAAGTATCAAAAAAAACATCCCTCTATTCAATTTTCAACCTTAGTAGATAATCTTGATTCATTGGCAATCTTTAATAAATTAGCTCAAGAACAAGATGTCAAATTGAATTTATGGGTTGATATCAATAATGGAATGAATCGTACTGGAATTGTGCCAGAAATGGCTGCTGAACTATACCGAGTCATAGTGGAATCTTCTTCTTTAACCTCACTAGGCTTACATGTATACGATGGACATCTTAGGCCCTTGGATTTAGAAGACAAAATCATTCAATCTACTAATGCTTATGAAGCAGTTGATCGTCTCATAAGATCACTTGATCAAAATGGGATGAAAGTTCCTACTGTTATAGCAGGTGGATCTCCAAGCTTTTACCCACATTCGCTTCGTTCAAATGTGGTGTTAAGCCCCGGAACTACTTTACTTTGGGATTTAGGATACAAACGTATATGGAAAGAATCTCCTTTTCTAAATGCTGCAGTAGTTGTCACTCGATTAATCAGTATACCAAACAAGAATATTTATTGTTTTGATTTAGGCCACAAAGCGATAGCCTCTGAAATGTCTTTACCTCGAGTAGAGATTTTTGGATTAGAAAAAGCTGTTCATAAAGGTCAAAGTGAAGAGCATTTAATTTTAGAGTATAAACAAGAAAATAATTTTAAAGTAGGGGACTTATTTTATGCAATACCCTATCATATATGCCCTACCGTTGCTAAATATAACAAGGCATATAGTGTAACTGAAGGAGAACTTGGGACTCCTTGGGAAATTGAAGCTCGTTCATATCATTTATCTTTTTAAATAATGAAATTTATCTTTGATGCTCATTTAGACCTTTCCATGAATGCAATGGAGTGGAATCGTGACTTGCGAAAAACAGTTGAAGAAATTCGTCTGCAAGAAAGAGGAATGACTGATCTTCCTGATAGGGGAAAAGGAACGGTTAGCTTTTCAGCTCTTCGTGAAGGAAATATTGGACTTTGTGTTGCTACACAAATCGCACGTTATGTAAAAGAAGAAAACCCTCTACCAGGATGGAAATCTCCGGAGCAAGCTTGGGCACAAACTCAAGGTCAGTTAGCTTGGTATAAAGAAATGGAACAAGCAGGAGAGCTCAAACAAATTAAATCTAAAAAAGAACTTTCCGAGCATTTATCAAAATGGGAAATCGATCCCATAAAATGCCCGATAGGGTTTGTGTTAAGTTTAGAGGGTGCAGATTCAATTATTTCTTTTGACCATCTTTATAAAGCTTATGATCAAGGCCTACGTGCTATAGGACCTGCCCATTACGGTCCAGGAACCTACGCTTTTGGAACGGATTCTGTTGGAGGAATAGGTATTAAAGGGAAAGCCTTATTAAAAGAAATAGCCTCGTTGTCACTTATTTTAGATGCAACTCATTTATGTGATCAAAGTTTTTGGGAAACATTAGCCGTTTATGATGGACCTCTGTGGGCAAGTCACAGTAATTGCAGGAAATTTGTATCTCATAATAGGCAGTTTGATGATAGCCAAATTAAAGTACTATTAGAACGTGGAAGCGTTATTGGAATGGCTTTTGATGCTTGGATGATGACTTCTAATTGGCAACGAGGAGTTAACGACCCAAAAGAAAGTGGTTTGGTACTTGAAACAATTATTGAGCATATAGATCACATATGTCAATTAGCAGGAAACTCAAATCACGTTATGATAGGTTCTGACCTTGATGGTGGCTTTGGTAAGGAACAATGTCCCCATGATTTAGAAACAATCGCAGATCTTCAAAAATTTGATAGTCTTTTAAAAAAGCGTGGATACTCAAAAGGCGATATTGAAAATATATTAAGTAAAAACGGTATAAATTTTTTAATAAAAAACTTACCTTAATATTTTAATGCTAAATCAAAAATCTTTGTATTTGTTATATTCTCTATAAAATGAAGAATATGTTTTGTAGCCGACTAATGCACCGACTTGTTTAAGTAAAATATCCCCTTTATTTTTTTTGATTATTTTAATGGCATCATTTATTCTCAAATAATGTTTTAACTCTGAAAGGGTGAAATTTGAATAGTATTTGAATATCAGTCTAATATGACTAACAGATATATCTAATTTGTTTGCTAGAGTCACATCATTAAAATCAGTTCTATGAATTCTAGAAGTCTCAAATAAACCCTCTAATGAGCTTTGAATAGATTTTATGTTTTGAAAGATTTTGATGTTTAATTCAATATCTTTTTTCAAAATAATCTTTTTTGGTTTTTTTAACCATAATTTATTAGAAACATTTTTTTCTTCTGTGTAATTAATACCGTATAAAAAATCAGGTGTTTTGAAAAGGATAATGAAACAATAGAGCCATAAAACTGCGTTGGCGATATAAATTTGTCCAAATAAATAATCATCATTTAAAAATTCTTTAAAAAGGGAATAAAAAAGTATAATTAATGCTAAAAAAACTGAAGATAGAATTTGAAACATCCATTTTTTCCTAATGAATTCTTGTTTATTTTCAAAAGCATAAACTCTCTTAGTTTTTTTATTAAATGATGAAACAAAATATATAGATAAAATCAAATACGCAGAACAATAAGTAATAATTACCCCAATGCTCGTTACTGTGAAGAAAAAAGTTTTTTCAATTCCATTAGAAACTACTATTGTAGTTAAAAAGACAGGTAATATTAAATGGTATAAATCTTTTAAATCACCACCTCTGTTTCTCAGTAGAAGCGCTTTTATATATAAATACTGAAGAGGAAGCAATAGAAGAAATAGTGGTCTTATGTTAAGAATTATTTTTGAAATTTCACTATTTGGTGAGATGATAAAAATAGCCCCAGTAGATAGTCTAAAACAAATAGTCAAGATTAATGCAATCGTATAATGATTGTAGGAAAAATTAGACTCTCTTTTTAAATAAATTATAAAACACAAAACAATTCCAACAAGTGAAATTGAGAAAAGAATTATTGCATTTATAAATTCAAATAGGCTTACACTAATATTCATGTCTAATATTGGAAAAGATATTGCAAAAAAATAATAATAAAGTCAAAATGGTCAAAAAATATTGCAAATAAAAGGAAGAAATATATTTATGCAATTTATGAAACAAAAAATCAATTAATTAGTTTTTTTACTACTAAATAACCATAAAATAACTAATTGATTAAAAAACTTTTTTTTTGTTTAGCATTTCTCTTTTTAAAGAATCTTCATTCTCAAGATAACTATTATTGGGTAGGTGGATCAGGAAATTGGTCTAATTATTCTTCACACTGGGCTACGTCATCTGGTGGGAACATATTTCATACTACCACACCCAGTAGTGATGACAATATCTTTTTTGATAGTAATTCGTTTTCTGCTGCCAATCAAATAGTAACACTTAATGTGACTGACGAAAGCTGTAAGAATATGAATTGGACTGGGGTTACCAATACTCCTAAGTTCAATATGACGGGTAAAACTCTTGAAGTTCATAGTTCTGTCACCTACGATCCTTTGATGGAGTTTCAGAGCGTGGGTACCCTTTCTTTTGTCTCAAGTAATACAGGATCATTAATTTCATCAGGACACAATGTTGGTAACATTTACGTTAGAAAACCTTCTGGAACATTTAATCTTTTAAGTCCTCTTAGGTCAAGTAATCTTACTGTAGAAAATGGATCAACGTTTTACACTAATGATTATGATGTTCGTTCTACATATATTCGATTTTATGGAGGGACTACTACTACCACGATTTATACTGGGACTTCTAGCCTGACTGTTGAGGGGGGGGGATTCCTTGCACGCTATTACAACGGCGCTAACCAGAATTATTTATTGACCGACCTTGTCAGCAGTACAATTATTTTAGATAATGCTGAACTACAAGGTAAGTATGGGTGGGATTCAGATAAAAAAAATGATATAAACCTTGGACATGTAATTGCAAAAAATTTAGGTAACAGAAGTATTGGCGAAGGAATTGATAGAATTAGAAAATTAGATATACTTCAAGAGGGAACAAATAGGCAAAATGATTATGCTTATATAAATCCTCATTTTGAAGGAGTTATAGACATTTTAAATATAGTTGGTAAAAAAGTAAGATTTCAAACTAATTCAAACAGGTCACCGACCATTGGAACCCTTTCTACTTCTGGAGACGGCACTTCAATTGAGTTTAACCAAGGTTCAACGGTGACAATATCTAATACCCTATCATTTGCTAGTTCTTCTTGTTCAGTGATGACACTTAAGTCTACTAGTTCAGGGAGTCAGGCTACTATAAACTTAGCTTTTTCGGGGGTAGTTACAGGAACAAACTTAAGTATAAGAGATCTTTCATTTACAGGAAGTGGAACTTTAAATGCGATAAGCTCTGTAGATGGAGGAAACAATTCAGGAGTTAATATAACCCAGCAATCACCACGAAATTTATACTGGATTGGCGGTACCGGTAATTGGAGTGATTCTTCTCATTGGGCTACTTCCAATGGAGGAAGTACAACCGCTTGCGCTCCAACACCAAATGATAATATATTTTTCACATCAAACTCGTTTTCTGCTGCCAATCAGGTAGTAACTTTAAATATAGATAATGTTGGTTTAAAAAACATGGATTGGACGGGAGTGACCAATACTCCTAAATTTAACATGACATATAAAACTCTTGAGATATCTGGTTCAGTGACTTACACTACAGACATGCAATTTCAAAGTGTAGGTATCCTTTCTTTTATTTCAAGTTCAACAGCTTCAATTCATACTGGATCAACAGACACTAGTAATGCAAATTCAAATAACATTGGAACTATTTACGTTAGAAAACCTTCTGGAACATTTAATCTTTTAAGTCCTCTTAGGTCAAGTAATCTTACTGTAGAAAATGGATCAACGTTTTACACTAATGATTATGATGTTCGTTCTACATATATTCGATTTTATGGAGGGACTACTACTACCACGATTTATACTGGGACTTCTAGCCTGACTGTTGAGGGGGGGGGATTCCTTGCACGCTATTACAACGGCGCTAACCAGAATTATTTATTGACCGACCTTGTCAGCAGTACAATTATTTTAGATAATGCTGAACTACAAGGTAAGTATGGGTGGGATTCAGATAAAAAAAATGATATAAACCTTGGACATGTAATTGCAAAAAATTTAGGTAACAGAAGTATTGGCGAAGGAATTGATAGAATTAGAAAATTAGATATACTTCAAGAGGGAACAAATAGGCAAAATGATTATGCTTATATAAATCCTCATTTTGAAGGAGTTATAGACATTTTAAATATAGTTGGTAAAAAAGTAAGATTTCAAACTAATTCAAACAGGTCACCGACCATAGGAGTTCTCTCGGTTTCAGGAGACGGCACTTCAATTGAGTTTAATCAGGGATCTACAGTTACGATATCTAATACGCTGTCGTTTAACTCCAAATCTGGATCTAGAAGTTATATTAAATCCACATCAAGTGGGTCTCAGGCATCTCTAATTTACAATGGAGATGATTTTTGTGGAGATTACATTCGAGTAAAAGACATTGCCCTTACCACTAGCGCTACAGTAACCCTTGGACCATATAGTCAAAATGAAGGAAATGTTTCAGGATTTAATTTCAATACAGATTCTGGTAATACACTATCGGGAATGACCATTACAACTAGTCCTACCGGCGCAACTTTTTATCAAAATCAGGAAATAACATTCGTTGTTTCATCGACTTACACAGGACAAAATTCAACTGTAATCCACTTTTTTGTAAATGGTATCAAAACTCAAACAGGGACTTCAACTATATACAGCTCTGATACAATAGAAAATGGAGATATTGTTTTTTCTTCTATAGAAATACCCTATTCTGGAACAGTAACAGGATGTAGTTTTACTACTCTTGGAAAAACAGATAATCTAACCATGAGTTTGTCTAATTATCCAGTTATAATTTCAAGTACTTATTCCCAGACTGCTAATAATGTTGCTGTTACTTTTAATGAACCTGTTTTTACTAACAGTGACGGTTCAGGAAATCTAATTGCATCAGATTTTCAACTCTCTTTGTTGGGGGGTAGTGGTCAGCTGAATTCTTCAACACCCTCAAGTATTTCTAAAAATGGTAACATCTATACTTTAGGAATTAATACCTCAAATTTGGTTGGTAGCGAAGTTTTAACAATTCGTCCCAATAACTATCAAATTTTTGATTATCAAGGACAACGAGCAGATGTAAATCAAAGTAATAATTCGGTGAGACTAGGTACAGTGAGTGCTAGTCTTTCACAGGCTGAAGTTTCTACAGATAACCTAGTAATCACCATAACCTTTAGTGAACAGGTCTACAACACTATTAATGGAAGTGGAAATCTTGAATTATCTGATTTTATATTAGAACTCTCAGGGGGAACCGCAACTCTTTCTTCAACAACACCAATCTCTATTTTTCAAAGTGGGTTTAAATATTCATTAGGATTTGAATTTAATGGAATTCCAGATGGGAACGAGCTGATTAATGTAAAACTAGCCCAGAATTCTATTTTTGATATCCAAGGGGTTGCATTACCTCAAGTTCAGTCCAATAGCTCAGATAACCTTAATGCAGATGATGATAGCGATGGGGTTGCCAACCCGATTGATTTGTGTTCTGGAACTACTGCAGGGGTTTCAGTGAATATGAATGGATGTGAAGACAGTGCAACAAAATTTTACTGGGTTGGAGGAACAGGAAACTGGTCAGACTTCTCAAATCACTGGGCGAATTCCTCTGGAGGATCAACTTTCCATTCAAGGGCTCCTAATAGTGGTGAAAATCTATATTTTGATCAAAATTCATTTAGCGCTTCAGATCAGGTAGTGACTATTGATATTGATAATGCAGCGTGTAAAAACATTAGTTGGTCAGGGGTGACTAATAACCCTAAGTTTGATTATAATTATAAACAGTTAAAAGTTTACGGATCATTTTTACTAAATGAAAACATGATCGTGTATCGTGACAATACGAATCTTATAGGTACAGCATCAGTTACTTTTGACAGTAAAGGGAAGCAATTAAGGGAATTATTTCTAAATGGTCCATCAGTATCGCTTTCAAGTCCACTTACTCTGAGCTCACAATTGTATTGTCAATCAGGTGTGTTTACAACCAATAATCATGATGTAAATACTGGGAATAATTTTCAAATAATAGTAACACAGAATGCAACGATGACCTTAAATCTGGGGACAAGTTCTATTACTACATCTAGTTATTACTATTCCTACAGTCGATTGTCAAGTAGTGGTAATGGTGATTTAGTAATGAATAATTCTCAAGCAACCTATCTTTTCAATGGATCTAACTATAGTGATGAATCAGGTAGGCAAGGATTACAAAGTGATTGGAAAGAAATAATCACAAATAGATCTAGTACTAATAGTATAAATTTTTACTCTTATGGAGATATTGCTAAGTTGACTCAAAAGGGTAATGGTCAAATACGTTTACATCAAACATATAGAAATAATGGTGGTCCTCATGGGAATAATTTAACTAAAATCGGCTATGCAGAAATAAAGAACTCTGCAAATTTCACAGGGAATGTTTCCTTTACAACACTAAAACTACAAGGAAACGGAGCGATTTACACCTTTGGGTCTAATTACAGTTATTCGGTATCTGAAACTTTTGAGCTTAACAGTCCCCTTGGGCAGGTATCTACGATAAAATCGTCTTCCTCAGGTTCACAAACTGATATTACAATTTTAAATTCAGCACCTTGTGTTGACTATATCTCTGTAAAAGACATAAACTTTAGTTCAACAGCTACGATCACTGCAGGTCCAAATAGTAATGATGAGGGGAATAATTCAGGGATAGAATTTTATTCAGACAGTAGTATTACCCTTCAAGGAATTAGTATCATCTCAGATATAGGAACTTCAATTGCAGATTTCCAATCCGCCACATTTACAGCTACCTCTACTTCTGAAATTCCCTCAAATGCAACTCTTAATTGGTATGTAAACAAACAACTTATTCAGTCTGGAACATCAAAAACGTTCTCTGCAGGTGTAATAACCCAAAACTACGATATTGAGTGTGCCATTGCCATTCCTTATTCTGGTTCAACAGGATCTTGTTCATTCTCAGTGAAGGGTAAGAGTAATACAATTAATATGAACGTTTCTACAAATCCCATAATAAGAGAAACAATTATCACCTCCGACAATAAATTTATAAAGGTTAAGTTTAGCGAGGCTGTCTTCACAAACAGTAACAGTACTGGTGAACTTACGACGAATGATTTCAGATTATATATAAACGGCGGTGTTGCAACTCTCTCAAATAGTTACCCAACATCAATCCTAAAAGAGGGAGCGTATTATAAACTCACCTTTGGACTTAATGGAAAGTTAAATGGGCAAGAGGTCATCACAGTAAAACCAAATGGTGATTATAATATTTATGATAGTCAAGGACTCAGATCTTATCAAAATCAATCCAATAACACGGTTACTTTAAATTACAACCCTCCAATTATTGATGGTGTTTCTGTTAATTCTGCCCTCAATGAGCTAACTGTAGTTTTCTCTGAACCCGTAAATGGATCAGATCAAATTCCATACAGTTCAGCAATTAGATACAATGCATTTCATATATCTGTCTCAGGAGGTAACTCGACCCTTGCCACCCCTCTTGCTAATAGTATATCTGGAAGTGTTGATACGTATAAACTTCAATTTACTCTTCAAGGAACTCCCAATGGAAATGAAATCTTTAGAGTAACTCCTGTATACAACCAAATATTTGATCTACAGGGATTTGCAGCGAGTCATCTACAGTCTTACAATACGACTTGTGTAAACTGTGATAGTGATTCTGATGGGATAAATGACGCCTCAGATGCTTGTCCAAATACTCCTTCAGGGGCCGTGGTCGATCAAAATGGTTGTTCTGATAATCAAAAGGATGCAGATTACGATGGAGTACCTGACAGTCAAGATTATTGTCTCAATACACCGTTGGGAACCGATGTGAGTGCAAATGGATGTTCTTTAAGTCAAAATAATCAGCAAGATCCTTCAGATAACAATAATCAAGACAATGATTCAGGGCAGTCAAGTAATACGACTATAGATTCAGATTCAGATGGTATAGTCGATCAATCAGATAACTGTCCAACCACTGCTAATGCAAATCAAGCAGATGCTGATAATGATGGAATAGGTGATGCATGTGATAATGCTCCCAATACTGCGAATTCAAATCAAACCGATTCTGATGGTGATGGAGTAGGAGATGCTGAAGATACTGATGACGACAATGATGGAGTTCCTGATATTTTAGATACTTTTCCAACAAATGCTTCAGAAAGTTTAGATAGTGATGGAGACGGAATAGGAGACCAGGCTGATCCAGATGCTGATAATGACGGAATAGCAAATGAAAATGACAATTGTATTACCATTGCCAATGTAAGTCAAGCAGATTTGGATGGTGATGGATTAGGAGATGTTTGTGATACTGATGCTGATGGAGATGGTTATACTTATTATAATGAAGCATCTTGTGGAACTAGTGATTTTGATGCTAACAGTATTCCATTAGATACTGATGGAGATTTAATTGCCGATTGTGTTGATCAAGACGATGATAATGATGAGTTCTACGACGTTAATGATCGTTTTCCATTAGATAGTTTAGAATGGGCAGATAATGATACTGACGGCATTGGAGATAATGCTGACACGGATGATGATAATGATGGATGGTTAGATACTCTTGAAGATGCTTCTGGAACCGATCCAAAAGATAATAATGATTTCCCAATAGACACGGATCTTGATGGAGATCCAGATAGTACTGATGCCGATGATGATAATGATACTTATCTCGATACAGAGGATAGTTTCCCATTAGATAGCAACGAATGGTCAGATAATGATAATGATGGAATTGGAGATAATGCCGATCTAGATGATGATAATGATGATTGTTTAGATGTAGTAGATGACTTCCCTTTTGATCCAGCATTTTGTAGAGATATTGACGGAGATGGTATTGAAGATGTATTTGATTTTGATAGTGATAATGATGGTATCCCAGATAGCGAAGATGCCTTTCCTTTAGACCCTAATGTTAGTGAAGATTCAGACGGCGATGGGATCGCTGATAGCATAGATGAGGACGATAATAATGATGGTTTTCCGGATGATACATCTATAATTTCAACTGCACTGACTCCAAATCAACCAGGATTAGAATCTACCTGGAAAATTATTAACCTAGAAGATTATCCTTTTACTAGTGTTAAGGTGTATGCAGCAGATGGAAGTTTAGTTTATAAATCAGCAAACTATCAGAATGATTGGACAGGGACAAACATAAGAACAGGTAACGCACTTCCTACTGGCCCCTATTATTATAGAATATCCCTTGGTGGAACCTCATCCGAGGTCAAAGAGGGATGGTTATACATATTTAATTAATTTGAATATGTTTAATATTAAAAGCCCTTTAATTTCTGTTCTATTTATTGTTATAGGATATACCAGTCAAGCTCAGGTTCAAGAGAATCTTCTGATGGAACGTTTTAATATGAATGCTTTTAACCCTGCTTATGTGGGAAGTGAAGGTAGAGAAGTTTCCTTTACCACTCGTTCCTCGTGGCAAGGAGTTTCCGGTTCTCCCAAAATGAGTTATTTCTTTTACAGTGGGAATCCTAAAAATAATCTATCCCTTGGAGCTTCAGTTATATCAAATAAAGTTTTTATTGATAGTCGAACACAATATGCTGTCGATGCAAGTTATCAATTAGAAATGGGTGGTGGGACTAATTTATTTTTAGGGGTAAAGGCAGGAGCAACTAATAAGAAAACAGATATTGAAGGACTTAGTAGAATTACAGAAGTTGCTAATCCTGCTATTTCAACTGATGGTAATGCAATTTTTCCAGTCTTTGGCTTTGGAGCACTTCTTAAATCTGAAAAATTTTACATATCTGCCTCTATTCCTAATTTTTTAAATCCAGTAAAGTTTGTAAAAGACAATGCTTTTATAAGCTCTGAGAAACCACCAGTGTATTTATTAGCTGGAACTTCAATAGACACAGGGGTATTTGGTTCAAAACTAAAGCCTTTTATAAGTGCCAAGCTTATACCAGACGGACAAAATCAAACGCATATTGGAGGAACTTTTGATTTTAAAGACACTTTAGAGATAGGGGGAGGATATAAGAGTATAGGTTATTCTAATATTTTAATAATTATTAAAACTAAGTTCGGACTCTCAGCGGCCTATGCATATGACTTTGGTATCCCAAATGGAGAGTCTGCAGTTACTAGGAGTGGAAATGAAATCTTTGTGAAGTTCAGATTTTAAATCCATTTAGCAAAGAAACTACCTCCCAAGTAAATCAAATTGATAACTGTATTTGATGGTAATACTTTGATTATTATACCGATCCATAAAACTAGTATCCTGAATGATATTAAAAACCACAAAAAGGCCAGTATTTGCATTTTGTAACCAACCGAAACGAGCATTCACTGAGGTTATATTAGACACATTGTTATACTGAACCAAACTTTGTAAAAACATTCGAGGTGTAAAGGAGTAGGCAAAACGAGCACCACTAATAACGGCGTCAATATTGCCATTTGGTAATTCTAAGTGGTTATAGTTTAGAGTCCCAGAAGCGTTAAATTTATCTCCTAAACGTAAGGTGACTTTATTATTACTAGAAAGGCGATCTCCTCCAAAATATCCACCAATAACTGTCCTTGTTTGAAAGTAAATTTTTTTATTGGCGTTAGTCATTAGTACAAATTGGAATTCACTATGATTATATTCACCGATTGGAATCGTTACATCTGAAATAGAAAAAGGATTTAAGACTCCTTCTGTTGTAAAATTAATTCCGGTATGAATTTCAAAGCCACTTTCCCAAACCCAGTGGTTATCAACATGCAAAAATCCTGTAACCAATGTATTATCAAAATCCCAATAACTTCTGTAAGAAACATGTGGGCGTACTTCCAATAATTTTCCAGTATTTTTAGGACGCCACTGCTTGAAAATTAAAAATTCAGGTTTTTTAAAAGCGGATCTCAATAAAAATCCAACTTCTGGATTAAAACCCTCTCCAACCTCAGTATAGCCAGCCCTAAGGTTCCAACCGTTCCAGTTATATACTCCCAAAAATTTAAAAGCGTGATCGTTTGTAGTAATTCCTGGAGTTGTGCTTTTAGAGATAAAGCCCGTGATTTGTGCTTTTTTGCCTATTCCTAATTTACCATCCATTGCAAAAACTCGGTTATAATTATCTGGATCTCCAATCCCAGAACGATTTACAAACACCCCACCTAAAGAAGATCTACTACTTGCAAAATCATGATTAACTCTAGCAACAGAAAAACTATTTTTGACTAAATCATTCCCCTCTATTTCATCTGTAAACATACTTAAAAGGCCGACATTAGTTTGCCCTACTTTTCCTGAAACCCTAGAGCCTCCTATGATTGGGACAAGTTGCCCATTGTCACTAATTCCGATACGCCGACTAAAAAAAAGATCAATTTCCCCGGCACTCCCTACACTAAATTGACCAGCATTTTCAAGGAAGAATGGCCTTTTTTCTGGAAAAAATAAATTAAATCGATCTAAATTCACTTGTTGCTCATCTACTTCAACTTGGGCAAAATCTGTATTATAAGTTACATCTAGAGTTAGTCCAGGAGTAAGACTATATTTAATATCTCCTCCAAAGGCCGCAGAAGATGATGTTTTATCAATAGCATTATTATCATTGATACCTTGCGTTAATCCATATGGAATCACTTTTAGATTTTTGGGAGATTTTAAATTTAATCCGTTCATTTTTCCCGCTAAGGATAAGCGTTTTATATCAAATCCTAAAGGTAAGTTTGCCCAATATGCAGTTTCTGATCGTTTGCTTATGTTGCGTTGAAAGTTAATCCCCCATGTTTTATTAGATCCACTATTAAACCTGATGGATCTTAGTGGGATCGCAAATTCTGCACTCCATCCATAATCACCTACTTCTGTCTTTACTTCCCATGAGGCATCCCAGTTAATATTAGTTCCACCAACAACTCCTCCCTGTTGTCTGTTAGCACTAAAATTACCCTCTCCTTCACGGTCAATTTGTGCATCATACTCCATACCATTGGCATTGGTGCCAAATAAGAATCCATTTTGCTGGTCATTATATGTATCTAGTATAAAAAGAAAACTATCATCATCATTTAGATCCGCATCTCTTCTAGAATCCGAGACCACAATATTTTTAGGTGAAGTATCATAACAGACTACAGCTACATAAAGTGTTTTTGCAGTATAAGCAATACGTATAGCTGTTTTTTCAGATGCAGCAATTCCATAGTTAGGTTTTATTTGCTTTAAATTACTAATAACAGGAACTCCATTCCAAATAGATTCTCCAAGAATATTACCATCGATTACTGGATCGTTATCTAAAAGGGTAATATTGAAATTTAGAGAAGGGTTTGAATTTGAATTTTGTGCAAAAACAACTGAAACTAATAGTAAATTTATTGCTAGGAGTATTTTTCTCAAAAGATTATTTTATAATAATAATTATTTCAAAGTACAAATCTATTTCTTTTTTAATAAATCAAATTCTCCCTCTTCAAATTTATATATTTGAGTAGGTGTATTTTTCATTCAAGTGAATAAATTAAATTATATGAAAACAATTACAAGTATTTTTATATTGAGTTCCCTTCAATTAATGGCGCAACGTGATTATAAAGAACAAGCACGTGCTATGGGGATTGAAAATATAGAAAAGTTTAAATCTTTTTTAGCTCTTCCAAATGATGCAGCTCAAAAAGAACAAATTAGTGCAAATATAGATTGGGCAACACAAGAGTTAATAGCATTAGATTTTAAAATAAAAACGCTAAACACTTCCCATTTACCTCTTTTATTAGCCAATAAAAATGTTAATAAGAATCTACCAACGGTTGCTTTTTATCTACACTTAGACGGACAAGCAGTCGACCTATCTAAATGGAATCAAGAAGATCCTTACTCAGCTGAGTTGAAACAAAAAACTAAAGAAGGTTTTGAATTAATTGGATGGGAAAACATTAATAATATTGATAATGACGATCTCCGTATTTTTGCTCGTTCCAGTGCAGATGATAAAGGACCTTTTGCAATGTTCTTAATAGCTTTAGAGTATTTAAAGAATAATAATAAAAGCCCTGCTTTTAATATAAAATTGATCATTGACTTTGAAGAAGAACAAAGTTCACCAGGACTTCCTCAGGCTGTACAGAAATACAAAGAAGAGCTTTTAGCAGATGTATTATTGATTTTGGATGGACCTATGCACTCTAGTGGATTACCCACGTTAGTTTTTGGAAATCGTGGAATTGCTACATTAACACTAACAACATATGGTCCTTTAACATCCCAACACAGTGGACATTATGGCAACTATCTTCCTAATCCTGCTTTATCCTTATCAAAGGTTTTAGCTTCTATGAAAGATGATAATGGAAAGGTGCTGATTCCAGGATTTTATTCAGGTATTTTTTTAAGTGATACTGTCAAAGAAATTTTAGAAGGAGTTCCATCAGAGGAATCTTCAATTAAAGCACGCACACAAACTAAAATAAATGATTTGGTAGGTTCAACCTATCAGGAATCACTTCAGTATCCTTCTCTAAATATTAGGGGTATGCAAAGTGGTTGGGTAGGAAAAGAAGCAAGAACGATAATTCCTTCTTCAGCAACTGCTGAAATGGATATTCGTTTAGTATCAGAGAGTCAACCGAAAATTCTTATAAGTGGCGTTAAAGAACATATAGAGAGATTAGGTTTTACGGTTTTAGATCATACCCCTAGAAGTGATGAAAGACTTCAGTATGATAAAATAATTCAAATGAAGGCTAAAGTTCATTATCCTGCTTTTAGAACAGACTCTAAGGCAAAAGAAGGGCAGTGGCTAACCAAAATTTTAAATGATTATTATCAAAAATCACCTGTTATCATAAGAACCAGTGGAGGCTCAGTGCCTATTTCTCCGTTTGTTTCTCAGCTTGGAGTTCCAGCTATTGGAGTTCCCACGGTTAATTTAGATAATAACCAACACAGTCCAAATGAAAATTTACGTTTAGGCAATTATTTTATGGGGATAGAATCTTTTATAGCGATTTTAACAAGTTCATTTTAAAATTTTACCAGGAATTTATGGTTTCAATAAAAACAGTATGAGGGTATTGCTAAATCTATTTTATTTTCACAATAAGGTTACTCTAATTTTTTTAGTTTACTTAAACCTTCTTGTAATGTTAGATTTATACCTAACTCAGCAAATGTTTTTGACATAGTATAGTTTTAGGTAAATGTAACCATAGATAAGATGGTTTCGAAGAAATGTATTGTGGATTCTAATTAAAAGTGAATCCTTTTTTTATATATTCATATTTTTCAAATAATATTTTATTAATCATTGATGTTAAAACTTTATTTTCTATTATTAATTTTATTTAGTTCTAATTTGCATAAAGCTCAGGAACCACAAACAACTTATAACTTACAGATTATTGTAAATAATTTTGAGAAGATAAAAGGTGAGTTGCGAGTATGCCTTACAGATAAAAAGGAAGATTTTTTAAAACATTGTAAATACTCTAAAGTAGTTACAGTAACAAACAATTCAGTTTCTTTAGAAATAGCAAACATAAAAACAGGTATTTACTCAATTTCGGTGTTCCATGACGAAAATAATAATGGTGTTTTAGATACAGGTCTTTTTGGAATACCTAGCGAACCTTACGCATTTTCTAATAATCCAAGTAGAAGTTTCGGTCCTCCTAATTTCGAAAAGTGCACATTACTTATAAATAAGGATAACCAAATCTCTATTGAGTTATAATAACTGAATAAGGACCAGCCAAATGAAAAAAATGTTTTAGACCAACCATTGTTTATTGACATCGTAATAAGAGATGAAGAAAAAGGTGGATGGAAGTCAGATATTAGAGCGTTACCAATTAAAGATTGATACAGGGTGGCAACCTGTTACAAATTACAGTAAAAAATTAAAACTGTATTGCTTTACATTGACCAAACTAATATTATATTTGCGACCAGTTTATTGAAATAATGAATACCCACAATTTTAAGAAATACGCTAAACCTGATATTTTGAAGGCATTAATTTATTTTAAAAGCTTTGGGAATTATTGATAAGATTAAAATAGGACGCGTAGCTCAGCTGGATAGAGCATCTGCCTTCTAAGCAGACGGTCACAGGTTCGAATCCTGTCGCGTTCACATTATTTAAAACAAAAAACCTTCTAGTAATTAAGAAGGTTTTATTGTTTTCAATATTTTTTAAAAAATTTATTCTTTTCTCTGGCTTTTAAGTTCAATTAGAATGTTATTTAATAATTCTGTTTGACGTTCTAACAGATGTATCATTTCTCGATCTGTTACCTTTTGCTCGATAGTCCTTGTTTTGTTAAAATATTTCATAAGTTAAAATTTGTTCTATACAAGTTATAAATTTGAATTTACTTTTCCCTTAATTACTGACAGAATGTTCTTCAAATTTATATCTTCGATAAATTTTAATTTATTGATATATTTAATTTAAAGTTGATTTAAAATGAAAATAGGTGTTCCAACAGAAATTAAACCACATGAATCTAGAGTAGGATTAACTCCAGCTGGAGCACAGGCCCTAATTAGATCAGGTCATGATGTTAATATTCAACGTGGTGCTGGAGAATTAAGTGGTTTTTCAGATACTGAATTTGAAAAGGTTGGATGTTCTTTTTCTGATTCTATTGAAGGTGTTTATAAGTCAGCAGATATGATTATAAAGGTAAAAGAGCCTATAGCTGCAGAGTATGATTTAATTCAACCCAATCAATTATTATTCACTTATTTTCATTTTGCTTCCAGTGAGACACTTACAAAAGCAATGATTAAGTCTGGTGCAGTATGTTTAGCTTATGAAACAGTTGAAGATAATAGAACTTTACCGCTACTAATTCCAATGTCTGAAGTTGCTGGTAGAATGGCTACTCAAGAGGGAGCTAAATACTTAGAAAAACCACAGGGAGGTCTTGGGATACTATTAGGTGGTGTTACGGGTGTAAAACCTGCAAATGTTTTAATAATTGGTGGAGGTGTTTCTGGAACAGAAGCTGCAAGAATGGCAGCAGGTTTGGGTGCTAATGTTACAATTTTAGACACTAATTTAAATCGATTACGCACCTTAGAAAGTATTATGCCCGCCAATGTTACACCCGTATATTCTACAGATCATACAATTGATAAAGAAGTTCGACGTTCACACTTAATAATAGGAACCGTTTTAATTCCTGGATCTAAGGCTCCAAAATTAATTCGAAAAGAAATGCTTTCAACGATGCTTCCAGGAACTGTTTTAGTTGATGTGGCTATCGATCAAGGTGGATGTTTTGAAACAAGTGAACCCACTACGCATGATTCACCTATTTTTATAAAAGAAGGTATTATTCATTATGCGGTAACAAACATGCCTGGAGCTGTCCCATTTACCTCAACCACAGCATTAACCAATGCAACTCTTAGATATGCCTTAGAACTAGCAAATAAGGGATGGAAACTTGCTTGTTTTGAGAATAAGGCTCTGGCTAAAGGGTTAAACGTTGTAAATGGAAGTATAGTTTATAAAGAGGTTGCAGATGCTTTTGATTTAGACTATATTGATCCTTTAATATTTCTAGAAAATTAATGAAATTCTCTAAGTTCCAAATTAGCTTATTTACCTTACTAAAACTTCCCTCGGTATGGTTTTGCGGAATACGCGTAACATCATTAGAGCAATCTTTTTGCGAGGCCAAAGTAAAGCATCGTTGGATTAATCAAAATCCATTCAATTCAATGTTTTGGGCAGTTCAAGGAATGGCTGCTGAGTTAACTACAGGCATGTTGTTGATGCAAGAAATTCAAATCTCAAAAAGAAAAGTTTCGATGTTAGTTTTAAATAATAAAGCAAACTTTTCAAAAAAAGCACAAGGTAGAATTACCTTTTCTTGTAATTCAGCTGATCTGATAACAAGTGCGATTAAAAAATTATTAGAAACGGATAAACCTCAAACATTATGGCTTACTTCTATAGGTATGGATGAAAATAATGATTTAGTATCCACTTTTGAATTTGAATGGACCCTATTAATTAAAAAATAAATATGAAACCTAATTTTATAAATAATCTTTCTATTCCAGCTGTTGCAGCTCCGTTATTCTTAATATCAGGCCCTAAATTAGTAATTGAATGTTGTAAAAATGGAATAGTAGGAACTTTTCCTGCCTTAAATCATAGAACAACAGAAGGTTTTGAACAATGGGTTATAGAAATAAAAGAAGCGCTTGCATCTTTTGAAAAAGAAACGGGAAAAAAAGCGGCTCCTTTTGGAGTTAACCTAATAGTTCACCCAACAAACCCAAGAGTTCAGCCAGATTTGGAAATTTGTATGAAGCATCAAGTACCCTTAATTATTACTTCATTAGGTGCAGTATCTGATTTGGTTGATGCCGTACATAGCTATGGAGGGATAGTATACCACGATATTATAAAAAGACGTCATGCTGAAAAGGCAGCTGAGGCTGGTGTTGATGGATTAATTCTCGTTGCTGCAGGCGCTGGTGGTCACGCGGGGATTTTAAATCCAATTGCATTAGTCAATGAAATAAAACAGTTTTTTAATAAAACAATATTACTTTCTGGATGTATAAGCAATGGAAATGACGTTGCTTCTGCACTACAAATGGGAGCTGATTTAGCTTATATGGGTACTCGTTTTATAAATACAGCTGAAAGTTTGGCTGATGAGGCATATCAAAAAATGATTATTAACAGCAAAGCAGAAGATATTGTTTATACTGCTGCAGTTTCTGGAGTGAATGCCAGTTTTTTACGGCCTAGTCTTGAAGCTATGGGTATTACTGAAGATCTTTGGAGTAAATCAAAGAAAATTGATTTTGGAAGTGAGTTAGATGCTGCCAAAGCTGAGGCAAAAGCTTGGAAGACAATCTGGTCTGCGGGTCAGGGGGTAACTTCAATTAAAGATGTGCAACCCACAAAAGATTTAATTGATCAGCTTATAAAAGAGTTTAAGGTAGCGTTAAGCCTTCAAAAGAAAAACTTTGATACTTACTGCTAATTCATGTTTATTAAACGATAAATGAATATGGCAGTACGTTGAATTAGTGCATTCATTGTTTTTAAATTGACTGTTTCTTTGGGCGTATGTGCTCCTGTTCCCATGGTTCCAAGGCCGTCCAAACCATCTACATAATCAGCTACAAAAGAAATGTCAGCAGCTCCTCTTTTTCCTGGGTCATATGCAGTAACCCCCTTATGTCCTAAAGAAAGACTTACATCGTTTAAAATAGTCAATAGTAATTTATTTCCTTCACTAGGAACCATCGCTGGATAACTATCTGAAAAGCTAATAGTTGCTT
>ERZ767114.426-NODE-426-length-23574-cov-5.728731_pt1 | contig 23574 bp, 21 predicted proteins | sample MGYA00374952_ERZ767114 | MGnify/ENA primary metagenome ERZ767114 (study PRJEB28939, sample SAMN06267156) | marine metagenome | isolation source: Columbia River Estuary | place: USA:Columbia River Estuary, USA | collected 2012-05-05 ...
ATTTCCAGTTGGCCAAACGCACTTCAAGTTTTACTAAAATTTAAAATAACGTCAAAAAAGAAGTTATTGACCCTTAGAAAAAGAGCAGAAAATGGAGACAAATCGTATCAGGAGCTCATGACGGTTTATGCACAACCTGGGAATAGAAAGTGTGGATACCCTGAGTTCCCTGGCTGGCCTGCAATTGCAGAAATGGTCCGCCAGGATATTTACTAATCTTTGCTGACTTACAATAATTAAGAGGTACTGTCAAGTTAGCATTATTGCTTTTGTGTATGGGATAATTTAATGATGAATTCAACATCTACTTATCCCGGTTATCGCTATCCTTCCCAAATAATAAGTCATGCCGTGTGGCTGTATCATCGCTTTACGTTGAGCTATCGCAATATTGAAGAAATATTGGCCGCGCGTGGTTTGGTGGTCAGTTACGAGACAATTCGGAACTGGTGTACGAAATTCGGACCCAGTTACAGCCGAGAAATTAGACAGCGGCGGGGTGCAATGAACGATACATGGTATCTGGATGAAGTTTTTATCAAGATAAACGGTGTGCTTCATTATTTGTGGCGTGCGGTAGATGAGAATGGCGATGAAATCGATATTTTGATCCAGAAACGCAAAGATAAACGTGCTGCTATATGGTTTTTCAAAAAACTATTGAAAGGACAAGGCAGTGCTCCAAAGCGAATAGTCACGGATCGATTGCGAAGTTATGCCGCAGCCAAAGCTGAATTAATGCCAGGTGTCGAACACTCGATGGAACAATATGAAAACAATCGTTGTGAACTCTCGCATCAGCCTGGTAGGCAAAAGGAACGGCAAATGCGACGATTTAAGTCACAGGGGCAAGCGCAAAGGTTCTTATCCTGCCAGGGAACAATAAATGCGTTGTTCCGTTATCCACGGAATAACATGAATGCTTCACATTACCGTTATTTTAGAGACAAGGCATTTTCTGAGTGGCATCAGGCAAGTTGCGTCCAAAATTTGAATTAATACATGTAGGCTAAAGATAATTTGGACGCCGATTACTAACTTGACAGTTCCCTTGCCACCCAATAAAGCAGAGGCAAAGTACAATCTTGTCTCTAATACCGTGGCCAGTTTTACTTGACCACTACAATATTCTATAAGGATTGCAAAAGGATATGGTCGTTTATGAGTAGATTTGCCGTCATTGATTTTGAGACAACTGGGCTATCTCCGAAACTAGGAGATCAAGTGATAGAAGTCGGTATTGTTATCATATCCGAGGGAAAAATACATTCCACATACCAGAGCCTAATTAAGCCGCATCAGGATATACCTCGCTTCATAACCGATATTACTGGTATCACCAATAAAATGGTTGCTAACGCGCCTAATGAAAACCAAGTTATTAATGAAGTTCTTAAATTTACAGAGGGTTGTTATTTCGTTGCGCATAATGCTTCATTTGATAGTAGATTCCTGGAGGCAGCTTTCAGAAAGCATTTAGGGAAGAGTGCTCCAACGTTTCTTTGCACATTGTTGTTATCTAGAAGGATTTACCCCAATTACTCAAATTATAAACTCGTAACTTTAGCGGAACATCTTAATATAGAGAATAAGGGTGATTATCACCGAGCTCTCGCTGACGCAGAAGTTGCAGGGGAACTGTTTCTTAAGATTATTTTTGATGCCAACTTACACAAACATAACCCAGATACAGTATATGAGTGTTTGTCAGACGTTCAAACAAAACCAAAGAATAGAACGGCGAAAATAATTGAGAAATATACGGGAACAGCTATAGAAATGGATAGGACCGACTTCGCCCCACTTAAATCTCCAGATGTCATTAAGCCAGTGCATATATCAAAACCAGTTGAACCAGTGTTAGAAGATACGATTTTAGATGTTGCAAAACAGCGGTATGAAATTAACGAGAGAATTCACGAGGAACAACCCGAAAAAACACATTGGTGGCTGTATTTGCTAGGAACAGTCGTAGTTATTAAGTCTATTATTTTGCTTGTGGGTTAATCACTGTTGCCCTTGTGGAGTATCAGCGGTTTTCTAACATTGAATGCCACTAGTGGTTTTACCCCGTCTCCACGGACAATCAGTTAAGAGTACTTTGACGTAACGTTTTTAGCTACGTCGTATTTCTAAGATTTATTGTTGGGGGAATTGAGCTGTGATAGAACCCTGATAGGGCTTTGAGGATAGCTGAGTACAGGACTCTTCTGCTGCCTTGTCGCGTTTGTAGCCACTAGGCCTCTTAGCATTGCCAGAGTCCTTGGTAAGATCGTAGTAAGCGATTTTGGTTAGCCTCTCGCTACAATCTACCCATAGCTTAAAGCCTGGGTATGAGCGTTCTTGTAGGTCTGCTTGAGCAAAAATAGCAGTTAAAAGTGAAACTGTAACAACGAATGCGAACCTAACCATCTATACCTCGTAAGCAAAAGTGATCATAGTCATTTTATTCTCGTCTGTGTGGCGTATTGTTTAACAATTCAAACACAGAGTATCAAGGAGAGATACATGCTTATTTTGGAGCTCAAGGAAGGCGAAGCCATTCAAATATCCGATGACATTGTCATCCGGTTCAACGATATACACAAAAAACAAATTAAAGTAGCCATCGAAGCGCCTATTGATGTGCCTGTGGTTCGAGCAGAATTATTGGGAGAATTACAATGTGGATAAAAGGCGACTTTCACTATGCCTCTTAATATTAATTTTAATATCTTCGTTTTGTGTGGATCTTAATTACGCAAGGGAAAGCTCATGGATAAAGCATTAACAAATATCAGATATCGCAGTGATATTAGAGAGGCGTTTTTAAAAGCCACAAAACTACCTATAAACTTTCAAAAGCAGTTTCTTAAGGAACTCGAGAAAAATCCATCGGTCACGGCCGCAGAACTTTTAGAAAAGATTGACAAGGAAGTTATGCAACTTGATAGACCGTTCGACAAAGAATTCCTAAATCGTGGCCTAATATCAGTTCGACCACATGGAGATGCCGCTGAGAAAGAATACAAGTCTACTATTGAAATGCTTGGTGATAATGTAAACCGGATCAATGTTGGTCAAATTACAACGGACATTCAAAAAAAGTATCCTTTTAAAAAGGAGGTGCCAGAAAGAAGTATCAAAAATATGAATCTCCGACAAATCGAAACAACTTTTGGCAAGCCACTAAGGCAATTAATGGAGGATTATAACGTCAAGTCTGAGGCTATTGGCAATACCTATTGCTATTTTATTGAGGGTTCAAATTATGTTCATTCTACAAAATTAGACGCACTGGTAGAAGCAATTGAAGATAAAGAAGGATCGCAGACCTCTAGTGGAAAAACACACACAGTTACAATCGAAAATTATCAAGAACATTTAAATTATTTAGTTTCTCTAATTGACCCCAACTTTAGTAATGTTAAGAGCACAAACACCACAAATGATGTGCGCACTTTCGATAAAAATAAAAAATCAACAATAGACAAAGAAACTGAAACTACAGTGAGTAATATTAATTCAGTTGCTACAACTAGTGCTCGTGATAGCTTAAGAGCCGATGTTTATATTAATGGCTCAAATGGAAAATCTAGCAGTGTAAATGAATCCCACTCTCATAACAGATCGAATGGTAACCAAGATCAATTACATAGAGAGCCGCAGCCTTCAGGTGGCATTGGTAGATTGGCTTTCTTTCTCCTTGTTTTCGTACTAGCTATGGTAGGGGGTGTAGCAGGTAATGCTGGAGCGGAAGGAATTGAGATAGTGGGTGCATTGGCAGTTCTAACGGCTTGGATGTTTAGATGCAAAAACATTGGCAGAAGCCCTTTTTATGCTCTATTAGGCCTCATTCCTATAGTAAATTTGTTCATATTGGGTCAGTGTCTCTCACAACCTCCTGGGTACTACCAGCATAATAATATGGACCTGATCGGAAAATTTATTCTATTTTTATATATTGGCTTTTTTGTATTATTTGGAATTGTGATTTTAAGTGCACTGTAAGAAGGACAGAAAAGCTAGCCGGGATAATTTAAAGCCAGAATGAGTGATCGGGATGGGTCAGAATATGAAATCAGTGGCTAGTTTTGAAAGCAGGTCAACCAACTTCAGACTTATAGTATTTTCAATCAGAAAGCAGATTACCAAGGTTAGATTTTTTCAAAAAAATAAGTGAGACTGTCTATGCACATAAAATGTACACAGTGTGGTTATACTGAGGAAACTAACAAAGATTTCTTTGTAAAGATCATTGGTGGGGCGATGCCTGTTGGGGGTTTTTGGGCTTGGACAACTTACCTTTTTGCAGGAACAGGCTTTGCTATGGCTATTGTAGTTGCCATTATTGGTGGTGGTGTTGCAATGCTGGTATTTAAAGATGAAATTGTTGGATGGGTTATTGACCAGAAGTATAAATGTGCTTCCTGTGGCGGCCTGTCTTGGGAAGCAACAGATACAAAAAACACAAATTTATCAAACCCAAAATCATCAAGTATGGAGTCCAAAAGCTCACACATACATGTCAATGACAAGGTTAAAAATAGCTCAGGAAAGTTATTCTTATCCATTTTCGATGATGAACAATTAGATAAGGCCGAAAAGAAATCTGACGATTAAAAAAACTGAATGAATTAAATTGGCGCCCATTTCATGAGTCAATTCTTCTTGTTTTATACAATGACTATTGATTTGCTTGATACAATCCTTGTGGTTATTATGTATCTGCAAAATAACTATATGTAACAGGGTCACCAAAGGACTCTATTCTATATCTGAAATTAATTTCAATTCTTGGATAACACATGGAATGTGTAAAAATAATGCTACTCCCCCCCTCCCCTAATTCCTGTACATCTGTATATTTTGGTCGAAGGTCCGCAACTGAATGCACCTTCATTATGGATTTGATTTTCAACGACAAAAGGAATTCCGATGTTGAATGATGCCGTCAATACTGAAGTTAATGAAAACCAAAAATATGAAGCGTTGCATAATCAATATGAAGACCTTCTTCCCCAAGAAAAGCTTGAATGGCTAGGTAGTAAAACGTTTGAAATTGCAACGGCAACAAACAACAAAACTACTGGCATTCACGAAGCATTAGAAAATGGTCGCCGACTGCTCCAAGCTGCCCAGGAAAACTTTCGGCTTGGAGTGATCGGTGAATTTAGGGTAGGGAAGTCTACGCTGATTAATTCTCTCATTGGCCAAGAAGTGGCATTTACTGATGTATTAGAAGCCACAGCTGTTGAGTGTCAGTTCCATTATGATGAGGCAAATTGCGCCACCATTTATTTTAAAGATGGGAGTGCAGAACAGTTTACCTTTGACGAGGTGAATGAGCTTTTAGATTACAATCGAGACGATGTAACTTGGCTTAACAAAATTAATTACGTGGCGTATGGGGTTAAAAGTCAGCGGCTAGCGGATTTTGATATTTGGGATGCTCCTGGAATAGGTGGGAGTGACGATAATGAGCGCCTAGCAAATACTTTTCTAGATAAGCTCGGTGGAGCAGTTTGGGTCATTGATATCACATTGATCGGAAAGGCCTCGATAAACAGGCCTTTAAACCAACTAAAACAGACCGGAAAGTCGGTCATTGGTGTGCTGAATCGAGTAGATGAATATGAAGGCAGTGTAGAAGAGGCCATTAATTTTGTTGAAAAAGCCTACCCAGATGTATTTACAGAAATTGTTACTATATCCGCGCTAGATGCTTTAGATGCGGTTTTAGAAAATGAGGTTAGCCAGCCGTTAGAGCATTTATGGTCTACCGTCTTAGAGATATTCGGGAAAGATCAAGAGCAGAGTGTTGACAAGAGACTAGAAAAAACAATGGTAGCTGTAAATAGTCAATTTGGTCTTAAGATCAGCGCTCTAAGTCGCTCGATTCAAGACCAAATTGGATATTGTGACCATTTAAAATTCAATCTCAAATATGAAAAGCGAAGGCATCTCGATAGCCTCCCTCAGGAGATCAACTACCAAGCCGATAGGGTATTTTCAGAGTTGGAATCTGATATATGGAGGCATTTGGATTCATTAAATCCTGCTACTCCTGAATGGCAAAAAAATCTAGAAGCAATAATCGCGAGGCTGAAAAGCGCGAAGCTATATGACAATGCATTTTCTGAAATATCTGAACGGGTCTCGAAAAAGGTAGCCTCTGATTGGTATGCATCTACAAAGGAAGCCATTAATCTTTCGAATACAGCACTTGCAATTTCATCTTCTGGTTTTGGTAACAACTCAAAAGTTAATGGTGATACGGAGTCAGCAGAAAATGGATTTGATGTTGATACGCTAAGTGAGAAGGCCTTAGAAGAGGGCTATTACGCTGGTGGTGTGAGTGCCGTTGTTACGGCAGCATTTGCAGCTGTTTCCGCAAGTATATCTTGGCCTATTATTTTAGCTGCACTTCCAATTGGAGCAATAGCAGCCTGGAAAAAGCAAAAACAATTAAATAGTAGTTCAGAAGGGCTTCAAATTCAGATTAGTGAAATCCTAAACAGAGCAAAACAAGAGCTACTCGCTAGGATTACCGGAGATTTTACTAAACATTTGGACGATACTTTTGATCATGCCATCGAGCAAATTGTATTACAAAGAGCTTCTAAGGATTTAGGCATCGACAGTCTTTTGATTCTCGAAGAAAATTTATTAAGCGTGAAATTTCTAGAAAGTTTAATAGGATTCAGTAGTTCCAATCATGAAGAAGGCTTAACCTTCAGCAGTATATTAAGTTCTCTTTCACACTCAGGTGAAAGACTAGACATTATAATCACAGAGCCTGACACTTCTCTTTCAGCGATACTGACCAAAATTTCCTCAGAGACAAACGTCCGACTTCTTCTGGTGACTGATGAAAAAACAAATGATTTTGACGATGTTGTTCAAAACTGCTTTGGTAATTGGCAAGGGAGAAAAAAGACTAGAGCCATCGTTAGTAAAAACTTTCCTATACCAAGCACATTAAAGGGCATGCTCATTACAACTGAGTTTGCCTTTCAGTCACCTATTAGCATAAACAGCCTTCCAAGCTCGGATGTGACTTTGATTCCATACAAAGAAGGGCGTTTGGCTGCTCAACGAATGTTCGCGATGCTTTGGGACGGTAAAACACAATCATCAGAACCAGTGGAAGTTGTAACGCTTTATTAATAGGAGAACATAGAGTTGGCTAAAACAGATAATTATGACGAGGCAGAAGCCGAACTTGCGCAAGAATTCAAAGAATACTTGCAGATCATTGGCTCAGAAATTAGCGAACCTTTAAAAGGTCAGGTCGCAAAAAACGGTGAAGTGTTAAGTGCCATATCGAATATTTCTAAGCAACTTAACGAAGTTTTGCCTAGTAAAGTTGATAGCATTGTAGATAGAAAGATAGATAAACTAAGCAATGATGTTATTAAGATCTACGCAGGTCAACAGTCTCGTTTAGCCAGCAAATTAGATGGCATTCAGCATATGTCCAAACAAATGGGTGCTCTGAATAAGAGAGTCTCTGAATTGGAGAAAACTCTCAAAGAACCAAGATTGTTTGAGATGATAAGTCTTGGTGTTTTGGTGGGCATTCTTATGATTAACTTATTTATATGACTTCAAATCAACAGCTTGGCCATGTGAAACAGATTGAACGAATCTTATTTTCTGGGGTGTCTGGCACTCCGGAATGGTTAAAGAAAGCGCCTTTAAAATGCGGCGAACGTTACAAAGACATTCAGCTCACTGACCAGTTTAAAGCCGCTATCAGCGCATTTGAGGATGATAAAAGTCCAAAGCCATTCGAGCTTTTTGTTCTTGGTGAAGGGAAGTTTGGAAAATCGACGATAGTTAATTGCCTGCTAGGCCAAGAGCTTTCAAAGGTGCATGGGCTGCCGGAAACTAGGTGTTTCCACCGCTATATATTTAGAGATTCTCCCTCAGAATTTACCAATTTATTTTTAAGAACAAAGACCAAGGAGCATGACTGGTTAACCTCCAAACTTGACGACGGCATACCTGTAAAAGATTTATTTGAAATATCTCGATATCGAGTATTACACAGTACGGCGTTGTCATTAGTTAAAGAAGAAAATAACAGACTGCAACGCGGTAGTTATGAGCAAGCCATTTACGAGATTGAGAGAGAAGTAAAAAAGAATGATCTTTCTAAATTTCAAAGGGACATTCGAATTGTCGATACGCAGGGATTGGATCAATTGTTTCCAGATGACCTAAAGTCTGCGCTTCAATCAAATGAAACGTCATCCAGAGAAAGTTGTCATAACTGGATGCGAGAATCCCCTAGAGGCCTTCATTTAGAATGGCAGTTCCGGAGGTGTGATGCAGTTCTTTGGTGTATTAACGCAAAGAGGCTAGGTAGCGCCGCAACGCTAGAATATTTAGATTATTTTTCAGATTACTCAAAGAAAATTGTTATTGCTTTAACTCACATTGATATTGCCAGAAGCGACAGGGAGAAAGATCGCCTGCTTTCAAAAGCACGAGAAAAGTATGGAAAATATTCTGACATTATCATCCCTGTAAATGGAAAGGCATCCTGGGAGAGTGTTCAAAAGAACGATCTCTCTAGTTATAGATCGTCAGGCATGAGTGGATTAGCTAATCATTTAATCGATTTGTGCGACAAAGATGGCACTAGGGTCAGAAATATTAGCAGGTATAAGGGACTTAGGCAGACGGAGAGACAGTATAGAAATGCCATTTCAATACTGAAGGATGATCTGTTTGTAATAGAGCGAAAATACAAAGAAGACATTAGCGTTGTTGCAAGTAGCCAAGCGAAAATTAGGCAGAAATTGCTAAACCTTGCTTTAAAACGGGGAGAAGCAGTGCGTGCCGAAGTACTATCGGGTGTAATTGATATCTCTATAAGGGATAGTGTTTCAGAGGCAGAGAGTAAGTTAAAAATACACTCAAAAAGCAGGATGCTCAGGGAGTATTTATCAGGACTACTTGAAGATATTTTAGTTAAAAATATTTCTTCTTTGAATGAGTCTATTACTCCTTACCACGTACCCAGTTTTGACGCTGACGGTGAAAAGTCTGGCAACGCTGTTTCTCATTATGTAGATACACTGCGAATTGATTTCAAGATTGACCTACCTTACCCAAAGCTAAAATTAGCCGGTCTATTGGATAAGTTGAAGGATGTTCTTGATGGATTTCTAAGTATATTTAGTAAAGAAGCAGAAAAAAGAAAAGAACAAAGATTGAAGGACTTACAAGTTGCAATTTACCGACAAGTTGATGAATCCTGGGATCAGTTTCATGTCGATATTGAAGATAACTTAAATCGAGAAACTGAACGGCAGTTTGATAGCCTATTTAATGCCATTAAGGCTGTAATGGATAAGATATGTAGAGACGCGGGTGGAACGGTTCCAGCGACAATTAGGAAAATCGATCACGCTCTTGAAGGCGTGGCGGTTCCAAATGTAGTGATTAGTAAAATGTTATCAGTCTGCAAAAATCAGTTTTACTTAAAGAAAAGATGATTCAGTTTTTCGGTCTATTTCGAATGGAACGAGAGGGTAGGGAGCAAAGGTGTGTGTAAATTTAGCCTCTTAAATTACCTTTATGTTCACTAAACATAATGCAATCTAAACCACCGAAATTATGCGATACCGATAGCGATATATTTAATTATATTGAACAGTTTTATAACCCGAGAAAACGACGTAAGCTTAAAATGTTACATCAAAGTACTCTTAGCTGACTGTCCGCAGAGTCGGGGTAAAACCACATTGAGTGTTACAATAATAAGAAGTCACACACTTAAATTTATCTTCTGAGCGTATGAGATGGAAAATTCCTCCAACTCATCAATGCTACTTACCTTTTTTGAGTTCCCCTTTGAGTCTACTACTAACCAGTCGTTCTCTTCTTTTCTAATCTCGCATTTAAATGCCGATAGTAGCTTTTCAACATAAACAAATCTAAGGGATGGGGGTTTATTTTTCCTCTCTACATCTGCGATGAGTCTCTTAATAGTTTTGTCGCCAGACTTATTTTTTAAAAACTTTAATTTTTTGGCTTCTCTTTTGGATGGTTGCTCAAGCTCATCATTGTTACTTATTTTTTTAGCCGCAATAGCATTCAATTTAACCGAAAAATCATTCAAATAGTCATCTGAGATTCCTAGATTGCTGCTATCAGTTTCTCTATAAATACCAAAACTTAGAGTTTCATCTTTATCTTCAGTACCAGCTTTCCACTCAACGCTGCCGCAATTCTGGCACTTATAGTCATTGCTAACTATCCACTCGACAATTTCATCTTTAAAGATAAGCATAGCGACACCTCCACCAATGATGGCTAGGACGATGGCCATTGCGAAACCTGTCCCTGCAAAAAGGTAAGAAGTCCAAGCCCAGAAGCCACCAACAGGCATTGCTCCGCCAATCAGATTTACAAAAAAATCTTTATCGGTTCTTTCCCGACGTCCACAATTTGTGCAAATTATGTCCATTGACGTTTCCTTAGATAATTTAAATCCGTTTAATAATTAACACAGCTGAATTTAATTTGGAGTGGTTAGATTAAGGTTATAAGTTATGTTTCCATTGTTCAACGAGAAAGGCATAAGCAGTGTTCACCATATTTAAGTAAATTTAGAAGCTATCGTTGTATTTTATGATTGGATTGGCACTACAGCCATAAGGGCTGCCTTTTATAGTCTGATCGAATCGTTATTTTCAGCCAGATAAGTTTACCCAAGCGAGATAGCAAAAACTCTTAACTAGGTGTCCGCCATATCGGGGTAAAACCAGTCTTCGTTCAACACTCCGTATATCAAAATTGAAATTATAAAATTCTCGTCCTTTTCTTCATAACTAGATCTAGGCAATGCAGACAATCTAGTGGCTACAAATGCTGCACCAGCGTAATAATTCAATGCTGTGACAAGTTTATCAGCACTATCTAGTAATCCTGGCAAAAAGAATTTATTCCCACCAAGGAATGTAATAAGGTATAAATGCGCTTGAGAATAATCGGAGTCATTTATTGAAATCTCGTAAAGTCTCCGTTGCTTAGCTTTATTAGATTTAAAAAAATCCAAAACACCCATAATAAAGTCCTGAAATAAATTTAATTAATCTAACAGCCATCCAACCATGGAGAGCCCAGCAATAACCGGGTTGGGCGCATGGCAGTAGTTTTTTGTTATAGCCCTAAGGGCACTTACTACTACTGCAATTTAACTCAGTTCCTTCCAACGATTTTTAATGTAAAAAATATTAGCCACCCAAACAAAAATATTTAAGTTCAGAATAGTGATAATAATCAGCGCCCACTTATACCTCTTTACCGTGAAGTATGACGATAAAATTATAATTCCCCCAGCAATAATTAACAAAACCTGACTCGTGTCTATACCCATCAGCAATACAATTACGCCAGATAAAAACCCTGTCACTCCTAAAAAATAACCCCAGACGTATGCTTTACATTGCGGGTTTTGGGTGATCAGCTTTTTATTCATTTTTCGTGAGATTGCAATCGCAGCAATTAAAACAACCAATATCGCAATCATTCCAACACCTTCCATAACGCCCCCTTGTATTCAGAAATAATACTGCCTTTTTTATTGATAGAAAAAATCGCAGTTTGCAGCTGCGTTGTTATTCGTCACACCAAGCCGCAGAGGTTTGTGTGGAAATGTTCCGTTTTAGCTGCGTATTCGCAAGCCTAATGCCAGGTCAATTCACGGTATGTGGGAGTGCCATAAAAATCGCTTCTAAACGATTCCAATCTGGGTGAGTAGTCTTTTTGATTAACCCCAAATTGTTGTTCGGCAGTATGGATTGCCCCATAAAGCCATAGGTGCTTAGATGTTCAAGTGCGGTCTTGCCCGACTCATTACCAGTATCAAATTGATAGATTTCGATGAATTCGTTATTTATCTTGATCGCAAACCCATCAACCGCCATTAATAATTGAAAGAGTTTCTCTTGTCGTTCGCCAAGAACGAAATTCTCAGAAGCCAACGCATCGAGGTAATGATCAATCGTCAAGTCTTCGGCGTAAGCGAGTTCGGTTAAAAAGGTGAGGACCATAACTGCAAAGATGTTCTTGATCATATCCACTGTTCCTTGTGTTTGAATCGCCACTGTTTCATTAGAGGCTTTCCAGTTTATATAGTTGACTTGTTTCGTTAGTTTCGCGGTTTTTTCCATGCACGTTGTGCACAATGCTACTGCACTGTTTTTAAATCATTGACTTCGATTCTATTGATTTGAATATTACGAGGAGCGTCAATATGCAATTTGGTGGTATCACGACCTGACGCCTCAGACACTGTAATGCGAATATCATCACCAATCCGTATACCATCTTCACTGCCTTGTTCAATGTCTAATATAAGCATTTTCAGCCCTTTGAATTTAGATTACCCAGGCACTAGACTATCGGTAAATTAACAGAGAATACATACAACAATGGAATCACACATACGTGCGCTCCTCTTTCTTATTCTGCTCCCCACAATCGAACTAGGCTCACCACCACAGGTGAGCTTATTCTTACCCTCTACTATCCATAGATTCATATCGTTGTTAGCAACTCTCAGAGGCCATAGAATTGCCCTAGATTCGTCCTCTTCCAGTGAGTCTAACAGTGTGTCGAAACTCACCACTTTGCCTGCTAAGAAACCACTGAATTCCCTATTTAATCGAGAAGAATATATGGGCCGTACTATTTTTTGCGTCAATTGCGAAAAGCTTATAGTTGCCTGGAGCGTTCAATTTAATTCCGTCATTTGGTTTATCTAATGTTGTTATGTCTGAATTGTTGATTGATACAACAATGGGGTAATGTGCATCCTTTGTAATAAATGGAATTTGTTCAATTCCTTCATTTCTTAAAACTACACTATCTTCGGTTGGAAAAATTATCGAAAAACTAGTCTGGCCATTATTTAGTTCTCGGTCGAAATACCTAAAAGCATAATCAGGCTCTCTTGGGCGTTCTACATCAAGTGTACCAATAGGCAAAATATCAAACACATTACTCATAATTGGCAGCGCAGTGGTTATGCCAGTATTCTCAGGCAGATATTGGCCATTAGGAGAGCCGATCCAGACCCCTACAACGTATTTGCCATTTGTACCAATCGCCAATGAGTCGCTGCCACCTGGTCCTGTACCCGTCTTGTAAGCGACAGGGGCGGTCCGGATGCTGCCATGAAGTCGCCCGATGCTGCCGCTATTATTACTTAATATCCAGTTTATGTGTCTGACAGTATCCTCAGTTAACAAGTCATATTGGTCAGTTTCGACATATTGATATCGATTGGCCTTCACCTTTCCTTTATTTCCTAAGGAGCTATACAGACTTACAAGTTCTTCAAGTGTGGTGCCAGCCCCACCTAGCGCGATAGGCAAGCCGTCTCCATGTCGCAAGTTTATACCTGCGGAAAAAAGTTTGGTTTTAAATTTATTAGGCCCCATCCTATGCAACACCTTTACTGCAGGTATATTTAAAGATCTCTGTAAAGCTTCTGCAATCGTCACCTCCCCATATGTCTTTTTGCTGTAGTTTTGGGGCATGTAATTGCCAATCACTATAGTTTCGTCTCGTATTATTGTTTTGGGTTGGACTAATTGTTCTGACTCGGCGATTGCATATATAAAGGGCTTAAGGGTAGAGCCTGGTGATCTAATTGCGCGGATATAGTCGATCGAACCTAGTCGATCTATGTCGAAATAGTCTTGAGATCCAATATATGCAATTACATCACCTGAACTTGCTTCGGTAACCAAAATGGCAGCGTTTGAGTTAGGTGGCAAAACTGCAGATGATAGAATTTGTGTCGACTGATACTGCAAAACAGCGTCTATGGTAGAGGTTATGTTTCTGGCACCTTCAAAATGTAAGCGCCATGCCAAATGAATGGCATCGTTCGGGAATGATTTTATGGTAGTCGGGACTGGTGATAATGCTGCGATCTCATAATATTCATAGCTAATAATTTGCTTCTGCAAAGCTCGAGACAATACTTTTTCTCGCGCTTGAAACGCGATCAATGGATTCCTGTCGGGTCTTCTATTTTCCGGTGATTGGGGCAGAGCGACTAAAAGCGCACTTTCCGCCGGGGTCAATTGCTTGGGTGGTTTGCCAAACCAGCCTAGGGATGCGGCGGTAATCCCTTCAAGGTTACTGCCATAGGGTGCTAAGGAGAGGTATAAAGAGATTATTTCAGACTTAGTGAATTGTTTTTCTAATGCTATCGCTTTTCGAATTTGATCTACTTTGTTCCAATATGATCTAGGTTGGGGGTCAAGTAGTCTTACAACTTGCATAGTAATGGTTGATGCGCCCGATACTATTCTCCCATTCGAAATCAATTGTTGGCAGGCCCTTATTAATGCCAGCCAATCAACGCCTTTATGCTGATCAAACCGCTTATCCTCAAAGGACTTAAGTAAAGCGACAAACGTTGGGTCTACGTCATCGACAGTTGTTGAGATTCTATATCGGTCATCATCAGCCAGTAGTACATTTAATATTTCGCCTTGTCGGTCACGTAATACCGTGGAATAAGAAATATTATCAATTGAAAGATTTGCTGGATAACTGTGAAGCCAGACAGTCGAAAGCATTAATCCAAAAAGCCCCAAAATAATGAGCGATTTAACTGCTCTTGGGGCTTTGCTCCAAATTAAGGAGTTGTAGCTGGATAAATTATTCACTTATTTCAATGAATCTCTCAGCTGTGTTGCCTCGTATAGCAGGTTGGTACATATCCTCAACTCGAGCAGCTGGATGCAAGTACGAACCAGTTGAAATTGCACGCATGATATAGGCTGCATTTATCTGGCCATATTTAGCCACGCTGGAGTCTTTTCCTGATGGAAGCGACCATACAGCGAAATAGCCATCATCTCTAAATTCTTCGAAATTTGGAGTAGATAGTTCCAGATCAGTAAATGTCTTTCTACCTCCGCTCAGTCTTGGATTCTCAATTTCAAATCCTGCTGGAATGTGGTCCACAAGCGAAAGTTCGCGGTCCGCCGAATCATTTACTTTAATTTTAACTTTCACGAGTATTTCTTGCGTCACTTTGACATTATTCATGTCGATAGTTTTGCCCGTTGCAGGGTCAATATATTCCTTGAATATTGAAAGCCCAGCAAATAACGCGTCAGAAAGGTCTTTACTGATACCACTTGATTCTAAAGAGATATTTATCGGCTGATTTGACAAGTTTTTCACAGTCAACCATTCCTTCTGATCGAGCAATGTTGCTGGTATTTCTGAGGCGGCGGTTTTCTTGAAGTCTAACCTCACTGGTGTCTCCTTTGGCAACTGTTTTGCATCATCTAGGATCGCACCTAAACGCACCAGCCAAGCCATTTCCTGCGTGCTTAAATACTGTGTTTTTCTAGCATCATCAAATAAATTACCTACAGACTCAATGGTGGCTTTTTTCAACTCAAATGAGGTATTTGGATTGGATAAAATATAAAACGCCACCATAGCACTATCTCTGGTGCTAGACCTGTAGTCATCCCTGGACCAGCTGTATACCTTCTCTTCGTTCAATCTCAACAACAATTCATCGCGGCGTTTGAAATCCCCTAACAAATCAAATGCGGAGGCGGTCATGATAAGTGTTGAATTTGAAACCTTAGTGTTGGTAATTAAAGAATGGAAATATCTTAATTCACCAAGGTCTACAAAATTCTGCTTCGTTGCTATATACATTGCATACGCAACTCCACTTATATTTTCGCGCCAATCGTTTTGTGACGACTTCATATATTGTTTCAAAAATTGAGTCGCGTTGTCGATAACGTGGTTCTGAACCAAATAGCCACGAAGTTTGCTCTCCAACAGAAAATCAACTGCATACATCGTTAACCAACTTTCTGGTTTTGTCGAACCTACCCAAAGTCCAAAGCTCCCGTTAGGCAACTGCATTTGCCCTATATGAGATATGGCATTTGAAACTTTTCTATCCTTTTCTGCATTCGATAAACCTAACCTATCCGCGGGCAAGTAAATTAGCGGAAATGCCTTACTAGCTGTTTGCTCTAAGCAGCCAAACATATAGAGACTAAGGCTTTTAGTTAGCCAGTCTGTGCTAACAATCGGTTTGTCGGTTAACCTCATGGAGATGCTTTTAGTTGACTCAATCGTTCCATCAAGTTGATTTTTCAGTACACCTAATTCATTCATATCTAAATATAGTGACTGTGTATGTCGCTCAATCAAACGATTGTTAGCGACCTTCAAATTCCAGCTGTATTCTTGGGCAGTACCGTCTGGGCGTGTAACTTTTAATCTTATAAATCCGTCGCCCATTGATTTTGCGGTTACAAGTGAACCAATGCTAATTCGCTCCTCTCTACCAATACTAACTGACTGTGCATCATCCATGATCTCGAAATGTGGACTAGCAGACCACTCGTATTTCAATAGGCTTTGTGGAAGCTCTAAGTTGTGCAATGTTGCTCCCACCTCAGTCTTATCTCCAATTGATAAGAACCTGGGTATCGACGGCTGAACCGTGATTGGATCCCTGACGATTACTTTACCCTCACTTTCACCGAACTTAGTATTTGAGAACCCCACTGCCATCAGGCGTAAATTGCCGTTAAATTGGGGAACGTTAAAATTGAAAGTAGCCTCGCCATTGCGATCAATTGATTGTATTTCGCTTACCAAAGCAACTGGTTTCAGAGGGTCTTTCAGACCGTCATTCATGGCGAGTGAGCCGGATTGTGAGTTAAGAGGATCTGCGTCACTTCCGAAATTTATCGTTAATCTTTCACCATCTTGGTGTTGAATTAGATGTCCATAAAGATCGAAGATTGCTAAATCTAATCGCCGCTTTGTTAAAAACCACTCGGATGGATTGGGAGAGACATAGTTTGTTAGCTGAAGAATTCCTTCATCTACAGCAGCCAAAATTACCCTTCCGCCGGGCTCAAGATCTGTTCGTACTTTGACAGTTAAGAGGCTGTTTGGTTTGATTTTTTGCGGAGAAAAAATTTGCAGTTGTGAGACCATCTCTGGTTTGTCAATTTTAACATATGAGACACCCACCGCACGCGCAGGTCCCGGATTATCGGTTCCTGGGCGATAAACGGTAGATAGAATATATACGCCAGCACCCCATTCTGGCTGAGGACGTATTGCAATGTTTAGACCTTCTTTACCAATGTCGGCGTCTATTTCTTCTAGAATTTCACCATTGGCAACTATCAGATGGAGTCGACCAGCATATGGAGGAACAATGTTTAAGGTAATCTTTTCCCCAACTGCTGCAGATGGCTTACTTAGCCCAACCCGCACATGGTCGGGAGATGCAGAAGCGCTATCTTGAGCGTTCCACCAGCCCATGCGAAACCTAAGGCTAGTAATTTGGCCGCTATTAACATCAGATACTTCAATCCGATAGTGACCCCAACTTAAATCTTCAACTTTTATATACCCAGCACCCATTGAATCAGTTACTAGGCTTCCGGAGTTGACGACCGCTAAATCAAAATTGTTAACCGTATATTGCCATCCGTTTGAATAATACCAATGGTAATCCCAACGTTCTTTGATAACACGGTACGACAACTCATTTCCGGACAGGGCATTGCCATTTTTTGAGACGTTTAAGACCTTTAAAACCGGATCCTGGTCGTATTCGTATGTTGGGCGTTCAGCGTCCGTTTTTATACCAACAAATGAATTGAAGTTGAGGACAGGAATGTCTGCTTGGGCAACGGTAATTCGCCGAGAGGGCTCAGATATGCCTGAGCGGACCGTTAGTTTCATTGCTCTTTGTTTATCAAAGCCATCAAGCAAATTTTTCGGCAACTGGAATTGTGCAAGTCCACTTGCGTCAGTAAGCATATCTTCCAGCGACCATGTCTTCCTTATTAAATCGCCAATCGTTCCAAATACATATTGTGGGTACTCCTTAAATAACCGCCTTTCATTGGTCAAAATCACACTATTTTCGACATCCAACTGAGCAGCAGGGGCCCCGTATAAAAAATCGCCTTGAAGCTCTGCTTGCACTGGGACTTCAGCGTAACCATCTGGCAAAAGCATTAAGGTCGCTTTTAATGTTTGAGGTACATAATCTTCAACCAAGAAGGAAACGCTACCTATTGGTGCTTCTTTGGGGTCAAAGTAAAGTTTTGCATTCCATTGTCCCGTTCTGGCATTAGATGGCACATCAAATCGGTGTTGTAATCCCGTAGTAACTTGTTCAGTTATTACAGTAGAAATGTCTTCCTGACCGTCGGGTCTAAAAATCTTAAGCGTTAATGGTAAATTCTGTGGCGCTATTAGATCCTTTGTTCTGGTAATTCCAGAAACGACCACGTTTTCGCCTGGCCTATACACACCGCGCTCTGTCCACAAATAGGCGTTGAGCATTGAGAGAGGGCTTGAGCCGCCAATACCTCTATCAGACAAATCAACTTTCTGGCCAACTATATTTAAAACTGAAAATTGGCCATTTGAGGATTTCGCACGAACTGCTACAGGCTGGTGGCCCTTTTGGCCACTAATAATCGGCTGCTTAAAAAATACCTTTCCAGATTGGTCACTAACAGCGGTTCCTAGGATGTCATTGTTTTTGGCTACAACTTCTGTAGAAACACCCGACAAAGGCTCACCCGTGGAGTAACTCCTAGCGTATACATGTAAACCATCAGATGCTAAATAGCTTGTTAATCCAATATCCGTATACATCAAGTATTGAGTAGGCCGATCGCGCCAGTTACTTAAACTATCCTCAAGGGTAGGTTCAATTGCCAACACATACGCCCCAGGCTCTTGCTTGTCGAGCACCTTTGAAAGATCTAGGTTATAAATTGATCTCTTATTTTTTGCCAAATCAATCTTAATAGTTTGCTCGCCAATAAAATGTGTTGCTGAATCAAAGAGACCATTTAGGTCGTAACCATCAAGCGGATTTCCGAAGCTATCATTTTTGAATCTGTAAATGACGTCTTCATTCGACAGTCGATAAACCTTTAAAACAAAATCAGTCACATTTGTGACGACAATTGGAACTGAAGGCCCTTGGTGAGTGGGCAGGACAAAAGAATTATTTTGGAAAGCAATAGATTGGCTCAGATCGGGCGTTTTAAAGGAAAATGTTTGATCACTAGAAAGCGGCGGACTTTTGCTAAATGGCAGTCCTGCCAGCATCGTCGCTCTATATTCATATCCATGTCGAAGGCTTGTTACACATACTAAATCACTTGTAGTCCTTACAGAAACACGCTGGGGCTCCCACGCATCACGACTAGATGGCTGTCTTCCAACTAGTCTGAAATAGTCAGAATAGTGTTGTTCTTTCGCACTCAATGGCTCGTCTAGTTTGAAGCAAACTTCAGGTGACTCCCCTATGGAGTTTACTTTCTGCTGTTGTATAAGGGGTGCACCCGATACATTGATGTTTAAAAATATGAGGCCTAGTGCCAGCAACATGTATGCAAATGGGGTGGTTATTATTCGGTTCATCCTTGTAACTCCTAATTTTCCAATCCAGTGACTATTTGCGATCCTGATATTCTTTTAGCAGCAAATGAAAATCATTCGGATATTTGATCATTTGTTCAATATAAAACAAACTTTCTAGCGTTTTTAGCTTTGCGCATTGCAAATTCATAATGACGGCATCTACTTCAATTTTTGCGCATTGGTCGTCACGGTTATGAATCCAATCTAGTTGTACTCTTTTTAATTGGTTTTGATCAACTTCTTGCAGTGTAGAACGAAGAGTGGAGTACTTAGTATTTAAGTGGTCATCTAAAATCCCGTACACTTTTACGGAGCAGTAAATCTCATCGTAGTAGGTTCTAGGGCTTACGCAAGCGGGTAGTGTGCTGGTTAATATTTGGACTTCGATATCACGCAACTCTGCATTCCTAATGTCTGCAAATGCATACCCACTAACAATTGTTAAAAGCACAGTACTGATAAGTTTCATCATAATGCTTCTGTCTCACCCTTATTTATTTTAACAGCCAATCAAATACCGATTTTGGTATGTAGAAATTCAGAACAGTCACTATATCGGGCATACACTCGACATTAAAACCGTTCTCTACTTCAATTAGATGTTGATACTTGCACTCAAATCCTTGGCTTTGCCAATTACTAAGTGCATCAGTAGCTCCACCAATATATGTGCCTACGGCAGTAAATTCATTTTCAGAAACTTGGTCTTCGTTAAAAACCCTCACTTTCAAAGCCAAGCCTTTTTGCGATAAGTCAGCCCCTGCAACTAAAAATTCCAATTTTTCATTTACTTGATGCCAGCTTGAACCATCACTGTTCTGTTCAGTTTCCAAATCAGGAAATGTTGAAAAAAGTACATTTGGCTTGTCCGAGTGCAGCGCGACAAGTCTCTTGTAGTCAATTTCAATCTGAGGATTCGACGTTGAGTAGAATTGACCATCTTCCATGAATCTAAGTGTTGGCTCATTGGACAAATAGTCAGTTATTGCAGAACGGCTAACGGCATATAAAGAAGGCAGATAGTAGTTCAATGCAATTAGTGCTTTATCGGTTTGGGTAAGCAGTCGTTCTTGAAAATGGCCATTAAAGTACAGATACCTAGTATTTCCTTGAGACAAAGCTACGTCATATCCATCAATAAAAGGCGACAAAATAGTCGACGAGTTGTAGGCATAAAGGATCTTGGAAAGGTTGAGGCTATCAACTTCATTTAAAAATTTATCGAGGACGGTATATACAAGTGAAACCTGGCGATTTCCAGGCAGGTTGTTCCAGGTCTTGCACATAATTTGAAGAGCGTCTCGATGATTCCATGCGACCGCGTCAGCAAACTGGCCAAATGTTAAATCTCCTATCCAAAAGAGTTTTCCTTCATTAATTGCCAAAGATGCTAAGTCAATTATTCCTTTAAACTGTTGGTTATCAGCAATTTCGTCACATCTGCCGTCACGGTTAGTGGAGCCTAGTTCAACGGCACTCCCACCAATATCCTTATCTTTTTGCAACAGAAATGAGGTATCAATACCTTGTGCTTCTGCTTTGATTTTCCATTCGTGAATTTTTTCGACAAGAATTGGTGAGCGATTGCTAAAGGCGAGATTAGATATGGCATTTTTCGCAGCTGGAAGGTTTTGTTCCGCCGCTTTTGAATACCAGAGAAATGCTAGAGCTTCGTCAACACCCGTGCCAAAACCATTTTCATACATCCATCCCAACTGAAATTGCGCATCAACGATTCCGTTGCCCGCTGATAGGTGCATCCATAGTTTGGATTCTTCAGGATCCCACAATGTCCCGTCTTGAGATTTATACAGTTTGGCCAGAATTAACTGAGCAACCCCGTTACCATTCGATGCCGGATCAACACACTTGTCGAGTATTTTAGTTTCATTGTTGGTGCTTTCCACTGCATAGCAAGCATCTTCAATCGCTATTTTGTCGGTTGATATAGCAGGCACACTATTTTCGTCATCATTTTTACTTACCTCATTTTCACTCAGCATTTCAGCCAGTTCCGATTGTACATCTACGCCATTTTTTTCGGCATTGAGGTAATAATTAAGGGCTTTATTAAGATCAATTACGGTTCCATATCCAAAGCGATGATGTATTGCAAGGCGCCGCATTGCTTCGCCATTGCCGCTGGATTCTGCCTGCTGTAACCAATAAATTGCCATCTGATAATCTTTTTCAGATGCGCCATAGGTACTCAATAGTTCAGCTGTTTTGATTTGCGCGTCAACGTTACCTTTTACAGCAGCACGCGACATCCAAGTATATGCCTCTACTTCGTCATATAGGTCGCCCTCAACCGACATAAACATTGAGCCTAGGCTTACCTCAGCTTCCGTATCACCACTAATTGCTAGCGCATGGCAGCTATCGAATCTATCGTTTTCTGAAAGTGTTTCCTTGAAGCAGTTATCGGACTGTCCAAGGGCATGTTGTGGGTCGTTGATTTCTGAAGATGCCTGTGCGTGTCCATTAATGGCGGCACTAGATAGCCATTTGAATGCCTTTTCGGCATTGAAAAACCTACCATCTGGATTTTTGTAAATCATGCCAATTTGAAATTGTGCGTCTGGATCACCCTGGGTAGCCAATGTGGAACAGTTCACTAAATTCATATCATCAGTAAGTGCTGCGTCATAGCATGAATCGTTACTAGCATTGGGGGAGGCGATCTGAGGAGAATTTAATAGAGAATTAACCTCCCTTAAGTATTCGCTTGCCTCGGGGAAGTTTTGATCAGCCAAAAGCTCCAAGTATTTTTTGGACTGTGCTAAATCGACACCTGTTTCATTATCAAATCCATCTTTGTAAATTATGCCTAATAGGAGTTGTGACGCTGGTTCACCCTGCGTGGCAGCCTCTTTTAGATAGAAAATACCCGTCTTATTGTCGATGTCACCCCAGTCTCCAAATACCAGTGCTTTGCCAACTCTAAACTGCGCATCTGCATTACCCGCATTAGCAGCTTGGTAAAACAGTGTTTTGGCCTTTACCAAATCACCGATTATACCGTTGCCATCTTCATAGGTTCGGGCTAGATCTGCTTTTGCTTGCAGGAAACCCTGTTCACTGGCTAGTTCATACCAATGCAACATTTTTTCATAGTCAACACTTACACCGCGTCCGTGTTCATAGATGTCGCCAATAGCCCATTGTGCAAATGCATGGTTTTGGTCGGCGGCGAGGTTAAACCATGAAAGAGCTAGGGTGTCATTTTGAGGCGTCCCATCACCAGTTGCATAGAGAATAGCTGTATATATTTGAGCATCGACGTCACCATTAAGGGCATCGTCAAAACAGCTACTAAAGTTTTCTTCTGGAGTGGACTCTTCACTTATGCATTCTGCGAAATTGAATGTACTGAGGAATACTAGTAGAACGGCAGTTATAAGCCTGTACATTGCTTCACATCCTTATGGCAATTTTAATTAGCTTAGCATAGGTCAGGAATGCTGGCTTCTAAATAGATTCAGGTCAATAAATGTACAGCTAACATATGGTCATATAGGAAATGACAAGGTTAAATTAAGCCCATTCTCAGTGGAAGAGAGCAATTTACTAGTGGCTCACTAATAAGGCACATGAAAATTTTTTGTTGGGGCCATCTCTAAACCGATAGGTCGAATGAGATATAGGTTATTTTAATCACTCAATCGAACTAGGCTCACCACCACAGGTGAGCTTATTCTTACCTTCTACTATCCATAGATTCATATCGTTATTAGCAGCTTTCAGAGGCTCTAGGATTGCCCTAGATTCGTCCTCTTCCAGTGAGCCTAGAAGTTTATCGAAACTCACCACATAGTCGCCCACATTCGCCCCTAGAACACCCAAGCGGTTAGGCATTAGATAAGCCTGTACCGAATTAGTATCTACCCTGTAAATAGCCTTCCAAGCCCAATCAGGGGTTCTCACGCCATGACTTTCAACGAAGTAATCGTCACTCGAATCTGAGCCAATAATCGTTCCGGCATATATCTTCAAATCAGTTAAATCACGCAAGCATTCAGACAGTAGTTCTGTGTAATACCAAGCGCCTTTCTGTCGGTTGAACTCGGATACTTGAGGGAACATATTCACCATGTACATACT
>ERZ767114.428-NODE-428-length-23444-cov-4.545984_pt1 | contig 23444 bp, 21 predicted proteins | sample MGYA00374952_ERZ767114 | MGnify/ENA primary metagenome ERZ767114 (study PRJEB28939, sample SAMN06267156) | marine metagenome | isolation source: Columbia River Estuary | place: USA:Columbia River Estuary, USA | collected 2012-05-05 ...
AACATCGCTGGCCAGATAACTGCGTGGAAACGCAAAATATCTTTTCCAACCAAGTGAACATCTGCTGGCCAAGTTTGGGCAAACTTCTTGCCGCCTTCAGAATCTGGTGCATCTGTTAAACCAACTGCGGTTGCGTAGTTAAGCAGCGCATCAAACCAGACATACACAACTTGATCGGTATCCCACGGAACAGGAATACCCCAATCAAATGTTGAGCGAGAAATTGAAAGATCTGAAACGCCGCCTTCTAGAAATGACACAACTTCGTTGCGGGCACTTTCTGGCTGACAGGCATCAGGATTGTTTTTGTAATGGGCAAGCAGTGGCTCGACGAACGCTGAAAGTTTAAAGAACCAATTGTTTTCATTTACTAATTCAATTGGCTTGCTATGAATCGGACAGCACTTAGCACCATCAATTTCAATCAGATCACCAGGAAGTTTGAACTCTTCGCACCCTACGCAATATGGACCTTCATATTTACCTGCATAGATATGGCCTGAATCCTTGAGAGATTGCAAAAACTTTTGAACTCGCTCTGTGTGGCGTTTTTCAGTGGTTCTAATGAAATCATCATTTGCGATATTGAGATGTTCCCAATTTGGCTTCCACGCTTCTTGAACTAATTTATCTACCCACGCTTGTGGCGCTGCATTGTTAGCTTCTGCAGTGCGCATAACTTTTTGTCCATGCTCATCTGTTCCAGTTAAGAACCATACTGATTCACCTTTTTGGCGATGCCAACGGGTCAGCACATCTCCGGCAACGGTTGTGTAGGCATGCCCAATATGAGGGGCATCGTTGACGTAATAGATCGGCGTCGTTAAATAGAAAGACTTAGTCACTGGCTCATCTTATTCGCATCGACGACTGCGGCATAAACGAGGCGCTTTGCTATCCCAAATTCATCAGCAACAGTTGCAATTGCGGTCTTTCGATCCATTCCGGCCGCCTCAAATTCACGGACTCTGGCCACCATATCTGCCGCAGTCAGCGCTGCCGAATCAGTTGCAGCTCCAGCAATCACGATCGTGATTTCACCTAAAACTTCATTGCTTGTAGACCACGTAGCTAATTGTTCCAATGTGCCACGGATAGTTTCTTCATATCGCTTAGTCATTTCACGGCAAATTGCACCTTGTCGATCTGCACCAAAGACTTGTACGCAATCTGCTAAAGAATCTACAAGTCTGTGTGGTGCTTCAAAGAAAACCATTGTTCGTTCTTCGAAGCGAAGTTTTTCAAAAGTTGCAAGGCGAGCACCTGCAGTACGTGGTGGAAATCCTTCAAAAGAAAAACGATCAGTTGGTAATCCAGAAAGAGCAACCGCCATTGTGACCGCGCTTGGCCCCGGAATAACTGAAACTTCAATGCCTTCAGCAATTGCATCTCGCATCAGGCGAAAACCTGGATCACTGATTGTCGGCATGCCAGCATCAGATACAACAAGTACCGTCGCTCCACTTTTTAGTTCAGCTAGTAACTCACGGCTACGTTCCTCTTCATTACCTTCAAAGAAAGATAGGACGCGAGCGGTAAAGGTAACTTCGATATCTGCACACAAGCGATGAAAGCGGCGCGAATCTTCGGCGGCAATTATCGCTGCGTTTTCGATTGCGCTCTTAAGACGGGTGCTTGCATCCCCAGGATTACCCAAAGGAGTTGCAGCCAAGATGAGCGTCATGGCGTAATCCTCTCAGTAATTCTGAGTAAACGCGCTTACTCTTGTCCCATGGCCGCAGCAATCGCTCCGATACTGATCGCAATAGCCTCATTTGTGTTGCGCCTTATAAATCTCGGATCTACAAAGGGGTACATCTTCGATGAGGTGTATTACGTCGACGGCGCACGCGATCTATTGAAATACGGCGTAGAAGTAAGTGGCAGTAGCCCCGAATTCATTGTTCATCCCCCTGTTGGAAAGTGGCTGATTGGTGGCGGAATAGCCATCTTTGGAGACAACGAGTTTGGTTGGCGCTTTGCAACTGCGCTTATTGGAACGCTACTTATTTTAGTTTTTGCTCGTTTAGTTCATGTGCTCTTTTACTCGCCGTTTTTAACTGGTCTTGGTGCGGCATTAATGGCAATGGATGGATTGCTCTTAGTGCACTCACGTACAGCCTTGCTGGATCTGTTCTTAACTTTCTTTGTGCTAATTGCAATATTGCTGTGGCACAGAGGGCGACATTGGTGGGCTGGTCTTGCATTTGGTTTAGCGCTTGGTTGTAAATGGAGCGCGATCTATTTCATTGTGGCAATTGCATTAGTGTCGCTGTATCGAATTTTAGTCAACATGGATATTCGTGATTCATTCAAACTGATTGCAAAAAAGTTTGCACAGTATGGTTTGCTTCCAATCGGTGTGTACCTGATTACATGGACAGGTTGGTTTTTATCTGATCGTGGTTGGGATAGACAATCTTCTGCTAATCCATTAATCGCTTGGTTGAACTACCACTCTGAGATGCTTAACTTTCATACCGGCTTAACTGAAAACCATCCTTACCAAGCAAACCCATGGAGTTGGCTTGTCATGGGTCGACCAACATCCTTTTTTTATGATTCGCCTACAGATTGTGGAACAAAAAACTGTGCTCGAGAAGTTCTAGCTCTTGGAACTCCTTTGTTGTGGTGGATTGGAACAATCGCAATTGCAGTCGTTATTGGTTATTGGATTAAGTCATTAATCAATCGCACAACGGATTCAGCTGCACAGATTGTGTCTTTAGCAATCGTTGCCGGATACCTGCCATGGTTTGCAATGCAGCAGCGCACAATGTTCTCTTTTTACGCGATAATCATTGCCCCATTTATGGTTCTGGCAATCGTTTACTGCGCGAAGTTATTGCTAGATAGTGGCCTGAAGCCTGTTGTTTCCCAAACTATTGTCGGCGGCTTGTTCGCACTGGTACTACTTTGCTTTTTCTACTTCTTACCTTTGTATACCGGTCAAACCATCACATATGACCAATGGAAAATGCGTATGTGGTTTGACTCGTGGATCTAATTATTCGTTAGATGCCCGAGCTTGATTGAGTCGCTCAACCGCTTCATCGGCTAGCTGCTGGTCAAAGATTTCATCACGTGAAGGCGATGCTGCTGCAAGTGCTTCGCGCTCAAGACGTTCCTGCTCTTCGGACCATTGTCCTGGAGTCGTCAGATCGATAACGCGCTTTGGTACAACGGCCTTTGGAGCATTTACATATGTTGGCACCGGAACTTCTGTCGGTTCCCACGCATTACGAACTGCAGCAGTTCCTTGAGGCAAAATAACTACACCCTTGAGTTCGCGTTCTGACAACGGGATCCAATGTTCAGTACTTGGCTTAGGTTGAACAACTTCTGCAAGATTTGTATTTGAGACACCAGAATTTTGTCGATTGAGCTGTTGTACGCGACGCTTTTGCAATTGTTCACCGATTACATGTCGTCGAACACTTGCGATGTAAATAAGCAAACCAGATGCTGGAACAAGTGCATAAATAAATGGCATTGTATTCATAGCTCCACCTATAAGTGTCGTAATCAATGTGAATGCAATTAATAAAAATGTAATTCTTCGACGAAGTAAAGTTTGACGATCTTTGGCTTCTTGATCTAGATCGATGTGGATTGCACCGCCGCTTGTTGTTGCATTTGGTGTTTGGTTAGCAACGACTCGAAGCGCGCCTTTAAACCGTTCAACAGATTTTCCGGAGAACTCATTGCGGTCATGGATCCAGCGGGGCGCAAAGTATGCGACCCACATTCCAATAATCGCAATGTAGATAAGTCCTGAAGTCATGATGGGTAAATCTAAAGGAAGGGGTGATGTTTTTCTGGGATTTAAGCGCTACTTGATTGCAGAATTTTCCTTAACAAAAGTGATGTGGTCCCGCCAATGTCCATCGATATGCAGATATCGAGGGCGTTCGCCTTCAAAAACATATCCCGCCTTTTCAGCGACTCTTCGAGAAGCAGCGTTTTCTGGACGCAAATTAATCTCAATGCGATGCAGCCTTAGCTCATTAAAGCCGTATTGGGTAAGGGCTTCGACCGCTTGGGTGGTGTAGCCACGGTTGGCAAAATTTCGATCGATCCAATACCCAATGTGACCACCGCGCATCGCGCCATACATAACTCCGCCTAAAGTGATTTGGCCGATGAGCTGTTTTTGATGCCAGATCGCAAATGAAAAAGAGCGGCCATGTCGTGCTTCGTGGTTGAGGATCTTCACCATCTCAAAAAAAGAGGGTAATTCTTTGTAACTGTCATCACCGGTATGCGGAATTGTGGCTTCCCATTGTGAAAGCCAATCTCGATTTTCAACCCGAACTTGATTCCATTGCGCTCGATCCCTAAAACGCAGGGGGCGAAGCGAGATATCGCCAGCCTGAATCGAAATCGGCCAAGAGCTATTCATGAAATTAAATGTAGCGACGCTCTAGAACTACTACGGTTACTTGATCACCAGTTTTTAGCGAAGTGTCACTTTCAGAAACTGCAATAAAAGCATTTGCATCGGAAAGTGTGGCTTGTTCATCCTGATTTTCTAGAGGAACAACTGACTTGCCATCCTCGGCCAAAATTGCGCGGATGTAAGAGCGGACACCTTCATTAGAGGCTATTGGCTTTTCAAGGGCGGCTTTAACTGATGGTCGGTGGATAGTTGCTGCACCAAGCATGGTGCGAATCATTGGGCGTACGAAAAGTTCAAAAGAGATGTACGCAGCGATTGGATCACCTGGAAGAGTTACTACTGGAGTTTTATCAGGTCCGACTGTTCCATAGTTGTGACGGCCGCTGGCTTCAATCGCCAAATCAACAGTTGTAATTTCACCCATTCCCGACAAGGTACGTGTGATCAAATCAAATGAATCATCATGGCGTTCACCGCTAATAATGATTAAGTCTGCACGAACTAATTGATCCTCAATAGTTTTTTGCAGTTGTTCCTCATTGTCCGGAATTGAGTGCACACGGTATGCAACTGCGCCGACTTCACGGACCGCAGTTGTTAGCAACCAAGAATTCGTCTCGTACTCATCGCTGGCATTTTTTAACGCCTGCCCTGGTTCAACTAAATCTGGTCCGGCAGATAGAACAACTACACGTGGGTGAGGCCGGGTTGGTAAATGATCACGGCCGATTGATGCAGCTAAGCCAATCTGTGTGGAGCGGATACGCGTACCTTCACGCAGAACCAATCGATCTCCTGCATAAATATCTGCCGCAAGGGTTGCGCCATGCGCATCGAGCAAAGGCATCTCAAAGGATTCAAGCGGTTTGCAGATAGCTAGAAGAGAGGTGAGAAACTCATCTACCCGAGTGTGTTCTGACATAATCGAACCCTACTTGTTGAACAGTTTGATCTTTGGGATTTCACGGGAGATTTAAATGACAGATCAAAAAGCCATACTGCGGGATCGTGCCCGCCGAGAACGTTCTCAGAAGTTCATTTCCTCTAATTTTAATGTCATTTTAAAGGCACCGGAAATTGAGTCAGCTACGACAATTGCTTCTTACATCTCTTACGAATACGAGCCAAGTACTGTCGAAATTAATGAAGCTTTCCTGAGAAGTGGCAAGGTCGTACTTTTGCCTCGAATAAATGGTGATCAATTGGAATGGGTGAGATGGGATGGAGATCCTGCCAATTTGTTAACAAAGAAAAAGATTTCAGAGCCTGTTGGCCCAGCGCTGACTGATCTAACTCAGATTCAAGCAGTAGTTGTTCCGGCCCTAAGAATTGATCAATCAGGTTTTAGATTAGGCCAAGGTGGCGGCTACTACGATCGCGCACTTGCATATTTGAACGCTTGGAAAATTGGCTTGGTGTATGCAGGAGAATTATCAAGTGAAGTCTTGCCACATGAAACTCATGACGTGCCACTTGATGCTGCAGCTACACCATCAATTGTTGTTCGCTTTAACCGCTAACAATTAGCTGTTAGGAAGATTGCGCGCCATCACGATTCGTTGAATTTGATTGGTGCCTTCGTAAATCTGGGTTAGTTTGGAATCACGCATCATGCGCTCAACTGGATAATCGCTGACATATCCATATCCGCCAAGAATTTGAATTGCGTCCTCAGTTACTTTCATCGCCATGTCACTTGCTAAACACTTACTTGCTGCCGAGAAGAAAGTTAAATCCTTTTCGTTATTCTCACTTTTTACTGCTGCGGCGTAAGTAAGAAGACGTGCTGCTTCAATGTTCATGGCCATATCTGCAAGCATGAATTGAATCGCCTGGAAATCAAAGATTGGCTTACCAAATTGGTGGCGCTCATGTGCATACTTTGTGGCAACATCAAATGCGCCTTGCGCTAAACCAATTGCTTGGGCAGCGATAGTAATTCGTGTGTGATCCAAAGTTGCCATAGCCAAAGCGAAACCTTGACCAACTTCACTGATGCGACGGTCATCGCTGAGTTGAACATTGTCAAAATACACTTCACGAGTTGGAGATCCGCGCATGCCCATTTTCTTTTCAGGTGCACCAAAAGAAACACCTGGATCTGATTTTTCAACAACGAAGGCGGTCATTCCCTTTGTTCTAAGGGTTGGATCACCTTGTGCGATTACTGAATAAAACTCTGATTCACCCGCATTGGTGATCCACTTCTTGCTTCCATTAAGAACCCAACCATCGCCAGAACGTTCTACTTTTGTGCGAAGCGCTGCAGCGTCAGATCCAGCTTCTGATTCAGATAAGCAGTATGAGAATCCTTCACCTTTAGCTAAACGTGGAAGCCAACGCTTCTTTTGCTCATCATTGCCACCAAGCAGCAAAGGCACTGAACCAAGTTTGTTGACCGCTGGGATGAGTGATGAAGATCCGCAGACTCGTGCGACTTCTTCAATAATGATTACAGCAGCGAGCGCGTCTGCGCCATCGCCACCAAATTCAGTTGGCACATGTGCTGCATACAAACCATTTTTAACTAGTGCAGCTTTTGCTTCACTAGGAAAGCGATGTTCTTCATCGACAGCTTGTGCAAATGGTGCAATCTCTTTTTCAGCAAGCGCGCGAACGCTAGTACGCAGTTCTTTATACTCTGCGGGTAAATCAAATACGTTATCCATTAGGGCTCTTTCCTATCGCGCTGTGCTAGTTCTTGTAAATACTGATTGTAGTTTGCTAAATCATCAGGCTGACCCATAGCCGCTTGGCGAGCGGTATTGCGATCAATTCTCTTAGCCTCGCGCGAATCATCTCGCATCCAGTTGATAAATGTCGCGACCAAAGCGATAAGGATTGGAATCTCTCCCATAGCCCAACCAATGGAACCGCCCAGTTTTTGGTCGACAAGTGCATCCCCAAGCCATGGGGTTTGCAATGAAGCGTAGAAACCTTTATCGATCAAGGTTGTCGTGGACATAAGAGCTACTGAGAAGAATGCATGGATGCTCATTGCTGCAAAGAGAATGACGATTTGAACTAAATGATGAACTCGTCGTGGATTTGGATCGACCCCAATGATGATGAAGAAAAACAAGAAACCAGCAGCCAAGAAATGAAGGCTCATAAACAAGTGGCCAACATGGCTTTGCATAAGAACGGCAAACAAATCAGTGAAGTACAAAGCAAATAGTGAGCCGTCAAAAATAGCTAACGCAACAATTGGATTTGTGTAGATAACTCCAATTTTGGAATGCAGCGCAGCGAGTAACGATCCTCGAATTCCACGTTCATCACTATTTCTACCTTGTGGCAAAGTCCGAAGCGCTAATGTCATCGGTGCACCTAGTACCAAACCAATTGGCGCAATCATTCCCAAAACCATATGCGCCATCATGTGATAAGAAAAAGAGAACTGTGCATACAAACCTAAACCGCCGCTTGTTGCAAAATCAGTTGCCGAAATACCTAGCGCAAATGCAATCGTGCGTCCGACAGGCCATTTGTCCCCGCGTTTAGTCAGAACAACAACACCCTTGATGTACAACGCGACCATTAAAGTCAAAACACCAATCATTAAAGCATTTGGCTCGTAACTAAATAGAACGCGAGACAAGGTTGGCGCAGGCGGAGTCGGGATTCCAACAATTGAAAGTGCAGGGTTGAACTCTTGGACTCCTGGTCGATCAGGGGATGCACTAGTAGATAGCCAAGTACCCATTAACACTGTAACAACCATGATCATTGCTTCAACAGTTATTAACTTTGCAAAGCCAGCCCAGTTGATTGAATCTTTGTTAGAAAGAGTTTTGCGATGAAGATATCCAATCAACACCAAAATTATTGTGGCAACAATCTTGCCAAGGACAATAAAGGCATAAGAAGAGTTCCAGGCATCGACAAAATTTAATCGTGCCCAAGCGTTAACCCCACCACTTATTACAACTGCAATCGCTGACCACAGAGCCAATTGGCTGAAACGAGGGACAGCCACAGGACGATCAACTGCAGAAAGAGTTCCTAAAGCTATGACTCCACCAACCCACAAAGACAGAGCGATGACGTGTATTACAAGTGAACCAATAACAAGTGAGTGTGAGCCACTTGATGCGGCATGGCTTTCAAACACAGGTGCAACAAGGCCTGCAATAGACAAGGCCAACAAAATGATGAGTGATTCAATTTTCTTTGTCGCAAAAGAAAAGATAAGAACCACTGTCGCCATGAGCGCTTGGAAAGCTAAATACTTTCCGAGTGATATCTGAGTTATGAAAGATCTGATTACGGTTAGATCAAAAGCATCGGAAAAGGTTGTTCCCAAAATCTGTGCCAAAGTAAAGAGAATTGTTCCAAAGGCTCCGACAACCCAAACAATTGAGGTGATTTTTAGAAATCCGCGAACTTTTTCGCCAGAAGTTGTTAAGAAACCATCTTTGTTGATGACAAGAAATGCCATAGACAGCAAGGCACCAACCGTTGCAAAACCACCAATTAAATTGAGAAACTTAAAAACGGTTGTTAGGAAATTCATCGGTTTTTAAATAATTTGCGGGCGTACAGCGATAACCCAACTGTTACTGCTACAGACATAAGAAGAAGGAGAATGACAAACACATTTGTTCCCCAACTACTGCTGGCTGGAGCTTGTGACTCTGTTGGTTCTGGAGTTGGATTTTCTGGAGCAATAGTGCTCGGTGCTTGATACTTAAATCGGTAGCTACCTTCAAGTGGTGCATCGGCTTCTGCATACAAAAGATATGAGACTGTGTAGAAACCTGATTCTGTTAACGGCCTTAATCCAACTGTTGCGCTGACGTCGTTAACCATGATGGTTCCATCATCGACTCGAACGCCATTGGGATCTGTGACTGAAATTTCATTTGCTTCGGCCAATAGTGGTAACTGTCCTGTGACGGTGACACTGGTTGGAGAAACAGACAATGTTGATCCGCTAATTGGCGAAGTACTTACTAGGGTGTTTGCGAAAGTCGCAGTTGTTCCCAATAAAGTAAATAGAAGCACTAGCGCACTACGGGCTGCGAACTTCCTCACATTTGCCTTTCGAGAGGCCCCAGGAAAGTGCCTCAATTCGCGCCAATCTTCTCACTTCTTTAGACTAAGCACATAGTCCAATCGGGATTTTCAGTCAGAACTGGAGACATGGTGCCTACATATCAATATGCATGTACCGCGTGCGAGCACCAATTTGAAGCTATTCAATCCTTCTCAGATGACTCACTGACTATTTGCCCTGAATGCAAAGGTGAAATCCGTAAGGTGTACACGGCAGTTGGAGTCGTCTTTAAGGGTTCGGGGTTTTATAAAACAGATTCAGCAAAGAGTAATTCAACTAATTCAGATTCGGCTAAGAGCACACCAGCTCCGACGCCTAAGGCTGACTAACCCTCGTGATGTGGTGGACGATCTGACTTCAACTCTTCTTCGCGCTTAGCTTGTTCGGAGGCAGCATCCAGATCAATTTCATCGGAAGTTACCTTCGGAAATAAGTCGCTCATAACTTTAATTCTACTACCGATTGAAAACTTTTAACTACAAAGAAAAGAGATATAAATGTTTGAAAAGCTTGGCCATGTGATCTTTAAGCGCAGAAAGAGCGCAGTGATTCTATTTATTGTTGGAATTCTGGTCGCTGGTGGTTTCGGCTCATTGGCATTTAGTCGTCTTGATTCTGGCGGATACAGCGATCCAAATAGTGACTCTTACAAGGTTTACGAGTATCTAACTGAAGAGTTAAAACTATCTGACCCTGCAGTTGTCATCATTGTTGATTCGGGTGCAACTGATGTCACTGATGCTGCAGTCGCACAAAAAGGAGTTGCACTAGAAAAGAAGATCGCACAAGAAGCAGGAGTTACAAAAACTCTTTCTTATTGGACTAGTGGAGGCGAAGCGACTTTGAAATCTGCTGATGGCAAGGCCGCTTACATACTTGTTTATGGTGATGGTGAGGCATTTACTCCAGAAAGCCAAAAGCTCGGCAAAGTTATGCAAGAAAAATACGATGGAGAGTATGAAGGTTTAACTCTCTATGCCGGTGGCGTTGGTGTTGTTGGCCATGCGATCACTAAAAAGATTTCAGATGATCTAAAGATCGCTGAGCTCATTTCGATTCCAATGACCTTCATTTTGCTGGTCCTTGTATTTGGAGCTTTGGCTGCTTCGGCTATGCCATTGATTGTGGGTGTTGCCGCGATTTTGGGTGCTTTCTTCATTCTTTATCTCTTCACTTTGTTTACAACTGTAAGCATTTACGCACTGAACCTGACTACAGGTATGGGCCTTGGCTTAGGTATTGATTACGCGCTATTGATGGTTAACCGATTCCGCGAAGAGCTACACCGAGGTAAAAACGTTGAAGATTCCATAGTCACGACTATGGCTACTGCAGGAAAAACGGTCTTTTACTCAGGAATGACAGTGTTAGTAACTTTGTTATCGCTGACATTTTTTCCACTGCCTTTCTTGCAGTCATTTGGATATGCAGGTGTATCCGTTGTTGCACTTGCAGTAATTGGCGCATTGTTCGGATTGCCTCCGATTCTTGCAATTCTTGGTGAGCGTATCGATAAAGGTGTTGTGCGTAAGTCTGCAATTACTCCGAAGGAAGATGGACGTTGGGCACAAACTGCACGTCTGGTTATGAAGCGTCCAGTGAGCGCAGTCGTACTGTCATTAGTAATTCTTGGAATCATGGCAGCGCCAATTACAAACATTAAGTTTTCTCAAGGTGATTCTCGTATGTTGCCAGCAGATAACAAGGCTGCTTTTGCAACTGCGCTACAGGATGAGCGTTTTCCAGGACAAACTGGTAACCCAATTGAAATCATCGTTATTGATGGCGCAGATAAATTGGATGAGATTAATGCTTACTCCCAAAAGCTTGCTCAGACGACAGGAATCGTTGCAGTGGTTCCACCTGCAGTTATCGGAAAAGATGTTCGTGTAGTTGCATACCAAGCGATGTTGCCTCGAACTCCTGAATCTCAAGAATTGATTCAAAATGTTCGAAGTATTGATTCACCTGCTGGCACTTTGGTTGGTGGTGTTGCTGCTGATTACACCGATTCACAAAACGGTATTTCGCGCACGTTGCCATGGGCTCTTGGTTGGATTGTGCTGAGCGTTCTGGTCCTCATCTTTGTCTTTACAGGATCAATCATTCTTCCCATCAAGGCTGTGATTCTTAATTTCCTTTCACTGGGTGCAACTATGGGAGCGCTCACATGGATATTTGTTGATGGAAATATGCAATGGCTGGTGGGTTCATTCACGGTAACCGGAACTCTTGATACTTCAATTGTCATCCTGATTGCTGTCGTCGTATTTGGTCTTTCGATGGACTACGAACTCTTCTTGCTTTCACGTATCCGTGAAGAACACCTTGCGGGTAAATCAAATATTGAATCAGTTGCAACAGGTCTGCAAAGATCTGCACGAATTATTACTGCAGCAGCTGTCTTGTTGGCAGTGGTGTTCGGTGCATTCGTGACCAGCGGTGTTACATCAATTAAGACCATGGGATTTGGTGTTGCTCTGGCCGTTTTGTTGGATGCAACCATTGTTCGTGGCCTTTTGGTTCCGGCATTGATGCGTCTATTTGGTGAAAACAACTGGTGGGCACCTAAGTGGATGCAGCGATTTACCTTGCGCCACTAATCTCGCGTACCCTTAAGCCATGGATTTAATCGCTTCCCTGCAATGTGAAGATCAGCCAGGCATCGTTCACGCGATGACCACTGCTGTTCTTAACTGTGGTGGAAACATTATCGAGAACCAACAGTTCACTGATCCAACAACTAATCAGTTTGTTATGCGCACTCGCTTTGAGACTTCACAAGGAATCGATGGCGCTCACAAGAGTTTGAATGAAGGACTTTCAAAATTCAATCCTTCTTTACACATTCGACAAACTGCACAAAAGCCTCGTGCTTTGGTGATGGTTACAACAGAAAGTCACTGCTTGCGTGACCTGTTGTACCTTGAGGAACTTGGTGAGCTCAACGTTGAAATTCCTTTGGTTATCTCTAATCGAGAAGAGCTACGTTCTTTGGTTGAATCTCACGGAGTTAAATTCTTATTCTTGCCCGTGACCGCAGATACAAAAGCATCACAAGAGGCAGAGATTCTGAAACAGGTCGAAGCGCTCAAGATTGATTTTGTAGTTTTGGCTCGTTACATGCAGATCCTTTCTGCGAATTTCTGTAACACATTGCCAGGAAAAATCATCAACATTCATCACTCCTTTCTGCCTGGATTTAAAGGAGCTAAGCCATATCACCAAGCACATGAGCGTGGCGTAAAAATCATTGGTGCATCTGCACACTTTGTTACAAGTGATTTAGATGAAGGTCCAATCATTGAACAAGATGTTGCACACGTAACTCATAACGCCACACCTGAAGAGTTAATTGCGATAGGTCGCGATATCGAACGTCGTGTTTTGGCAAAAGCTGTGAAGTTATACGCCGATGACAAGATTTTCATTGTCGGTAAAAGAACAGTTGTTTTTTCTTAGTCATATTTCGCTTTAACTGTAAACAAGTTGAGTGTGTCCCCGGCGGGAGTTGAACCTGCGACCTACCGCTTAGGAGGCGGTTGCTCTATCCACTGAGCTACGGGGACCTATCGTTATCAATTACTTCATAACAATGGCCAATCTTGTCATGAATAAAGTGAACGGGTAGACTCCCTAATCTAACGAAAAGGAAGTTATTCCCTCATGAGAGGCCAACAATGAAGGCGCTAGTTATAGGCGCGGGCGGAGTTGGCAGAGCTATCGTCAATATCGCATCACGTAAATCATTTATTACTGAGATGGTTGTCGCTGATCGAACTCTGTCACGCGCGGAAGAAGCAGTAAGCCGAGTCAAGGATGCACGATTTTCAGCAGCGGAGGTGAATGCCGCCGAACTGGAAGATATCCGTGCGTTGATTCGCAAGGTAAAGCCTGATGTTGTAATCAATGCCGTTGATCCACGTTTTGTTATGCCGATTTTCCTTTCTTGTGAAATCGAAAATACAAATTACATTGATATGGCGATGTCGCTATCTCGTCCACATCCTCACTATCCAAACACCGAAACCGGCGTGAAGCTTGGTGATGAGCAGTTTGCACGTGACTGGAACTGGGGAGAGCGTCAGATTTACGCACTTGTCGGAATGGGAATTGAGCCAGGCATGAGCGATGTTTTTGCGCGCTATGCCGAGGATCATCTCTTTAGTCGCATTGATTCATTTACGATCTTTGATGGTTCTAACTTAACTGTTGAGGGCTACGACTTTGCTCCATCATTTTCAATTTGGACAACTATTGAAGAGTGTTTAAACCCACCTTTGGTTTGGGAAGATGGACGCGGTTGGTACACAACTGAACCATTTAGTGAAATCGAAGTGTTTGATTTCCCTGAAGGCATCGGACCTGTCGAGTGTGTCAATGTTGAGCACGAAGAAGTTGTACTAATCCCCCAGAAAGTTGACGCTAAGAAGGTTAACTTTAAGTACGGTCTTGGTGCACAGTTCATTACAACTTTGAAGACAATTCATATGTTGGGAATGGATCGTAAAGACTTTGTAGATGTACAAGGTATTCAGGTTTCACCTCGTGATCTACTTGCCGCTGCTCTGCCTGATCCTGCAACGCTTGGTTCACGCATGAAGGGCAAAACTTGTGCAGGCGCACTTGTAAAGGGCTTGAATAAAGAAGGAAAGCCTTACGCTTGTTATATGTACAACGTTGTAGATAACGAGTGGTCGATGGCTGAATACGGTGATCAAGCCGTTGTTTGGCAGACCGCAATTAATCCAGTTATTGCAATGGAGCTAATCCATAAGGGTATTTGGAAGCCAGAAGGTGTTGTTGGACCAGAATGGTTTGATGCAAAGCCATTCTTGGATCTACTTCCTTCTTATGGAACTGAGTGGAAGATTCGCGACGAAGACCCTTCAGGAATTGTTGTTTGATTAGATGAATAACTCATTCGATGTCGTAGTGATCGGATCCGGTTTTGGCGGTTCGGTCTCTGCGCTTCGATTGCGCGAAAAGGGTTATTCCGTTGCGGTACTTGAAGCTGGACGTCGTTTTAAAGATAAGGATTTTCCAAAGACTTCTTGGCGACTCAATAAGTTTCTCTTCGCGCCAAAACTTGGGTTGTACGGAATTCAACGTATTCATGTTCTGCCCGATGTTTTAGTTCTTTGTGGCGCAGGTGTTGGCGGTGGATCACTGGTCTATGCCAACACTTTGTATCAACCTGGTGATGATTATTTCAACGACAAGCAGTGGGCAGCAATTACTGATTGGAAGAAAGAGCTCGAGCCTTGGTTTGATCAAGCACGCCGAATGTTGGGTGTAACTGAAAACCCTTATTTTTCAAATAGTGATCAAGCGATGAAGGATGTCGCAATCGAGATGGGCGTCGGTCATACCTTTCAAATGGCACCGCTTGGAGTTTTCTTCGGTGAAGGAAAAGGAATTGCTGCTAAAGATCCATTCTTTGGTGGCGTCGGCCCAGATCGAAATGGTTGTCTGCAGTGCGGCTCTTGTATGACAGGCTGCAAATTCAACGCCAAAAATACTTTGCCTAAGAATTACTTAGGTCTTGCCGAATCTGCTGGCGCAGAAGTTTTCCCGATGACAACCGCGACAAAAATTCAGCAGTTAGAAGATGGGCGTTGGAAGATCACAACGACCAAGACAAATGATCCATTTGGATCACGAGGTAAAACTTTCTTTGCTAATGAAGTAATAGTTGCTGCGGGTACTTACAACACGCAAAAACTGCTTCATAAGATGAAGGATTCTGGTGTTTTGCCCCTTCTGTCCGATCAATTAGGTGAACTCTCGCGAACAAATAGCGAGGCGCTCACTGGGGCACTGATGAAAAATACAGATATTGATTTCAGCCAAGGAAGTGCAATCACATCGTCATTCTTCCCGGATGAACATACTCATATCGAACCTGTCCGTTATGGCAAGGGCAGTAACTTAATGGGATTACTTCAAACGATTATGACTGATGGAAGTTCATCAAAAATTCGTCGCAAGCAATGGTGGAAAGCTTTTTTCACCAATCCTTATTTGTTGAAAAGAGTTCTTGATGTTCGCAAATGGAGTGAGCGGACTGTCATTGCGCTGACTATGCAAAATGTAGATTCCTATATTTCTGTGAAGCCAAAGCGCAGTTGGTTTGGTTGGCATTTAACTTCTACCAATGATCCTGATCATCCCAATGCGACATACATTCCGGCAGCCAATGAAGTGGTGCGCCGAATTGCAGAAAAGCACGGCGGCATCGCAGGTGGACATGTTGGAGATTTAATTGATGCACCATTTACTGCCCACTTTGTTGGTGGTTGTGTCATTGGTCCAGATGCCTCACATGGAGTTGTAGATCCTTATCATCGAGCTTGGAATTACCCGACGCTACATATTGTTGATGGCTCAACAATTACGGCAAATCTGGGAGTCAATCCATCTCTGACAATCACTGCACAAGCCGAGCGCGCTCTATCTCTATGGCCCAATAAAGGTGAGAAAGATTCTCGCCCGCTACAGGGCGCAGAATATGAAATGCTTAAGCCCGTAGCACCACATTCTCCATTTGTACCTAAGGGTGCTCTTGGTGAACTAACCATTCGTTAGGAGAACAGATGAGTTCATGGGCGCTTGTAACCGGAGCAACATCAGGAATTGGTGAGAGTTTTACCCGTCTGCTAGCTTCGAACAGGTACAACATTGTTCTGGTAGCTCGTGATGTACCGAGACTCCAAGAACGGGCTCAAGGACTTGAAAGCAAATATGGGATTAAAACCCATGTGATTCAAGCCGACCTTGCAACTGATGAAGGTTGTCTTGCGATTGAAAAATACATTGCTGAAAATCAGGTTGATGTTTTGGTTAATAACGCAGGGTTTGGAACCAGTAAAGCCTTCACGATGTCGACTTTAGAAGTTGAGCAGCAACTGTTGGATGTCTTGGTTCGAACTCCTATGCGCTTGATGCATGTTGCACTGCCTCTTATGAAGGCGCGAAATAACGGAATCATCATTAATGTTTCATCTGTAGCTGGTTACATCGCAGGTGGCACTTACAGCGCATCAAAGTCTTATCTGACAGTTCTTTCAGAGTCTCTGAACACAGAACTATCTGCAACCAATGTGAAGGTCAGCGCTCTGTGCCCAGGCTTTACCCGCACCGAGTTTCATCAGCGTGGAAAGATGTCGATGAAGGGGCTTCCTAACTTCATGTGGCTCAATTCTGATCGATTGGTCGAACAATCGTGGCGTGATGCCCTCAAAGGTAAAGCGGTCAGCGTTCCGGGTTGGCAATACAAGCTCTTGGTCTTCATTGTAGAAACCATGCCACGTTCCATCGTTAGAAAAGTTGGCATGAACATGAGAGCAAAGCAACGAAAGTAACGGTCATACTTACCGGACTCACGGCGGGTTATCAGCCTTCTTTAAGTGCCTAATCGATAGTATTGCCTCATTACTACGAAAGGCATACTCATGTTCCGCAAGATCGCATCACTTTCTGTAGCGCTCGTGGTCGCCGGTGGCGTCATGATCGCAGTACCTGCAGATGCAGCCGTAAAGATTTCAAACGGTGTTGCATGTAAGAAGTCAGGTCAGACTACTAAGACAAGTGGCGGAACCTACCGTTGCGCAAAGAATCCATTGAGCACGAGTACCAAACTTACGTGGTTATCACTTGACTGTGTAACAGCAGCAAACGATGCTGTTAAGGCACAGAAGTCAGCGGTTACAACTGCAGCAAACTTCAAAGCACAGCTTCCTGTTATCGATCTTGGTATCACTACCGAGACGGCAAACAAAGCCGAAATTCAAGTAAAACTGGATGAAGCGAATAAGCGATTGGTTGCTGCGCAGGCAAAATTAGCTGCTGCAACTACCGAAGCAGATAAGAAGATTTTGACAACTGCGGTTGGCTCATGGACATCGGCCACACGCGCCTACGCAAGCAAGATTCGCAACATCGATATCACAATTAAAAAGCTAGAAGCTGCAAAGCTAGCGGCTACAAATAAGCCCGCAGAGCTTGCAGCAAATATTGCTGATGCTCGTGCAAGTGCACAACTCATTTGCACCAAGGGCTTCTAACTTCAAAATAGTAACAAAAACCCCGCTGCCATACAGGTAGCGGGGTTTTTGCATCTAAGGGAATCCCTATCCCCTTGTCTGGATTGTGTTCCTACGCTTAATACATGCGCATGCTGCGTTTTGTTGCCCCGATGTTGTTTGTGGTCGCGCTCTTGATTCACCAAACTCTTCACAGCACTTGGACTGATCTATTTCTGTTCAATGCAGTTCCAATAGCTTGCCTGGTTTCGATACTCATGGCACCTGGCCGCAACAATAAGTGGGCACAACCTTTAACTGCTGTAGCCATCGGAAGTTGGAGTTTAGGCTCAGTAACTGCAACTGCTAGCTCTTATCTAGAATTCTCGGCACTTTTGGGAAACATTTCTGATGCTCTGTATTTACTTTTCTATCCGCTAGCTCTCTTAGGTTTACAACTACTGATTTCGATTCAACAAAGGCTGACAATTCTCGAACTTGTTGATGCCTCGATTGTTGGATTGGGGCTAAGCACTTTAGGTGCAGCTTTTGCGCTGCAACCAGTGATTCCCCACTTTGACGGAGATCTCAACCAATCTTTTTTGGCCATCATCTATCCAGTTGCCGACTTAGTTTTGTTGTGTTTCATCCTGGCTACCGTGGTGATGCAAGGTTTTTCTGCGCGAGGATTACTGCTATCAATCGGAATCTGCGTTTATGCCGCAACTGATTTTCTCTTCTTATGGCAGAACTTAAATTTGAACTATGTTTTTGGATCATTAGTCGATTACGGGTGGCTACTTGCATTCATTATGATCGCTGAAAGTGCATGGCAACCAAGTTCTGAGAAATCAACCAAAATCGGTATCAATCCAATTCTGATTACAATCTCTGTTTTCTTAAGCGCAACCTTGCTGGCACTTTTGGCAATTGCACCCGATAACTTTCCACATTTTATTTTGATTCCTGCAATTGGAACTTTGGCACTTGCCTTTGTAAGAATGAGTATCGCTTTAAATCAGGCACGCAGCATCGGCCATGAAAGAGTTCTGGCTAGAACTGATGAATTAACAACTCTTCCTAATAGACGACGTTTGATCTCTGAAATACAAAGTTTTGCGGTGCGAAAAGGTTCACTTCTGCTGCTAGATCTCGATGGATTTAAACCAGTAAACGACACCTATGGACACGAAGTTGGTGACAAAGTTTTGCAACAGGTAGCGCAACGATTTAGTCGAGCTTTGCCCAACAACGCCCTGCTTGCACGATTAGGCGGGGATGAATTTGGTATTTTGGTTGACGGTTCTAATGAATCGGTGATGGAGATTGCACTGGCGCTTCGTGGAACGCTTTCTTACCCATTTCTTATTGATGGCCACGAAGTAAGCATCGGAGTCAGCATTGGTATTGCAGACAATGATGGGGCAGCTGATTTATTGCAACGCGCAGATAATGCGATGTATGCGGCTAAGCGCCAGGCATTGGGGGTTTGTCAGCTTTAATTTCCTGCAAACGAGCTAGCGCTTCGTGACGTTCGACTGCGTGATCGACGATTCGCTCTGGATATCCCTTGCTGTAGCCATCAAGAAACAACCAAGGCTCATGGATTTCAGCTGCCGAAAGGTGGGCTAGCTCTGGAACATATTTGCGAATGTAATCCCCGTTTTCATCAAAACGTCGGCCCTGTTCAATTGGATTAAAGACTCGGTAATAAGGGGATGCATCGGTTCCGGTCCCTGCGGTCCATTGCCAACCATGTGCATTTGATGCAACATCGTAATCAACTAGATGATCTGCAAAGAAACGTTCGCCAAGTTGCCATTCGAGGTGCAGATCTTTCACTAAAAATGAAGCAACAACCATACGAGTTCGGTTGTGCATCCATCCCTCGACGATTAGTTGGCGCATGGCAGCATCCACAAATGGGTATCCAGTCTTACCTTCACACCATGCCTGAAATTGTTTGCCGGGTTTGTCATAACGCATCTGCGCAAATTTGGGTGCGTAGTATTCGATATCAGTCATAGGGTTGTTGAACAAAACATCGGCGTAAAATTCGCGCCAAGCAATCTCTTTTCTAAAGGTGTCATGCGCTTTGCTTTCACCAAGGTTTTGAAGCAAGGTGCGGGGATGGATTTCACCAAACTTTAAATATGTACTCATCTTCGATGTTCCATCGATAGCAGCAAAGTTTCTGTTTTCGTCGTAAGAATCTAAGCCTTTGCCAGTGAACTCTTTGAATCGCTTCAGTGCTGCATTTTCGCCGGCCTCAATGACAGAAACGCTTTCAGGCATAGGGAAATCAGGAAAAGCGCGATATTCGGCGGTTGGCTCTACGCAAACAAACTTCTTGGGTGTCACTGCAGGAGCGCGCCAACCATGAGCACACCACGCTTTGTAGAAAGGTGTGTAGACCTTGTACGGCGTTGCATCTGATGGCTTCAGCACTCGACCAGGTGCGACTGCATACGGGCTTCCAGTTCTTACAAGATTAATTCCTGCAGCTTCTACTCGTGCATCACGTGCTGCACCATATCTTTCATATTCTGCAGATATGTGTACCTGCTCGACGCCATACTTTTCAATCAGAGCCGATAGGACTTCGACTTGATCGCCTTCAATAATATGAAGTTTGTTGCCAAGAGATTCATCGAGTGAACGCAATGATTGACCCATATAGGCAAGCAGTTTTGCGCCAGCTTCTTTAATCTGCGCCTTATCCAAAATGAAAAGTGGAATAACTTGATCGGCTGATTCGATTGCAGACAACAAGGCTGGATGATCATTGATTCGAAGGTCGCGACGAAACCAGATAATTGATGTTTTCGGCGATGACATGGGATGATTAAATCATCATGCACGAGATTAAGCGCTTCCAAATCCGAGGAGTTCCGGGCGAAGTTGTCCGCACCCGTTTTGCTGACCGAATTGTGGATTATTGGACACCTCGTGGTGGTAGCGAGCACCTATTAATCGCACATGATGGCCAAAATGTCTTTGATGGAACTACGAGTACCCATAGACGTCAGACTTGGAAAATGGCTCAATCGGCAATCGATGTCGCACATGAGCAGGGAATCAAACCCCCAACAATCATTGCCGTTTGGCACAGCGCAACAAAAGAGAATCCATGGGGACGAGCTAAGGATTTAGCACCAGAAAAATTCTTTACTGCGGGTGCATATGTTGATCCTCGTTGGGCAATCAAAGATCCAACTCTTGTTGTGCACTCAGATGCGTACCTAAAGAAAATTTTTGAAGAGATTGTGCCTGCTATTCATGGCGTGAGTTCAGCTGAAAAAACCGCTGTTATTGGCTCCAGTATGGGTGGTTTGGCAACTTTGTATGCAGCGATTCAGCACCCCGATAAATTTAGAACTGCCCTAGCTCTGTCACCACATTGGGTAATTAGTGATGAGAACTTTGCGCGATCTATGGTTGAAGCCTTGCCATTAACTCACAAAATCTGGATGAGCCGTGGTGATAAAGGTTTAGATAAAGAGTATGTGCAGCTGCAGAACTTTGTTGACTCCTTAATGCGCAAACGTGGCTTTACCAACAACTTTGAATCAAAGGTTTATAAGAGAAGTGGTCACAATGAAAGATCTTGGGCTAAATACCTGCAAGAGCCACTGAGATTTTGGCTTAGCGCGTAACTTCCCAAATGGCCTGAGTCGCACCTTTTGACTTAACGGAAAACTTTGAACCAGTTGCAGTATTTCCATAAAGAGTCTTTGTGACATGTAAACCTAGGGCTGAAAGATCTATTTTTGCATTTACCCCCTTGCGCGAAACAAAAACAAGAATTGATTGTTTTTTAGATTCGCGAAGATAAAGGATGAAATCTTTCTCGGCGGCGATCCAACGTAATCCCCCATTTACAAGGGCGTCATTACTCTTTCGAATTGAGATTAATTGACGCACATTGTCCATAAAGTTGTGGTCCCACTGTGAACGATCTTCCCAATTAATGGTACGTCGCCCATCTTCTCCCCACGAACCTTCAAGCCCAATTTCATCACCGGCAAATATTGAGGGCACACCTGGATATGTCAGGACCATAGTCATTGCTGATAGATGTGAAGCGACATCACCCTTTACAACTGTACGAAAACGCGCAGTGTCATGACTATCCAACAACACCATGCTTGCCGTAACACTTCTCCAAGGCACAGACGCATTGAATTGCTTCATGCTGTTTACCAATTGTGAGCCACTAATACGTGGCATTTCAAATGGCAGACCTTGAAAGCCTCCACCTAATTCAGAGTTACGGTTGAGCCAATTCCACACCGGTCGCATAAAACCTTGATAATTCATTGCGCCATGCCAGCCCAGGCCATTTAAATCACTTGCAACAAAGTCCCCATTTTCTGCAACTAGCCAAGCATTGGGATTTGTCTCATCCATCGCCTTGCGAATTCCGTGCATTACTTCATCGTGAAGATCATCTTTGCCGAGTCTTCCCGTCATATTTCCCACATCGATACGCCAACCAGCCATGCCAAACTTTGGTGATAGCCACTTACGTACAATTGAATTCTTTCCTTCATACATCTCTTTGCGAAGTGCCTTTGAGTTGAAGTTCAACTTAGGAAGGGAGGCATGGCCCCACCACCCTACATATCCATGTTTGACAGATCTATCCCAATAAAAATATCCACGCTCTTTCGAGTTCTTATCCCTCTTTGCTTTCGCTAACCATGGATGGCCAGCACCGCAGTGATTAGAGGTGAGATCTCCCATGACTGCAATCTTTGATTTACGTGCAGCTTTAACTAGTGAGAAGAGCGCTTCATTTCCACCGAGCAGCGGATCGGCATGATCAAAACTTGATGCGTCATAGCGATGATTTGATCGCGCCGGGAAGAATGGTGTGAAGTAAATTCCGTTGATACCGAGAGATTTAAGATGATCTAAATGCTCCTCAACTCCTTTGAGATCGCCCCCAAAAAACTCAACCCCAGTAGTCGTATCTCGTCCGCGCGGGGCATCGTCCCAATCACGAGGATGGGCCCAATCTGGGATCTCTTTCTTAAGATCTGACTTTGCAAACCGGTCAGGAAATATTTGGTAGAAAACAGATGAGCGAATCCATGAGGGATATTCAGGGAGTGCGACAATCTTAAAATCATCATTGGTATGGACATCATGATCGCTAAGTCCGCGTGCATTGAGCCACTCATATTTACTTTCAGAGATAAAGACGAAGCGATATGAAGTTTTGAGATTTACGATCTCGACCTTTACCTTCCACCAGCTCTCAACAATGCCGCGCTTTTCAAGCGTGAGTTCGTAGGAACGAGGTTCGCCATCTTCATAGATTCTGATAAAGGCTTTAGCAAATTGGTAGGTATGTGGCACCCGCACTCGTAACTTGATCTTCTTGCCAATTTTTGGAGCGCTATCGCTGATGTAAATTTCACTACCATCGTGATGAGGGGCGTGGGCCATCTGACTACTTGTTGACAGCTTCAATTTGTTTGAAGACAACTTTCTCTCCCTTGATATTGAATGCGGTTGCTCTTATCGAAACTTTACTGCCGTACTTGTAATCTGTTGGAGAAAGATAGACACGGTATGGGCTATTGTAATCTGATCCAGCGTTGACCCACTTTGTAGAACCAGCTGCCTTGACAGAGAAATCAACACGGTTTAAACCTGAGCTCTTCAGTGGTGCTGAGACCTCAAGCATTCCAGTGAGGAAATCCATTCGAGCCTTAAGAGCCGCTGCTGTAATTTTGGCTGCAGGCATTACCGCAGAGGACTGGAGCACTACTGCATCAAATGCCGGGACAGTAAGTGTTACTGCGGCACCCTTATTTGAAAAAGTTGATCCGCCCAGGAGAGACTTCCACTTCGCTGTACTTGAAGTAGAAACCGTCACCTTAGATGGTTGCTTACTGTTATTAAATGCCACGAGATATTCGATCTTCTCAACTGGGTCGTATTTGGATAACAC
>ERZ767114.430-NODE-430-length-23382-cov-4.427634_pt1 | contig 23382 bp, 20 predicted proteins | sample MGYA00374952_ERZ767114 | MGnify/ENA primary metagenome ERZ767114 (study PRJEB28939, sample SAMN06267156) | marine metagenome | isolation source: Columbia River Estuary | place: USA:Columbia River Estuary, USA | collected 2012-05-05 ...
TTATTATTTTTAATATTATCACTCTTTTTAACCATTTGAACATTTTTAACACTCTGTTTTACATTAAATTCATTAGATGAAAATTTTTTATATAATGTTATAATTTTATCAAAAGTATCTATTTGGTTTATAGTTTGTATCAGTTTGTAATTATGTTTAAAAACAAGATTTAATAAAGCACCATTTAATATATTTTTTGGCATTTTTAACCCATTTCCTTCTATTAAATAACATATTTTAAGAGGATCTCCTATTGATTCTAATAATCTATTTTTCTGTTCTCTAAATCTATTATCTTTAATACTATTATGAAGATCACTTATACTTTTTCTTTCAATGACTACATTAATGGAATTATCATCTTCTAAAGAACTTTTTATAATAAAATCACCAACTATTAAATTTGTTATTTTAAAATGAATTTCTTGATTATTTATATTTATAGTTTTCAACAAGTCATTTTCTATAAATGTAAATTCTGATAATTTTTTAATAAAATCTTTTTCTCGATAATCTATTAATAAATACATGTTAATTATATAAATTAAAATATAAAAAAAACTAAAACGAAAAAGGTACCTTGCCGTCTAACTACGTAAGGTATTTCGGCAAGGAACATTTTTTTTTTTATAAATTTAATTTATATATATATGGATATTAACTTTAAACAAAAATTTATAAATATAGATTTTGATAAAATTATAAAGGATGAATTGCTAGATTATAAAGAATATGTTAATTATAAAAAAGAATATAATATAGAAGCCAATAAAAATTATAATAAATATAAAATATATCAAAATGATTTAAATGATATAAATAAAATAGAAACATTTTCTACAAAAGATAAATTTATTTATACGTATATAAATGAAAATAAAAAAGAAGATTTGAAAAATGAAATGAAAAAAATTATTTTATCACAAACAAAATTAATAGATAATTTTCAACATTATATAAACATTTTGAATACAAGTAATATACCTAATTTAGACGGCAAGGTAACTATTAAAGAAGATCAAAAAGGAAAAGGGTTTTTATCAAAATTTTTTAATTAATTATTACAACATTTTACAACATTGTATTTAATATACACATAATTTGTTTAGATTTTTCTCTTTCTTTTTCTAATTTGTATTTGTAATTATATAATGTTCTTAATTCTATTTTTAGTTGTTGTAATTGTCCTTCTAAATGTTCAATAGAATTTTGATGATTTGTTAATAAATTTTTTGTATTTGACATAAAGGTACTATGAAGATACAATATTTGTTCCAACTCTAATTTTTCATTGCAAATTGTACATGCGCAATTATCAAACGAATCACTTTTGTCAAATATATTTAATGTATCAGAAAATTTTTTATAATGTGACTGAGCTAAACAATAAATATGAAAAATATGATTACAAGATAATATTATATAATTTTTCTTACAGCCATTTGTATTAAAAGTAGGATCTTTACATATTTCACATGTCAAGTTGTTCGAGACCTTTTTTTCAATTATAAAATCTTTTTGTCTATCATCGCTACCTTGCAGTCTAACGACGTCTTCGTCAATCTCATGTATCAACTTTTCATGTTCTTTTATTAATTTTTTTACAACATCATTAGAATCATTTGTATAAATACTTAATTCACTTGTTCGCTGTCTATCGACATTGACACCTTCGGTAGAGGTACTATAATAATTATTATTATCTAAATGTTGCATAATAATAAATTTTAGATGCTTTTTTAAATTCATTTTTTTCTATTTGCAAACAATTCAAATTGTCTTTTTGGTAAAATAGAAGATGTTAATAATATACCACAATAAGGTTCTGGATTTTCATAATAATCAGTATAATCATATATACCTATTTTAATAGATTCAATTAAAAGAAATTTAAAGATATATTTAAATTCACTTCCATGACCTTGTATAGGATTACCATCTTCGTCATAATTACAAAAATGAGCTAATTCATGTAAAACAACATACATTAACAAGTTAATATCGTATAATTTTTCAAATTCGTCTCTTGTTCTTAAACAAATATGCATTTCTTGTTTGTCAATTGTATATGTAGTATATCTTTTATCTATTGCTGCTTCAGATAATATATCATGAGTATAATTTTCTTTTAATTTTTGTATAAAAACTTTTTTATCTGAATCATTTCCATAATTTGTACCTAAATGTTCTATTAATTTTACTATTCTTTTATTTATTTCTGCTAAAATATTTGCAGAACTTTTTAAATAAGCATGTGATTTTGTATTACCATTTCTAATCAAATATTTATTTTTATCTATATCTGATTCTATATATAATGTTTCTTTATAAACTGAAAATGTAGTATATATAAAATATAAACATAAAATTATCGCTATTATATATAAATAAGTAGACATCCTTATTTATAACTAATAAAAAAAAATAAAATAATTAGTTCTTAGATGGTGGTTTATAATCTAATGCTGCTTTGCAAACTGGACAAAATTGACAATTTGAGGTTTTTGAACAGTCTGCAAAATCTTTTTGTAATTGTTCAGCATTTTTCTGCAAGTAATTTCTAAATTCGTTATTGTTTAGATTTGGTGCATATTTGGTTCGTAGAAAATCATGTAATGAACAAGCTGGTTCATATGATGTAAATTGACGCCCATCGGCCATAGAATATTTCATTTATATATATATATATACATCTATTAAATAAAAAAATATTTCTTATTAGATTAAATATTGATGATATTCTTGATAATTAACGTCATATAAATTATTTTCTTCTGTTAAAAAATCTTTTGATGATGATTGAATGTTTGTATTTTCAGGTACCTTTACCGACGCTGTCGATATACGGCAAGGTACCTTGTCGTCCTTGTCGTCCTTGTCGTCCTTGCCGTCTTTATCGTTTATATTACTTTCTTGATGAGTTTCTTGATGAGTTTCTTGATGGGTTTCTTGATGAGTTTCTTGATGAGTTTCTTGATGAGTTTCTTGATGAGTTTCTTGGGGATTTTCTTGGGGATTTTCTTGATGGTTTTCTTGGGGATTTTCTTGATGGTTTTCTTGGGGATTTTCTCTATTTGTTGGTATCGTATTCATAGTGTTAAATAATGATGATAATATGTCTGGGGTAAGTAATGAAATATTATTTCTCATAGGTTGATGTTCTTGATGTCCTTGCAATTGACCTTCGCGTATTTGTGTAATTGGCAAATTATATAATGTAGATATTGGTCCAATAGGTGTTGTTATAGTTCTACGTATAGTTCTTACCGGATTTGCTCCTTGCCGTCTATCAACACCGTCTGTTCTAAATGGTTGTCTTGTTTCTCTTATTTGATCTGTAGTATTTGATTCTGTACCTTGCCGTCTAACGACGTCTTCGTTAAAGGTACCTTGCCGTCTAACGACGTCTTCGTTAAAGGTACGTGATCTTCCATAAATGTGTTCATTAATTTGTTCTAATTCTTTATCTAAAATTTTAAAAGTTTTTGAAACATCATTTTTATAATATTGAAAGTCTTTTAATCTAGTTTTCATTTTTTGATTTTCTGTATATGTTTGATCAAATTTTTTATGTAAAGAAAGAAATTCTTTTTCAGAATCTTGAAATTTATTATAATAATAAAATACCAATAATCCTAATATTACACAAATTATCGTAGAACTAGATAACTTACTAAACATAAATAACTTTTTACAATAAAATATATGTCTTTTTTTGACGCAATTATAAAGCCGTCTATCATTAAAGGTACCTTACAGAGCTGTCTATCATTAAAGGTACCTTACAGAGCTGTGCTAAAATTTAATTAATTTGTTTGTATTTAATATAATTTTTAATTATTTAGAATAAGGATGTTTTATATAATTAGTTTAAAAGAACCTATTGAAAAAAAAAGATATTTGAAATCACATGATATTGATCCATTTTGGATAAAAGGTGTTAATGGTAAGGAACTTGATAAAAAAGTTATTCAAAAACATTTTACAAAATTTTATTCTAATTATGGTCCGCGTGGATCAATTGGTTGTGCTTTATCGCATTTAAAAACTTGGAAAAAATTTCTTAGATCAGGAAAGGATTATTGTATTATTTTTGAAGATGACGTTATTTTAAAAAAAAATTTTACAAAACGTTTTGAACGTGCTTTAAAAAATGTACCAGATGATTATGATATATTGTATTTAGGTTCTTTTGGGGGCATTCCTAAATCAAACTTTTTTACTATAATATTTGATATTTTACAAATGACTAATCCTGTATTTGATAAAATCAATAAATATATATCTAAACCTAAAGTAGCACTTGGAGCTCATGCATATGTTCTTTCAAGAAAAGGTGCAAAAAAATTAGTAGACCTTTTAGATGAAAATATAAATAATCATATAGATTATTGTATACAAAATTTAGCATCAAAAGATTTTATAAAAACTTATGCTGTTATACCCAGATTAGCTTATCAAACGTCTACAGATACATTAAAATCATCAAATTCATCAAATCAACATCCTTTTATAATAACAAAATTCCTTTCTCATTTTTATTTAGATAAAATGGTAAGAGCTAGTTATATAGCAACCGTTTCAATAATGCAAATTTGTAATGTATATATAACACCTATTACATTATTATTTTTTATATTAGGTTGTATTTTAGCATTTTTTGAAACGTCTTTACAAAATATTATATTGTATTATATAATAATAAGTTTACCAGATATATGTCAATTTAATTTAATTTATACGTTATTTCATTTGTTAATATTAATAATTATACCTTTATTTTTTCATTTATCATAAAGATTTAGGTTGAAAATTTTTAAAAAAATTTGTTTTTTGATTGTAAATAAAAGTTGATTTTGACGTGTTTGTATTTTGATGAAAATGTTTTTTACTCGTATAATAGAAATTAGAACAGATAAAATTATTTTTCATTTCAATTATATCACGATGGACCTTTTTAATAACTCGTTTTTTAGCCACGTCATATGGTCTCATTACAGAATTACATTCTTCATATGTTAACCATCCTATATTTTGCACTTCTCCTGTTTGAATTTTATTTTTATAATCTATTTTTGGTGGTGGTATACCATCTTTCATTTTAACTAAATAATAAATATGTCTATATTTTATACCATTTGTACCACGAAATTCTTCATGAATAGTTGGATAATTTTTTATAAAATCATAACATAATTTATCATAACCAGTTTCTTCAAAAAATTCTCTTTCAGCACATGCTATATTTGTTTCTTTCATATTACGTCTACCTTTAGGAAAACCTAGTTCAGTATATTCAAAAGAAGAATGTGATTTTTTGATTAATTCTTTAATATTTAATTTTTTAAACTTTTTATAAGCTAATTCATATTCATTTTTAAAACATTTTGAATCGTGATTTACCCATAATTCTCCCCAAATTTCATCAAATGTTTTTGTTAACAAATTATGTTTTTCCTTATTTGTCATTTCATTTAAAAAAATTGGTAATGTTTTAGAACATTCTTTTTCTTCTTCTGGATATTTTCCTCTGACAAAATCTGTGAATCCCATAGTATCTTTTCTTTGTATCATTAAAAATTTTATCTTTGGATAACTTTCATCATTTACATTTGTAAAAGTTTTTGACAATGAAATAACTTCTTGTAATTTAGTATTTTTATCATTTAATTCTTCTTTTTCATTATTTACTATTTTAAAAGCAATGATTCCAAAACTAGTAATAGGACCTGAACAATCTTTAACAACATGACCCTTTTCTCCACAATTTACACAGTAAATATTTTTGTATTTTTTATTTGTTTTATCTATACCTTGCCGTCTATCATCAAAGGTACCTTGCCGTCTGTCATCAAAGGTACCTTGCCGTCTGTCATCAAAGGTATCGTCAAATGTACCTTGCCGTTTATCATTAAAGGTAAAAGAATAATTATAACTAGAAAGTAAATCTTCTTTTAAATAAATATATTCTTCACTTGTTGAATCACTATAATAATTCCTTTCATCTATCGTAATCGTTTTATTGCATCTTGTATTTTTTTCATTTTCGTTGTTTGACATAACATATATAAGTTAATTATCTTTATTCAACAAAATAAATTTTAGTTTTAAATTCGTTTTTTTTTATATACTACTATTATACTACTATTATATTAATGTTTGACTTGTATTTATTCAACACCATTATAAATGCATTATGGTATTTATTTACAGTATTGTTTGTTCTCTATAGATATACAAAATTCTTTACTTATATTTACAATTTTGTTAGATTTTGTGGAAAATTGGTTACAGGAGCTTCCTATGTTTATAGTTTTATAAATCCTCCTCCCCCTCAAGTTGATTTAGAAGCACAATATTTGCAAGAAAATAAAAAGAAAACATTATATAGTAAATGTAAAGGATATATTGTAAAAAATTATAATTACTATTATAGAAAATTTTTTAAAACAGGTACCTTTACCGACGCTGTCGATAGACGGCAAGGTAACTATAATACATCTGAGGAACAATATAGTGAATATAGTGAATTAACAGTGAATAGAAATAATCAAAATGTTTTTCCATTAGTAGAAACAAATTATGGAAGTGGAATAGATTTTTCAACACAGTTACATAAATCAAATGAAAAACGTGAAAATGATATGTTTAATAAAAAAATACAAGAATTAGAAGTTTCCGAATTAGAAATAGAAGAACATAATTGTTATATAAAAAATGAAAATGAAAATGAAAATTATGTATTTAGAATTGGTGAAAAGACATCTGATTCTGATTTAAAAGACAAAATTTTATTAAATGAAAATTTTAAAACAGATTTTATAAAATCAAGAGAATCACTTAATGCATTTACAAATAATGCAGGTACCTTTGATGACGATGCCGATAGAAGGCAAGGTACCTTTGATGACGACGTCGATAGACGGCAAGGTACCTACACGGAAAATCTTTCAAATGTTAATTTAGATGAATTTTATTCAGATTCAGATTCAGATTCTGATATAGAAATAAATTCTGATACAGAACTTCCATCCGATCTATTTATGTAAATTATATATTTTTATATAAAAAAAAAATATATATAATAATATTATAACTAATATGTCTGATAATACATTTATTAAAAAATCAGACTATGATAAAGATATTAAAAATTATATCAAAAAAAAAGATTATGATAAAGATTTTAAATTTATTAATAGCGAAGTTAAAAGATATTATTTAGATATATCATCAAATGTTTCAAAAAATTATGTACAAAAAACAGATGTTGACAAGTATTTAAAAAATGCATCAGATAAAATAAAAACCGAACTTGGTAAAGAAATTAGTACAAGAGGACTAGGTTCAGCAGGACCACAAGGACCACAAGGACCATTAGGACCACAAGGACCACAAGGACCACAAGGACCACAAGGTATACCAGGTTCTGGTGCAGATTATACAAAAGCAGTTGATTTTCAACTAGGTAATGCTGCAGCTCCAGAACGTGGTCCAGTTGGACCAGCACGTGCTTTGGTTCGTGATGGTAGTTCAAGCCTTACTATAAATTATGACAATGATTTTACTGGTGGTGTTAATATTAATGCTAATGGTGGTTTAAGAGTTGGTGGTAATAGTAATTTAAATGGTGATGTAAATATTGCAAGAAACTTACGTGTAGATAATGGAGTAAGTTTAGGAGGTTCTGGTGAATTTAGTATAGATTATCCAAATGTTGGTGGGGGTAGATTTGTGGTTGATAAAGAGGGTAATGTTAAAGTCAGAGGTACAGTTGATGCATCTAGATTTACAATTAATGGCCAACCAATTAATACTGCTGCAGCTGCTGGTGGTGTTGCAAGTAGTACCCCAGTTGATTTTGATATGTTTACTAATGGTCATGAAGCTAAATTTTCTGAAGGGTGGGTATTTAAGGGTGAGAAGCCATGGGATCCTAGTATTCGTGGAGGAAATGACAGAACTGGTTTCGCACATACTAATGAAGATCACGATACTGATACAACAAATAGAACTGCTGATATTAAAGTCCCTGATGTTATGAAATCTGGTTTCTTATTTCATTTACCTTGGATCAATTGTAGAGATTTTGACATTTGGGGTGTATTAAAAGGTGGTGAAGAAGTATTTATTCGTCGCGTTAATGCTTATCAAAATGTTCGTAATGGAGAAAGAGGTGGATTTCATGATGGTGTTGCAGTAGTTTCAATTCCTCGTGTAGATAGATTTACAGACATTCGTATTAAAGGAGTAAGAGGACGCATTCATTATATGGGAATAGGATGGACTAGAAATCCTCTCGATTCATATGCTTCAGGTGCAGAATCTGGATTTGTTTCAGCTAGAAATGTAATTGGTTCAGCTATTGCAATAGGAGATATTCCAGCTCCATCAGATTGGACAGGTGCCAACTTTAAACGTCGAGATGGTCGTTGGAGTCATTTTGATTGGAAAGATGACCAAAGAAATTATATTCGTGGTGAAACAGTTATTGATAATACAGCTAGTTTACAAGATAATCAACTTAGACTTCGTGGTATAGCTGATGGTAATCATTATTTAGGATTTTCAGGAGAAGTTGATGGAGCTCGTTTACAAGGACATAAAGGAGGTCAATTAGGTACAAATTTTGGCGGTGATAAGACTGCATTAGTTTGGAATGCATCTGGAGACGTTACAGTTGCAAGAAATGCTTTTGTTGGAGACAATCTTATTATGAGCGGAGATAATTCTTGGATTTTACATACACCTGATGATGGACGTAAAACATTTTATATTGCACCTGGTAAAGATGGTGCAAATTGGGATTGGGGTAAACAAACTAAATTTGAACAAGACGGAACTGTTCAATTTAGTAATAATGTAACTATTCCATCAGGAAAAGCATTGACAATTAGAGATCAATATCATGGTTTATCATTTGCTGACGATATGGATGGTCCAGCACTATATGGTTATGGTGGTGGTAAATTAAGAGTTGCAGGAAATGCTAGAGGAGAGACTCCGGTTGATTCTTTAAAATGGAATAGAGATGGTGTTAAAATTAGTGGCAAAATATGTGGAGACACCGAATGTGTAAATGTAAATGATCTAGTAAAATTTGTAAAAAACAACTCACAATTTAAAGAAAATTTAACATTATCAACTCCATGGAATGATGAAGGTGGTGGTAATGTTATTTTTTTAGATAGACATGATGTATCTTGTCCATCAGGACCTCTTAATAAACTTAAATTATCACGTAAAGGAGATAATAATTTTAGGTATGATTATGGATGTGCATCTAGTGGCATTACCGGTGATGCAATTAATAAAAATACAGATTGGAATGATGAAGTGAATACAATGTCTTTAAAAGATCATGATATTAATTGTGGAGAAAGTGGTGTAATAAGTCAATTAAGATTAGTTCGTGACGGTAAAGGTAAATTTAGATATGATTATAAATGTTTACCTTCAAACAGTAAATTAACATTACGTACAGATAATACTCCATTAGATAGTGATGGAGGTGGTAATAGTATATTTTTAGATAGACATAGTATTCAATGTAAACCTAACGAAGCATTAAATAGATTAAAATTAGTAACTGATAATGGTAATTATAAATACGATTATACATGTGCTTCTTCTCCTTTATAATCCTTCAATGTCATTTAAATTCTTTTTAAATTATTTTTAAATTCTTTTTATAAAATTTTATAAAAAGAAACAAGTTTTATTCTTTCATCGATTATTGTTTTAATAATATTTGTTATATTTCTTCAATGTCTTCAAGATCATCTTCTATTTCAGGGCCTTTTAAATAATAACCATTTAATTTAAGAATTCTTTTTTTAGGATCTATTTTCATTTCGCAACACAAAGAATTTTCTAATTGTGTGATAAAACTTGATAATTTTTTAAAATGATGTCTTAATCCATAGTCTTTGATAAATATTTCTTTTAATTCTTCTTTAGTAATAAACTCTTTAGTTGTTCCTAAAACAATATTTTCATCTATAAATTGTTTTATGATATTATTATCCATTTCAAATTTTTTAGTAACACGTACAACAGATGATGGTGGTATTAATCCTTCTAAACGATAAAGTTTATAATATTCTATTAAAATATTCATAAAAATACAATGATAATTTTCTAATTTCGATTTTAATTCTTTATCAATTTTAAACTCGTAAATACCCTTTTTTATATTCTCTTGATCAGGATTCTCTACAAATCGTGATACAAATTCTGTTATTTTTAAACGACGAATTGTTCCACCATCTGTATCAGATAACCCTGGCTGTTTGTTTGTTGCTAAAAATAATTTGGCCATCGGTTTAAATGATATTTGACTACTGTTTAATTCACGTGTAGAAATACGATCACCTCCAGTCAAACTTTTCATTATATCGACTTGAATTTGATCAGTTGCTGCCGGTTCTTGCATAATAACACATCTTTTATTTCGGATACTAGCCAAAGCACTATTTGCACTACTTGCGTTTTCTCTTTTACCAGTTATCAAAGAAACAGGACTAATACAAGCATAATCTCCTAATGATTTTAAATGAAGATCCATAATAGTACTTTTTCCATTACCACCAGATGCATTTTTACCACTCCATACGTAAAAATTTTCATCACGATTATGACCATCTAAACAACTTGCTAAACTTTTTAAAGTAAAATCACGTACATCCTTTTCTGGTAAAATTTTATAAACAAGATCCATTAATTCAATATACAAAGGATCATTTTTAGCATATTCTATATATTCATATCCAGTTGATAAAGAAATGTAATCACTGGATCTCCCCTTACGAAATTCCATAATATTTAAATCATATACTCCATTATCAAATCCTAAAAGATCTTTGTCTTGATCAATAATTTTATTAAAATTTTCATTATAAAATTCAAGTTCTAAACAATTTAGTTTTAATCCATTTCCTAAACGTTGTAAAATATTATGATAATTTTTTATAATTTCTTCGCTAGCACTTTCTCTTATTAATTGGCGTCTATATTTTTCTATTTTTGTAAATACTTCATTAATTGTTAAAACACGCAAATTATAACTTTTATTTTCTTTTTTCCACCTAATTCCATTGAAAAAATACCATTCATTCTTTTCTGGTGAACTACAAACAAAATTTTCACCATATAATCTATAAATCAATTTACTAAGGATATTGTCAAAAGGACGTAAAAACTTGATATCGTGATTAGGTATTTCTTTTGATAATTCATTAAATTCTTCCTGGTTATCTATTTTTGCTAAATAAATCAAATTATTAATGGTATATATATAATCACTATTTTGAAATGAATCCCAAGCTATATTTGCCTGACTTTCATTATAATTTTCCCACTTGGAACTAAAATAATGCCATAAATCTACGTATTCGCGGTTAATAGATGATAAAATATAACCAATATTTAACCATTTACTTCTATCTGACCATCTTTCCGGATCAAGAATATCTAAATATTTTCTTACAACTTCTTTGTCTGAATATATATCCTCATCATTATTCATTAAATGAACCTTTTTTGAATTGTCCTTTTTACGTTCTGATTTGTAATTAAAAAGTATACTGTCAGGTTCAATATTTGTAATACATGTTTTTAAAAAATGTTCATAAGTTGTTTCCTCCGGTGGTATAATAGTTTCTCCTAATTCTTTTAAAAAAGTATCTGTGTCTAATAAATATAATGGACGACTTTGACCACATTTCGTAGACAACAGTGTACGAAAACAGATTGGCGCGTATACCTTTGTATCAATAATTTTACTATCAAATAAATCGCGAAATTTATGTTTTAATTGTTCTTCTAAATAAACTTGGATACTTTTTGCTTTTGTAAAATGAATTCCATCGAAAATAATATGATAACTTTTCTTTTCGATGTCTGGATATGATTTTAATATGTATACTCCCTTTATATCTGGTAACATTTCTCTTATTGTATTTATAATATTGATAATGTCTGTTTTATGTTTTATTTCTTCATCTAATCTATTAACTCTATTTTTTAGTGTACCTTCTGTGTCATTTGTATTGTCTATTTTCTTATCATAGTCTATATATAACTTCATAGGTTGATGAGCACTCCATGATTCATAATAATGTGATCTGTTAGGAGTAAGACTTTGAATTTTATTCCATATATTATGATATGTATCTGCTATAAAAATTTTAGATGAAGAGCTATTAAGATCTCGTTGGAAAAAGGATAGGTGATTTGCTTCACAGTATTTTATACATTCCGCTTTTTGACCTTTTGAAAATTCCATCCCAATAGATTCAGACATTTTCACTACACTTGTTATCTTTAAATAAAATAAATATTAAAATCTATTTTATTCAATTATTTATTGTAAAAATAATGAATTTATACATTCAATAACATTTTTGAAACGATTTTTATGAATAAATAAATTAAATTGTTCTTTTACAAATTCTTTATTGAATTTTCCTTTGTCAATTATTGTATAATACGTTGATCCATTATTTAAAATAATTTTACGTTTAAGTATATCTCTTGTCTTTTGTTTTTTTGAAACATTTAAACTATAGTGCCAGTACCATCCATCCCATAAAATTGCAATTTTTAAACTTTTTATATAGATGTCACAATCCCACATATTACCATTTTTGTCTTTAAAAATTTGTTCATTACATTGAATATCATCTTCACCGAAATATTCAATACATAATTCAGAAAATAATATTTCATTTTTAGAACGTCTTTGTTGAGATGCTGCTGATGCTACACCTCCTTTTATACCATTAATCTTACCATTATTTATATTTAATTGCTTCATACATTGTCTTGAACACGTTTTTCTTCTACCTCCATTAATAATTGTTTTACATATAACACATTTATGACTTTTTTGTAAGGCTAATCTAGTTTTATTATTAGTTTCTTCACTTCTAATTCTAATACTATTATTAAATGACGCGTTACAACTTCTTGAACAAAAATGATTTTTACTTTTTTTATATTGATTAAATAATTTTGTAAATTCTATGTTACAATTATTACAATTAACTTGAACTGAATTATTTCTTGATAATGGAATATTAGCTAAAATTAAAGCATCATTCCAAGTACCAAATTTATTACCTATAGTTTTATAAGAGAAAGGGTGTTTTTTATCCTTAGATAAAGGTATTTTCTTATTTTTTTCATAATATCCTTTTAAATAATCTAATATAAATTCTTTTGTAAATTTTTCTTTAGACATCAATAATAACTTATGAAAATGAATTATTATTCAATTTAAAACGTTTTCTAAAAGAAAATTGAACCTTTGTTTTTATTAAAATAACCCAAGACAATCTTTTCAGACTACCTTGGGTTATTTTGTATATTTATTGTCTGTACGGTACTCGAAACCGTCTGACTCGCGTATAAGACGAGCATAATAACCCCTATATGAACAGACATATCAAGTATTTAAAATTGATATGTTTGTTAAATTTTCCATCTGAGTTCTATGAACAGAGTGAGTTAAATAGTTTAATGTCATGTTTAGGACTTTTGATGCTCAGTGGGAGGATCGAACTCCCGTGACGGACGTACTTAAAAATTATAAGATCCGCATATTAACCACTATATGAACCGAGCTATTTAAACAGTTTAATGTCATATTTAGGACTTTTCAATAACTAAGTATTTTTATTTTTAAATTCTTTTCTATATTTTTTTGGTTAATGTTTAATATTTTTTCTATTATTTTTTTGGTTACTTTTTTCTTAAAAAAGTAAAAGTTTATTATGCAACAACACCTCTTTTTACTCTTCCCTTAGGCTTTGCAACAGGGACAGCCTTTTCAACAACAACAACTTGTTCTTCAAGTTCTTCTACTTCTTCTTCTTCTTGTTCGTCACTTTCTTCTACTACATCTTCGTCGTCTTCTTCAACTTCTTCAACGTCTTCTTCAATTACATTTAGCTTTTGAGTTTCCTTGACAAGTTCATCTTCATTTTCTGATTCTAGTTGTTCAACGTCTTCGACTTCTTCATCAAGCATTGCATAACCAGTAATACTTTGTTGATTTCTGTAAACCTTTGCTTGAACAAGCTTCCACTTTGCAGAAACCTTTGTTGTAATACTAAGATAAACAAGTTCCAATACACAAATAACTTGACTACCCTTAGGAACAACCATATCAAAGTTTGATTCATTCATGTCAATTTGTTTCTTTGATTCGTCAAACATTAAAACAGGAGTCTTGAATCTTTTGTTACTCAAAAATCTACCAGTGAAATTATCAGAATCCCCTTCACGTTCTCTATCAAGTTTTGCACGAACTCTTGATGGATAATCCAAAACATTACCATCCTTGTCAGTTGGAATTTTAACAGAAGGTGCATAATAAGCATCTTCAATAGTTTCCATTGAAACCTTTGGCTTACCCAACCATTCCTTGCTCTTTGACATGATAGCATTCTTTACCAAAGAATCGAATCCTTCCAACTTATTGTGAAATTCCTTGATTTCAACTGAATTCTTGTCTTCCTTGTCTTCTCCACCAAAAGATAATTCCATTTCAAAAGAATCATCCTTATTATCTACAGCATCCTTCTTTCTCCATCTCTTAATACCATTTGGTACATACATTTTTGGTGTTTGAACCATAATCTTTCCGCCATTGTAATTTACATATACCATTTTTCTTCCATGATTGTCGGTTTTTACGTCGCTAAATGAAACTTTGTTCAAATCAAGATTGACTGCTTTAATAATAGACATTTTAATTGTTTTTTTTGTTACTGTTTTGTATAATTAAACACAAGATTTTTTATAAATTCAATTTTTTTTTTACTGTATATATACTTTTTTTAAAAAAAAGTAATCAAAAAACAAAGCTACGCTTAACATTTTAAAAAAAGTATATATATAAGCGTAGCTTTGTTTTTTGATTACTTTTTTTAAAATGTTAAGCGTAGCTTTGTTTTTTGGTTACTTTTTTTTAAAAAAAGTAGTTTTTTAAAAAAGTTAAATGACTCCACGTTTACTAGAAAGATTAAAGTTATCAATAACATCTTGAATTTCTGTAATTTCTAATGTAAAAGAATAATCAAGATCATTAAATTCGTAAAATGTACCATCGTAATTTAAAATAGAAAATTCTAATTCTTCCAGACTATTTAATGGCACAGTATCGAAATTTTTAGGATTACTTAGATAAGTAAATACCATACTTCCAGGTGATTCTGATAAAGATATTCTTGCAAAAATATCACGTACCTTTCCAGTATTCATCATTGTAGAAAGTTGTGGTGAAGCTAAAAATGAATAATTTTCGCCTTGTAAATTAATAGATCTATTTAAAACATTGTTTTTTGTATTTGTTTGTTGACCATTAAAACCATGTAATAAACTACTTATATATAAAGAACTACCACCACCTTGTTCTATTGATGTAGCAAAATATCCTCTATTATAAAATGTAAATGTATTTTCATCTAAAATATCTCTTACAGTAAATTCTTTTGAATTTATATTTAATTCAGATATCTCACCTACAGTAATAGCATTGTATAAATAAAATTTTTGATCAAATCCAATAATACCTGATGTACCTTGTGATATAATTGGATAAGAATAAGGTACTGTAAAAGTATCACTACCAGTTACAGTTACATTAAAAGAATCATCTAATAATGGTGTACTATTTGTTTGACCAAAACGAATTAATTGATTATCTGTAAAATTGTGTGGTAATTGTGTTTGTAAAACTAATAAATTACCAGCAGTTTGACCAGCTGGTAAACCTGTTGTATTTTGTATACTGATAATTTTATTAAAACCGTGATTTGGAAAGGAAACTGTAAAAAGTCCTGTTGCTAGATAAGCACTTCCATTTAAAATTGTATCATTGTTAAATGTACCTGTACGTGTATTAATCACGATACTATTAGAACTAGGGATAGCATAAATACTAAAAGAAATATTTGAAATATTAGGTGACGATTTAATATTTTTAATCATAATTGTATCTCCTAATTGCAAGTTATGGTTTGGACAAATTATGGTAGTTGTAGACGATGAAATTATAATATCTGTTATTGGTATAGTATATGTAGTTAATGGTTTATATCTTGATATAATTCCACCGGAACCAACTGGATTATTAATACTTTCTCCTCCAGATGGAAGAATTCCTCCTATTACAAAACTTTTATCTTCAAAAACATTTAATAATTGAAATGTTTCATCTAAATTAGGGGTAGTTTTTGTATCAGATAATGTAATTCTTAGACCTTTATCATTTAATGTATAATTATGTTCTGAATGTGTACTAATTAAAATAGTATTTGTATTGTTATTTGAAATAGATTGAATGTTTAAAGTTCTTCCATTAAAAACAACTTGACCAGATCCAAAACTTTCTAATAATAATGTTGAATTTATACTTATAGAAAAAGTTGTAGCTGATATAATATCTGTAATAATAACAGCACCATCTATGTTTGGTGAAACGCCACTTGAATATATCATACAAACTTTTCCTAAAAAGTCTGTCGTGTTTGAAAATAAATGATTTGTAGTAGTTGTAATATTCGCCTGATATAAATTTGTAATTGATTTTATATAGGTATTAATTAATTGAGAACTATTTTCTAATGGATAACCTATGTTTTGAGCAACTGTAGTAGAATGTTCTCCAAATAAAAGTTGAAATGGTGCAATTTTACCAGTTTTTAAAGTATTTCCTCCACCAGTTAATGTTTGAGAAGCATTTACATTTATTTCAAAAACAAACGTATTCTGGTTTAAAACAGATATTTTTTGTTTTGTATTTAAAGTACTTCCTTGAATACCAGCTAATGTCTGTGCTCCAACTAAATAAATAGAATCGCCACTTGAAAACCCATGATTTGGAGCTGTTACTACAATAATTCCTGTGTTTACAGAAGTTTGAAGAGGATTATTACTTAGTTGTGTTAATATAAGAGAAGTAAATGTAACAATATCTGTATCAATATCTAATGATACTAAAAAATAATGAAAACTTCCTAAATTATCTCTTCTTTTTACTAATGAAATTTTATTACTCATTTCTGATTGTAACGATGACGAAACATAACTACCAGTACGTAATTGAACAATGTATTCTGGATATGTTTTTGTAATAGCATTTAAAATATCATTGTCAACGTCTTCTTTATTTCTCCAATGAATATGATGATTTGTTGTATTAATAACAGCATTTGTATTTGGAAATTCAATACTAGCTAATCTAATTGTTTTTACATTGTAAAAAGTTTTTCCTAAAAAAATTTTAAAATAACTTGGTTTTTTATATAATAGTTTATTACGATCTCTTGAATCAATGCTTACATATGTAAGTATTTCTTTTGTTTTTCTTTTTTGTTGCTGTGGTTGAATATTACTTTTTGGTGAAAATTTATTCGTATTCATTAAACTTTGATCATCAGTATCTTCTTCTAATCGAATACTTCTAATTGATAATCTATCAATGCTTTCTTTTAATTTTCTTTTTTCTATTATTTGCTGTTCATTTTTATAAAAAGTTTTAAATTCGTTATTGAAATCATCACCGATTTCGTTTGTTAGTTCTGGTTCTGATATAAAACTATTACTATATAATAGATCATTTTCATCAAAATCCATACCTATTTATCTTATTATTAATTTAAAAGGCGAAAAAAATACATGAGATTTAACTTATTTATTTTTTAAAGAATTAATTACTAATAAGATAAAAAGACCAAATATTAAATAAGAAACAATTTCCATCATTTCTTCATTATCATATATATTAAATTGTCTACTAATCATATCTCTACATCTACGACAATCTACAATATGTTTAATATAAACATCACAGTCGTCTTGTTCAAATTTTTCTAGTTTTTTATTTGGTAAAGGAACTATTTCCTTTATTTCCGGAATTAAACTAGCACCATACTCTTCACTTTTATCATTGTAAGCTCCGTATAGATTTATGTTTTTATATTCTATATCTTTAATTGATTCTGATACAGGTGTATTATAAAATCTTAAATTATTTTGAATAGGTGATTTTTCAAATGTAGAACTAGCAAAATCACCACTTCCAGAACCTTGCTGTGTAGGTTGTGATTCTTTATGACCTAATTCTTGTGGTTGTTGTTGCTGCGGCTGCGGCTGTTGTTGCGGAGCTAATGGTGTTTGTAAATTACTATAAAGAGATTCGTCATATACTTTATTATTTTCAAAATTAGGGAAAACACTTTTTATATATGAATAACTCATATCTTATTATTATTACTCTGTAAAAAAAAATTTTATATATATTTTAAAATATATAATCTAAATATATATATTTTATATCTTTGTATATAATATATTTATGTTAGATAACTTTATAAGTGAAATTATAAAAGGAGCTTTTATAGCCTTTTTATATTTGCAAATAACATTGACAAATGATACAACCTTTGAAAATATTGCTAAATTTACATTTTTTTATTTATTAATGGTATATGGAGCATTGATATCTGGTATACAAACAAATGCTATTACAACAGCATTTTTAACAAAAACAGTCTTTACATTAATTGACGAAAGAATTAAAAAAAAGGATTTAGATAAAGAACTACTTTTTTAAAAAAAAGTAACCAAAAAACAAAGCTACGCTTAACATTTTACTCTTAAATAATTTTATTTGACATTTTAATAAAATATACTTTTTTTAAAATGTTAAGCGTAGCTTTGTTTTTTGGTTACTTTTTTTTTAAAAAAGTAGTTTTTTGGTTACTTTTTTTTTAAAAAAGTAGTTTTATAGTCTTAATGCATTACCTTTCTTAGGTCTTCCTCTTCTTTTTATAGGAATACTTTTTAAAATATCATCTGATGTTTCTGTAATTTCCCTTTTATTATGTTCTTTTTCTTTTTTTCTTTCATTCATTGTTTTTAAAATATTATCTATATCTATTCCATCAGGTGAAATATAATTTGTACTTGGTGCATTCATTTTGGATGGCAAGTTATCTTCTGATGTTTCACTTGATTGTGATCTACGTGCTTTTTTTAAATGTGAAGCATTAGGTATATTATCACTTGCTATTTTAAAAAAATTTGGTTGAATATTTGATCTTTGTTGCTGTTGTTGATACATTTGTTGTTGTTGTTGCTGTTGTTGCTGTTGTTGATACATTTGTTGTTGCTGTTGTTGATACATTTGTTGTTGTTGTTGCTGTTGTTGCTGTTGATTATTAGTTTGTTGTGCAGGACCTCTATTCATTAATCCTCCTAATAAAGAAGTAATTGCACTATTTGCATCTAATTTTGATATTTTTTTAGAAATAGTAAACATAGTAGCTGAACTGCAAATCATAAATATTAATCTTAGTTCTGGTGACATTTGACCCCTTCCTTTATATTTCTCATATAATTCTGCCATAACATCATCATATTCTTGATTTTCCATAGAATATCCCATAGCTTCACTCCAACCATCTAAATCTACACCAACTGGATCGAATTTATTATTCAACATTTCAATACCTTGAACACCTAAAAGTAACATTCTTTTGAAAAATGCAGTATTTCTTTCAGTAGAAATCTCGTTTTTAATTCTTTCATATTCATTTCTAATTTCGTCTAATGAACAGTTCATGTCAAGATGTAACGAGCTCCATTTTCCTTTAACATTTAATTTATTGAATTTGTATAAAAATTCACTCTTTTCTTTTCTTATAGTATCATTTTGATTTTCTCTAGAAACTAATTTTTCCTTTTTCTTTTTTTGTCTAGTGTCATCACTACTTCTACTTGAAGAAGAACTTGATTTAGATGATTTTATAGAGGTTTTTTTATAATCTTTATGTACTTCTTCATGTATAGAAGTATTTTTTTTAGAAACAATAGAAATATTATCTATCGGTTTTGCTATTTTCTTTTTATTTGCCATTAATTCTAATTGCGATAATGAAATATCTTCCGATTCGACTTGGCCTTTTGATGATCTTTTTTTAGAAGATTTAAAAGATGAAGATGATGTTAAAGATAATTTATCATTTACTTCTGCCTTTTCAGATAAGGTTTTTGATTTATTCTCTTGCTCCATATTAAATTATAATAATAATATAATTGTTGTTTTTAAACAAATAGTACTTTTAAAAAAAAAAAGTACGCAAAAAATAATTTAATTAAAATTTTAATTAAATTATATACTATTCATTTTTTAAATTAAACTTTTTTGACCATATGTCCATACTTTTTACTTCAATAATTTTGTTTTATTTTGGAATTACTAAAAGTAAAGTAAATTAAATTCAATATTTAACGAAGAGTTACTCCATGTGTGATACAAGTAAAAATCTAAGAATACCTAAATCAGCAACAAAATATTCTAATATTAATGGTTTGTCATTCGTAAGTAAAATATTCATATTTTCACATAAATGAGATGCTTTTATAAAATTCATAAGATGACTTAATTTAAATTTTCCTTGTACAATTTTATCATTCGATTTTTCAAATTTAATAGAACGAATATCTTCGCCATTTTGTTGTAAAAGTGTTTTTTGATCTTTGTTTAGTTTATCATCTATTTCACTAATAGCTGTTTTAAAATCTGCCAACCCATCATCGCAACTAAATATAAGTTGTTTTCCTATACTTTTTATTTCAACAACCTTTCCTTCTAATAATTGTATATCTTTGATAATTTGTTGAAATTGGATAGAAGGCATGTTAATTACATAATCAAAGATAATATCAGATACATTAATAACTTTATCATCTAAAGATAATAATGGAATTTTATAATCCTTTACTTTTCCCATAAAAGGATCAGCTAATTCTATTCCTAATTTGTCTTCTTCATCTTTATTCATATATAAAGTAATTGTCTCTCTTCTATTTGCCGATTTGATTGTTTTGAAAAAAGTATTTGTGTCAATTCCTAAAATAACAGGTTTTTCACATTTATAACTCTCAAATTTATTTGCATCTAATTTAATATACGTTAGAGAAACTTTTGAAACATCCAAAGTTGAAATTTTTATACAATCCTTATTAATTAAAATGTTTGTTTCTTTAATATAAGGTTTAATGACTTCAAACAAATTTTTAAGAATGACACTTTTTAATGTTTTAATTTCAAAAATTCTTTCAGTCATTTTTAGATATTAAAAATTTTTATTTTTAAACTACTTTTTTTAAAAAAAAAGTAACCAAAAAACTACTTTTTTTAAAAAAAGTAACCAAATCACATTTACACCTAAAGAATTAATACATGATATTTATTTCGATAATACAAAACATATTATTCCATATACAAATGGAAAATGTTATCTTGTTTATCAAGATATAACTTTTAAGATTCTTGAGTTTCTTGAAAAAGTATCACCTCAAAGTTCTGTTCAATTAAACAAGGAACCTAAAATTCCAGAAATTATTGTTACTGGTGTAATTGATAACAAATTGTTATCAAGAATTAATAGAATTATGACAAACTATATTAATTCAAAATTTTCATTATTTATTGGTCAAAACTAAAAGTTTCCAAGAATTTTTAAAAAGGATATATACAATTATCAATTATTTCATTATAAATAGATATATCACATATATTTCTATTTTCTTTATTATATAATTCAATGATTTTATTTTTTTGTACATCTTTACCATAAAATCTACTAGTGTTTTTATTATTTAAAAAATTATTTAAATCATTTAAAGTTTTAAATGGTGTATTTAAACCATATATATAACCAGATGGATGTAAAAATGTAATAGATTTTCTAAATACTATAGAATAAGATGGTTTAGAAATTGATATGTCTTCTTCGATACCATGTTTCCAAATAAGATTAGCATTATAATTTATAATTAATAAACTACCATGTTCAACTTTAACTTTAATAATTTCTTTTGTTTGTTTATGAATTAATATACATGTTCTTGTAGCACCAAATCTAATTACAAATATCGGTGATTCTTTATCTAAATCAATTATTTTATCACTATGAGGATTTATAATTGACTTTCCATCACTATATTTTTGAATTTTACAAATATTTATATTGGTTTTAAAATCACTATCTATTTTATCTTTAATTTTTTTAACTGATTCTGAACAGTCATATATTGTTTGATGTTCAATTGAAGGACAACGTAACCATGGTACACTAATGACATCATGTTTAATTCCTTGAAAACATCCTGTTCTACATAATTCTTTATTATTTATTGTAAATTTATCCCATTTACATTCTTTTTCTAAATCTTCTATAGAAATATTTATATAATTTTTTATTATAAAAATACCATCTTTATGTATAAGTTGCATTTAACATAAATTAAACTTTTATCTTTAAATTAAAGTGTTTAAGCAATTAATTGCCAAAGCGCGCCTGTAAATGGACCTGGTGCCCAAGTAACGATACTTGTATGTGGCGTTAAACATTTATAAGTATTACCTTGATAACTTACGATTGAATTTACAGTGTAAGTTACACCAGAAGCCCATAATATTCCAACTGGTTGTGGTTGAGGTGCTGGTTGTGGTTGAGGTTGTGGTTGAGGTGTTGGTTGAAAAAGTAACCAAAAAACTACTTTTTTAAAAAAAAGTTTTATCAAAAAAAAATTAAAATAATTTTAGAAAATCGTATAAAAATATGAACATGATTTTAGATAGTGACGATTTAGATAATTTTATACCAAAGCATCCTAATAGAAAACGAGTATATGAACGTTTTTATAAATTCATTGATAAAAATGCTAAAATTAGATCAGAAGAAAATGTAAAAGAAACAAATTTAGGTGAAGTAGAAATAAAAAAAATAGCATTAAATATTGAAAGAGGTATATTTAATCATTCTTTAACATTATATAAAAAAACAGAGGTAAATGAAACTTGGAATGAAATTTTTAAAAATGTTTATATTAATAGAGCTATTTTAGTTTATAATAATTTAAATCCTGAAAGTTCTTTAAAAAACAAAGACTTATTGGCTAAATTATTTTATAAACAATGTACTGAATTTGATATAGCTTCTTTTAGTCCCGATCTTCTTTTCCCAGAACGTTGGAACGAATTGAAAAAAAGTATTCAAAAAGACGACGAAGATATTGTATATACTATAAATATAGAAGATAGACCAGATGGATTATTTAAATGTGGAAAATGCTATAGTTATAAAACAGAATATAACGAAAGGCAAACAAGAAGTGCAGATGAACCTACTACAAAATTTTGTTATTGTTATAAATGCGGAAATAGATGGAGATTCTGTTAACTTTTTTTAAAAAAAGTAACCAAAAAATAAAGCTACGCTTATATATATACTTTTTTTAAAATGTCAAATAAAATTATTTAGGAGTAAAATGTTAAGCGTAGCTTTGTTTTTTGGTTACTTT
>ERZ767114.431-NODE-431-length-23371-cov-4.027947_pt1 | contig 23371 bp, 24 predicted proteins | sample MGYA00374952_ERZ767114 | MGnify/ENA primary metagenome ERZ767114 (study PRJEB28939, sample SAMN06267156) | marine metagenome | isolation source: Columbia River Estuary | place: USA:Columbia River Estuary, USA | collected 2012-05-05 ...
GTAAATTCAGTAGCCTCAAGAAAAAGAAGAAAAAAAATCTTGAAGGCAGCAAAAGGTTACTTCGGACGTAGAAAAAATGTCTATACAGTAGCAAAAAATGCGGTTGAAAAAGCAATGTCATATGCTTATAGAGACCGAAAAAACAATAAGAGAAACTTCCGTTCATTATGGGTTATGCGTATCAATGCAGGTGCTCGTTTACATGGAATGTCTTACTCTCAGTTTATGGGTAAAATAAAAGCTAATAATATAGATTTAAACCGTAAGGTTTTAGCTGATTTAGCAATGAACAACCCAGAAGCTTTTAAGGCAATTGTTGAGAAAGTAAAATAAATTATAAATTCGCTTATAAGGAAAACCCAAACTTTAAAGTTTGGGTTTTTTTATTATAGTAAACCATCCTTAAAAATCAATTATGAAATCATTGCATCTATTTATTTTTTGTCTGTTAATGTCTGTAAGCACATTTTCACAAAAAGCAGAAAATGATACCTTATCTTTATCAAATCAGTTTGAACAAGTATACAGGAGATCGAGCTCTTACAAAGATTTTAAGGTTATTAGAAAGACAACTTTTCAAAATTTAAAAAATAATGCACTAGACTCTGTTAAAAGCATTGATGAAAAATTTAAAATTGAGAGTCAAAAAAGTCTAAGACTTGAACAAGAAATTAATAATATTAGTAAGATTCGCTTAGAACAAGATCTTGAATTATCGAAAGCTATTCTAGAAAAAAACACCATTTCTTTTGCTGGATTGAAACTTAAAAAAAATACTTTCAAAATTATTATCTGGAGCATCTTTCTTACATTGATTATCCTTACTTGTTTTTTTGCATATAAACTTAAAGATGGAATTAAAATTACCTCACAGGCAAAAAATGAGCTGATTAAAGTTGAAGAAGAGTTTAATTCCTACAAGAAAAAATCTTTAGTAAGAGATCAAAAGCTAAGACGACAATTACAAGATGAAATTAACAAACAGCGAGGGGTTTAATATTTAATTCTTTAGTGTAATAAAAAAAACCGAGCTAGTGAACTCGGTTTTTTTTATTGTTAGATACTATCTCCTAGCTCTTTTAACTTTTCTGTGTTCTCAGCCAACATAAGTTCGTCAATAATTTTTTGAATATCTCCATTTACAATATTAGACAAGTCGTATAATGTTAGTCCAATTCGATGGTCTGTTACTCTACCTTGTGGATAATTATAGGTTCTAATTTTTGCAGAGCGGTCTCCTGAAGAAACCATAGAGCCTCTTTTAGCAGCATCTGCCTCATTTTTCTTTGCCAATTCCATGTCATACAAACGAGAACGGAGTACTTTAAATGCTTTTTCTTTGTTTTTATGTTGCGATTTCTGATCTTGACATTGTGCAACCAAACCAGTTGGTATATGAGTTAAACGAACTGCGGAGTAGGTTGTATTTACAGATTGCCCTCCTGGCCCTGAAGAACAGAAAAAATCTATTCTTACCTCTTTTGGATTGATTTCAACATCAAATTCTTCAGCCTCTGGAAACACCATACATGTTGCTGCTGAAGTATGAACTCTACCCTGTGTTTCAGTTTGAGGTACTCGTTGAACTCGATGAACACCAGCCTCAAACTTTAAGGTTCCATAAACATCATTCCCTGAAACTTCAAACTGTATTTCTTTAAAACCTCCATTTGTTCCTTCACTGAAATCTACTGTAGACACTTTCCACCCTCTGCCCTCACAATATTTCGTATACATTCTAAACAAATCTCCTGCAAAAATACTTGCCTCGTCACCACCTGTTCCTGCTCGTAATTCTACAACAGCATTTTTAGAATCTTCTGGATCTTTTGGAATTAATAAAAATTTAATTTCTTCTTCTAATTCAGGAATACGATTAGAAGCCTCGTCCATTTCCATTTTGGCCATTTCAACCATTTCAGCATCTGATCCGTCGGCTATTATTTCTTTAGCTTCTTCTATATTATTTAGTAAGGTTTGATACTCCTCTCCTCTTTTAACAACATTTCCTAAATCTTTATACTCTTTACTAAGATGAGCATATCGTTTTTGATCCATGATGATTTCTGGTTGAATAATCAAATCAGAAACTTCATCATAACGTTGTTTAATAATTCTAATTTTATCTAACATTAGGTATCTTTTCGTTGGTAGCTAAATTACAATTTTTATAAGATTAATTGATTTAAAAGAGGGGTTAAATACTAATACTCAAAAACTCCGTAATCACTTTTAATCGTTAATTTTTTAACATCAGAGGCTTCCACTCTACCAATAATTTTTGCATCTACTTGATATGATTTAGAAATCTTTATGATGTCTTCTGCAACTTCAGGTGAGGTATAAATTTCCATTCTATGCCCGCAATTAAATACTTGATACATTTCTTTCCAATCTGTTTTGGATTGATTTTGAATTAGTTTAAACAAGGGTGGTACTGAAAACATATTGTCTTTTACAACATGTAAATTATCTATAAAGTGTAATATTTTTGTTTGTGCGCCACCAGAACAATGAATCATTCCATGAATGGAGTCTGAAGTATATTTTGATAAGATTTCTTTGATAATAGGTGCATATGTTCTTGTTGGAGACAACACTAACTTTCCTGCATTGAGTGGAGAGTTTTCTATTTGATCTGTTAATTTTACAGCTCCTGAGTATACCAAATCCTCTGGCACAGCAGCATCAAAACTTTCAGGATATTTATTTGCTAAATACTTATCAAAAACATCATGTCTAGCAGATGTTAATCCATTAGACCCCATACCTCCATTATATTCAGTTTCATAAGAAGATTGACCAAAAGATGCTAGACCTACTAGTACATCCCCAGCTTTTATGTTTGAATTATCAATTACATCAGTTCGTTTTATTCTGGCAGTAACTGTGGAATCTACGATGATTGTTTTTACCAAATCTCCAACATCTGCCGTTTCCCCTCCTGTTGAATGTATGGTAACACCAAATTTTTTCAACTCTTCAATTAACTCTTCTGTACCATTTATAATAGCCGATAAAACTTCGCCAGGTATTTTACTTTTATTTCTGCCAATTGTGGATGATAACATGATATTATCTGTAGCACCTACACAAAGTAAATCATCTATATTCATGATTAATGCGTCTTGGGCTATCCCTTTCCAAACCGATAAATCTCCTGTTTCTTTCCAATACATGTAGGCTAGAGATGATTTTGTGCCAGCGCCATCAGCATGCATGACCAAACAATAATCATCATCGTTTGTTAAATAATCTGGAACTATTTTACAAAATGATTTTGGAAACAATCCTTTATCAATATTCTTTATAGCATTGTGAACGTCTTCTTTGGAAGCCGAAACACCTCTTTGAGCATATCTTTTTGAAACTTCTTGACTCATTTTTAATAAGGATTTTGCACAAAAGTACGGATTGTTTTCTTTTTTGTAATAAATTTTGAAAACGAAATCGTTGTAGTAAATTATTGTTTAAAAAAAACGTTTTTAAATTCTCAAAATTTGATCATTTTTTTACAGAAAAACAATTCTAACATGCTCTTTATTAGTAATTTAATAATTGTGAATAAAGTTTTAAAAAAAACTTGATTTTCACTTAATATTATAAGATAGGAAACCTGATTTCGTTATATATTTGTAATCAAATTAACTCACTAAACTTAAATATGAGCAAGTCTAAATTAGAGTACATTTGGTTAGACGGTTACTATCCAACTCAAAACATGCGAAGCAAGACTAAAGTCGAAAATGATTTTAGCGGAAAACTAGAAGATTGTCCAATATGGTCTTTTGATGGTTCATCAACCAAACAAGCATCTGGAGGTTCTTCAGATTGTTTATTAAAACCTGTTGCTATTTATCCTGATCCAGCAAGAAGAGACGGATTTTTAGTTATGACAGAAGTTTTAAATGCTGATGGAACTCCTCACGAGTCTAATGGTAGAGCTACGATTGAAGACGAGGATAATGACTTTTGGTTTGGTTTTGAGCAAGAGTACTTTATTATGGATACTAAAACACAACTTCCTCTAGGTTTTCCAATTGGAGGGTATCCTGCACCACAAGGAATGTATTATTGCTCTGTAGGAGGAAAAAATACTCATGGAAGAGATTTAGTTGAAAAACATGCAGATTTATGTATTGATGCTGGTTTAAATTTTGAGGGAATCAATCAAGAAGTTGCCTCTGGACAGTGGGAATTTCAATTATTTGCAAAAGGAGCAAAAAAAGCTGGTGATGAAATATGGATTGCTCGTTATTTATTAGACAGATTAACTGAACAATATGGTTATTATATAGATTACCATCCAAAACCTTTAGGAAAAGATTTAGATTGGAATGGTTCTGGTATGCATGCAAACTTCTCTAATACTGTTTTAAGAACTTGCGGTTCTAAAGAAACATATGAGAAAATATGTGAAGCATTTAGACCAGTAGTTAAAGAACACATTGCTGTTTACGGTGAGTTTAATGATCAACGTTTAACTGGTGACCATGAAACTGCTGCCATAACTGACTTCTCTTACGGAGTGTCAGATAGAGGTGCATCTATTAGAATTCCAATCATTACCGTTGAAAAAGGATGGAAAGGTTGGCTAGAAGACAGGAGACCAGCATCTAATGGAGACCCATATAAAATAGCAGGAAGAATTATAAAAACTGTGAAATCTGCTAATATTAGCTAATAGATTTTTAAAAAATTACACAAAAACCACAAAATACATTTTGTGGTTTTTTTTTATCTAATAGTTTGGTATAAGAAAACCACGTAAAGTAATAATAGGATAATACCACTTTTTCTTTTTAATTCCATTTTTTTTGGTAGCAAAACTAAAATTGGCAGCACCATTGATACTAATAACATCCAATAGATATCATTAGTGTAGATTACATGATCATTAGCAGGTATTGGAGTAATTAAGGAAGTAATTCCAACAACGGCAAGAATATTAAATATATTAGAACCTACAAGATTACCCAAAGAAATTGCTTTTTCTTTTTTAAGAACTGCAATGATTGATGCAGCCAATTCAGGAATACTAGTTCCAACTGACACAACGGTAACTCCTATGAGTCTTTCACCAACACCAAGAGTAATTGCTAAGTCTGTAGCTCCTGTAATTAACATTTCTGAACCTCCCCACAAACCAACACTTCCTAACATAAACAATGTAAACGTTTTGTAGGCAGGTAATAAATCTACATCTTCTGGGAGATCATCTATAATTTCATCATTTTGGAAACGAAATAGATACACTAAGAAAAATATCAAAAAAAGAACAAAAATAAGACCTTCAAAATCAGATATTAAATAATCATTACGAAGGAATAAAAACAATAATATAGAGGCGACCATCATTACTGGCCAATTGGTTGTAAAAAAACTTTTTTGAACATCCATTTCAGCTATTAACAATGTAATACCAAGCACCAACGCTAAATTAGCAATGTTTGAACCTATCACATTACCAAGAGCTAAATCAGGAAAACCGTTTACAGCAGAATTAATACTAACTATGAGTTCAGGAGCAGAAGTTGCAAAAGAAACCACTGTCATCCCAATAATAATTTTTGGAATTTTTAAGCCTAAGGAAATAGACACTGCAGATTTTAATAGCCAATTCCCTCCTAAAATTAATAAAATAAAGCCAATTAGTATTAAAAAAAAACTCATCTTTTATTTTTTTGAACGAAGATACATTTTTAAACGTTTCTTATATTCAAAAAGATGGATTTGATCAAAAAATAGGTTTTAGAAGATGTTTAAAAAAAAATTTGATCCAAAAAGCCTTTATTTTATTACATAATACAATACTTAATAGTATAATACATTTAATTTATTAACATATTTGAAGGAGATTACATTACATATATAAACTTAATTACACTATTTATTAATAAATGTAAAATTAATTACATCTTTTCTATTGTTTTTACTTGTTAGATATGATTTCAATAGTATATATTGATTAAACAATTCTAGAATTACTAATTATTAATCTTTAAAAACAAAAAAACATGATCACATTTGCCTTAAAAATTATTGAATTATCATTGTTCATTTTATCATATTTAATATTCTAGAATACAATTATTATAAAACTAAAACTATTGAATTTATACTAAATTAATTATCAATAAGAAAATAACATTAATATGGACTTCCTTGCTTTAAAAAAGTAATGCGATTATAACACTATTATTTTTCATTATATTTGAATAAGAACCTATATCAAATGAAAAAAGAAATTTTTAAATTATTAGCAAAGCTTAACAAAGCTATTCTTCCTTCTTTTACAAAAAAAAGATTGGACCTTGCTAAAGCATCAAAAATTCAGTTAGCCATTGTTGGATGGAGAAGTTATGTAACTCTAAATTCATTAGATTAAAATCTATAATTATGAAAACAGAATACTTAAGAATATACACAAGTTCACTAATAATTATTAATAGTATAAGAAATCTATTAGCAGAAAACAACATTACCTCCTTGGTTAAAAATCATCCAGAATCTGCGAGGTTAGGTGGTTTTGGCTTATCAATGGATTCTGTTGAATTATTTATACATAAAAAAGATTTAGAAAAATCTGAACCTATATTGGATGCTTTTAAAAAAGAAATAAATTCATAAAAAAAGACAGTCTAGACTTTCTAAATAAGAAAAACACTCCTATATTTGCACCCGAATTTGGCCATGTGGCGCAACTGAATAGCGCACTTGATTACGGCTCAAGAGGTTACAGGTTTGAATCCTGTCATGGTCACGAATAAATAGTACAATTAAAAAACGCCAAGTTAGCTTGAGCGTTTTTTTGTTTGTGCTATTTTCAAAGCGGAGCTTTATAAGGATCATAAAATAATCCTGTCATAGTCTCTAGTAAGACCTGTACTTTCAATGATATTTTGAATTTAATGGTTTTTTTATATTCTACCTACAATAAAATTATGATTATTTTATCATATTTAATTTACTAACCACATCGAGGCTCTCTCCTATTTCAAAGAAATCAACTGTTATAAAATTGGGAAACTTATTTTTTAAGTCTTTACACTTTATAATATGATTCATAAGGAATTTAAATGAATTTACATTTTTGGCATTATTTTTATTACCAGATAATGAAGTAATGAAATGATTGAATATAAAAAGACTATTGGTAGGATTTCCTCTATTAAATTCACAGTTAATTTCACCATATTTGTTTTCTACAGCAAAATCCCATACATAATGATACCAACGTTGTTTTTCATTTGCATCATTTTTATCTGAGAGTATCACTAACCTTTTATTAGAATCAATCATCGTTTGTAACTTTGGCCATAAAGAATTAACATCTTGTGTATGTAAATATTTTAATAACCCGACTTGAGTAATTTCATTTTCTATAGCATTTGATGATGTATAAGACTCTAATATTATAGTTATTATCTCATTTGGATTATTATCTAAAAAATATTTAATGTTATTTAAGTAAATGGATAATGGTTTGTGTCCTAAAAATTTATAAGCATGATAAACAACTGTGCTTCCATTATCGTCATAAACATCAATCATTAGTCCACGTACACCATTGTTAAGTTGTTCGATTATATTGGATTTCTGATTTGGAAAAAGGAATCTGTCTTGTTTTGAATTAAAGGCATTATGGGTAGTAAGATAGGCAACTTCATTATATCTCTTATTGCATAAATCTTTTGAACCATTACACTGTCCATAAAAATTAAACGAAATTAAATATAAAATAGAAAATATACATTTATGCACTAATCTTTCCATTATATAAACAGATTTAATTTATAAACTTATCAAATCTAATAAAAAAATAAGTGATAAAAATGTAGGTAATCTAGATTTTAAAAGCAAAACCTGTATATCAAAAAAGAGTTTTAAGCTTTTTGGTTTTTTTATTTAAATATTATTGCAAAATTATTTTTTAACCTAAATATCTTCTTAGGGCTATTCTATGTTCTGGATTACTCTTGTCATAATTAGTAACAAGAAGCTCTAAAATTTCAGGTTGCTTATTACCTATATCTGATTTTTTTGAGTATTTAGACACATATAAATTAAAAACAGCTTGCTCTTTTTCAAAAATTAAGAAGTGTTCAGAATTTAATTCTGTAAAAGATATTTCATTTCCGTTAAAAGCGTTTGATTGATCTTTTATGAAGGGTGAAAAATCAAAGTACCTAAATATATTTTCCATTTTATACTAATTCTGCTGAAAGCCCAAGGCTTAATAATTTAGAACAACGAGGTTCTAACTCTTTAAGCGCACCTGTTTTTACAGTACATTTTCCTTTGAAATGAACCAACCAAGTACATTGTTCTGCTTGCTCCTCTGTGTGTTCGCAAACACTAATTAAAGAATTTATTACAAAATCAAATGTATTTACCTCATCGTTATGTAATACAATATGATGTTGATTTACTTCTTTTTCTAGAACAACTACTTCTTCTTTAATTTTTTCTTTAGTACTCATATCTCAAATTTACAAAAAAACCACTCTATTTCGTGTATTTTAATGCTACCCAACTATTTCTTTGAATCATTTTATCAAAAACCAATCCATGCTTAACAACTTCATTTTCTATGATAGTGATGTCATCTTTATAAAATCCGCTGAGTAATAAAACCCCATTTTTACTCAAACAATCTGTATACTTTTTCATATCAGATAGTAAAATATTCCTATTGATATTAGCGATAACGACATCATATTTTTTTCCTATCAATAGAGAAGAATCGCCTTCTAAGACAGTGATGTGCCTACAACCATTTCTTTGGACGTTCTCCAAGGAGTTTTGATAACACCAACTATCAATATCTATTGCGTCTGTAGGTTGAGCTCCTTTCATTTCAGCAAAAATGGCTAAAATTCCAGTTCCACATCCCATATCTAACACTTTTTTATTTTCTAAATCTAGTGCTAGTAAATGTTGAATCATCATATGGGTTGTCTCATGATGACCAGTTCCAAAACTCATTTTAGGCTCTATCACTATATCAAACTTCAAAGAAGGATTTTCATGAAATGGAGCACGAATACTTACTTGCCCGTCTACTTGAATTGGGTTAAAATTTTTCTCCCATTCCTTATTCCAATTCGTTTGAATAACTTCATGATGAGCATATTTAATTTTAAATTCAGGTGAACCTAAAATATACAAATCATCTAAAATTTGAGAGTTCCATTCGTGTTTTTGAATATAAGCAGTTACTCCAGTATCGTTTTCAACAAAACTTTCAAAACCCACATAACCAAGTTCAGCTATTAATATTTCAGTAGCTGGATTTTTTGGAGTTACAGAGAATTCATATGCTATATAAATGGAATCCATTAAAATAAAAAATATTAAAAAGCAGTGATAATTCCAGTAAAGTCTGATGCCTTTAAAGAAGCGCCTCCAATTAATCCGCCGTCTACATCTTCTTTTGAGAAAATTTCTTTGGCATTCGTTGGTTTTACACTTCCTCCGTATAAAATAGAAACATTTTCAGCAACAGTTGAACCATAGGTGCTTACCAGTAAACTTCTAATATATGCATGCATTTCTTGAGCTTGTTCTGGGCTTGCAGTCTCCCCAGTTCCAATAGCCCAAACAGGCTCATATGCTAATACAATATGCTTCCACGAAGATGCACTTAAAGAAAGTACCACATTTTTTAATTGACTCTCTACAACTTTAAAATGATTCTCTGATTTACGATCTTGTAAAGATTCACCAAAACAAAAAATTATTTCCAACTTATTTTCAAGAGCAGATGCTACTTTCTCGGTTAAGATTTGATCATCTTCACCAAAGTAGGTTCTTCTTTCTGAATGACCTAAAATTACAGATTTTACTCCCACATCATTTAGCATAGCAGCAGAAATCTCTCCAGTAAAAGCACCATTTTTAGCTTGATGCATATTCTGAGCTGCAACTTCAATTACAGAATCTTGAGTTAAAGCTACAGCAGATGTTAAATTGATAGAAGTGGGTGAAATTAGAACTCTACAATTAACTGAAACCTCCTCTAAGGCTTTATTTAAATCATTTATTAATGCGGTTGTTTGTGTTGCATCATTATTCATTTTCCAATTTCCTGCAACAATATTATTTCTCATATTTTTATAATTTTAAAAGCGGCTAAATTACTTAATTTTAAGGGCTTTAAGAATGTTTTTGTCTGTAATTTTTGTTGCCTTAAATAATGTAATTTCTCCAAATTCATCAACCACCACATATCTAGGAATCCACCACAGGCCTAAAAACTTTCCAAAGGCTCCTTTTTTTCCTTCAGCCATATAATAATGATCTCCTTTTATCTTCAATCGATCTATGGCTTTCATCCAGCGCTCTTTACTTTTATCAAGAGAAAGAAAAACAAAATGAACTGTAGGATTTTCTTGTTGTAATTTTTTTAGTTCTGGCAAAGTAACTACACAATCTCTACACCAAGAAGCCCATATATCAATAAGGATTTTTTTTCCTTGGTGTTTTAATAAAATATTTTGAAAGGTTACATCTTGTTTTGCGATACTAACAAATTTTTCATTTAAAGCCTCTTTTGAAAAGCGATTAGGACTTTGACAACCAATGATGAGAAATAGGAATACTATACGTAGTTGTTTCATTCTATTTATTTAAGTCTAATTCTAGGATCTAACCAACTGTAAATAATATCTACAAGTATGTTAATTATGATAAACAAGGAGGCTATTACCAGAACACTGCCCATTATTACAGGTAAGTCCAATGTATTTAATGCATTTACAATTTCTTTTCCAAGACCATTCCAGTTGAAGATATATTCAACAAAAACAGCGCCAGCTAACATAGATGCAAACCAACCAGAAATAGCAGTAATAACTGGGTTTAAAGAATTTTTTAGTGCATGATTTTTTATTACTTGATAGTTTGTTAGCCCTTTGGCCTTTGCAGTTCTAATATAATCTAGGTTTAAAACTTCTAGCAATGAATTTCTCATGAGCTGAATGACAACAGCCAATGGTCTAATCCCTAAAACAATAGCAGGTAAAACTAAATTTTTCCATTGAATGTAAATATGCTCACCAAAATCATCAACAACATACAAACTACCTGTCATTTCTAATCCTGTATATTCTTTTAATACAAAACCAAACAACCATGCGAATAAAATGGCTGAAAAAAAAGAAGGAATACTCATTCCAAAAGTACTAACTATTGCGATAATTCTATCAAAAAAAGTATCCTTATAGATGGCAGAAAAAATACCAAAAATAATTCCAAGGAAAATAGCAATTGAAATAGAAAAAAGGGCTAAAATTGCCGTATTTGGTAGAGTTTCTAAAATAACTTCTGATACTTTTTTCCCATTTTTCTGAAAAGATTCTCTCAAATAAGGGTATTTGAGAACTAAAGATATTTCTCCTACAGAAAAGAGTTTCTTATAGGAATATTTACCCTTTTTCAAAAAAGTAAAATCATCTTCACTATTTGAATGAATAGATAATGGTGAGACATCATTTAAATAATAAAAATATTGTGTGGTTAACGGTTTGTCAAAACCGTATTTTTTTTGAATACGTTCTAATTGTTCAGAATCTTCACGTTGATCTAGCATCATTCTAGCTGGATCACCAGGCAATACATTAAAAAGCAAAAAAACAACTGTAACGACACCCAAGAGTGTTAAAATACCATAAAAAAACTTGTTTCCAATAAATTGTATCATGAAGAATGACTCTTAAACAAAGATAATAGAAAGTCTTAAAAATATGTACCTTTGTTTAACTTTTAAATAGACAGATGACTACTAACGAAATTGTAACTCAAATTCAAAAAAAGAAATCATTTTTATGTATTGGTTTAGATGTAGATCTACATAAAATTCCTTCATTTCTTCTTGAAAGAGAAGATCCAATTTTTGAATTTAACAAAGCAATTATTGATGCCACTCATCATTTATGTGTCGCTTACAAACCAAATACTGCTTTCTATGAAGCCTATGGAATTAAAGGATGGAAGTCATTAGAAAAAACTATTACATACATCAATCAAAATCATCCAGATATCTTTACAATAGCTGATGCAAAACGCGGAGATATTGGGAATACTTCCAGCATGTATGCAAAAGCATTCTTTGAAGATTTATCTTTTGACAGTGTGACAGTAGCTCCTTATATGGGAAAAGATTCTGTAGAACCATTCTTGGCCTTCAAAAACAAACACACCATTTTATTAGCGCTTACCTCTAACACTGGCGCTTTTGATTTTCAAACAAAAGAAATCAAAGGAAAAGAACTATATAAACAAGTATTAGAAACTTCTAAAAGCTGGAAAAACTCTGAAAACTTAATGTATGTAGTGGGTGCTACCAAAGCATCTTATTTAGCAGATATTAGAAAAATTATTCCTAATTCGTTTTTATTGGTTCCTGGTGTAGGAGCTCAAGGAGGAAATTTACAAGAAGTGTGTGAATACGGAATGAATAATCAAGTTGGATTATTAATCAACTCTTCTCGCGAAATACTGTATGCTTCTAAAGAAGCGGATTTTGCAGAAGCTGCATCAAAGAAAGCAACTGAACTTCAAATTCAGATGGCTAAAGTAGTAGAAGCTATGTCTTCCTAAAATACTAGTCTTTTTTAATTTTTTATAATTTCTTTTACAAAAGATCCATTATTAGTTAGAAATTTTAATAGATATATTCCTTTTTTTAAAGAAGATAAATCAATTGAGGTATTTGCCTCATTTAAGGTAAAATTTGAAAGATTTTGCCCTAAAGTTGAATACATATTTACATTAGATCCAATTAAATGCAAAGGTGTTTTTAAAATTAGTTTATCCTTGGTTGGGTTTGGATAAATGATGAGTTCATTTAAATTTGAGTTGGATGTTGACAAAGAACTTTCTTCATAGACTCTTACATAATCTATCTCCATGGTAGCCTCAGAAAAGTTACTAGGAATAGTACCTCCTAAATTCCCTCCCATTGCTATATTAAGTAATAAATAGTGATTATTATCATACGGTATTTCTTGAGTATTTTCTCTCTCAAAAAAAACAACATCATCCAGTAAAATTTTAATCACATCCTCTGTCCAAATAAGTGAGTAGAGGTGAAACTCTCCACTAGAGTCAGCTATATATGTAGTACCTCCTTCGTTTTGATACGCATTTGTATATGTATTTGAATAATGAAGATGACCAATAAGATTGTTTTTATTTGTACCGTTTTGTTCCATAATATCTATTTCTCCACATCCTGGCCAGCCTACACTCCCGTATGTAGAACCATAATAATTTCCAACTTCATTAATATTAGCTCCTAGTGTCCAAATAGCTGGCCAAGTTCCAGCCTGTGCAGGTAATTTGGCTCTAACATCTACTCTGCCATACTTGAATGCAAACTTTGAATTTAGTCTGGCTGAGGTGAAAGATTTGGTAGTGTTATTGTAAGTATAGTTCTCTCTGATAGCTTTGATCTTTAAAGAACCATTAGTAACAAATGAATTTGATAGTTGATTGGTATAATGCTGTTGTTCACCATTAGCCCAATCTGTACCATTAATGATGGGGATAATTTGATGATGCCATTTATTAGAGTCTACAGCTCCTGAATAACTGAATTCATCTGACCAAACTAAGTTATTAAATACCGGGTTATTAGAACCTGATCCACCTTCAGACTCTTCAAAAATAAAATCATCTACGTAGGCAGTTACATGGTCATAATTATCTTCTCCGTTTACTTGAATCAATACCCTATTAAAATCTGTTCTTTCTATTGGTGCTAAGGAAGAAGAATTAAAATTAATATATGAATCATTTTCAAAATCAAATGTGATTTCTTGCCATTCATTCAATGATATGTTTTTAATTATTTCACTTTGTGTAGTCCATGGTTGAAGTAATGTTCCATTTTGGAGCTTCACAGAAACTTTATTGGTTTGACTACCTGTTAAACCACTTGAAGGAACGTATATTTTGAATGTAAAAGAATTGTTGTTTGAAAAATCTAAATTTTCATTTGAATCAAATCTAACATTAGCATATTGACCTCCAGTATCTGAATATTTTAAAACACGAGGAGATGGATTGATTCCTTGAGCATAAGGGTTTGCGAATGAACCATCAACACCACAATCATCACCAAACCACGCAGAAATAGTTCCACTACCTTCAAAATCATCTTCAATTACTTGTTGTGAAACAATTGAACCATAAATAAAGCTGAAAAAGAATGCAAGAAAGAAACGCATGGAATAAATTAAATTTATAAACAAAAATAACTTATAATAACATGTTGAAATAAAAAAAAACCTATATAAAAACCAAACAAAAGTAGTATCTAAAAATCGCCTCTATTTTTATCGTACCCGAAAGGACAATGTTTGCAACCACTTTTACAGCAATGGCCTCTTTTTAAGTGATATTTTTCTGTAAAAACTCTGTACCCTTGTTCATTGAAGTAAAAGTCTTCTTGAGTGAGTTCTATTTTTTTATTATACATACTTCAAAATACCAATAAAGAATACACTAAAAAAATACTATTTACTTTTTTAGATTTGGAGGATACGCTAAGATAATCTTATTAACTAAATCACTAATACGCTTCTCTTTTTTTTCAATATTACTCATCTTCATTGCTCCAGATCCTATTCCTTGCCAAATGAGTTCATTGTTCTTTTTATCTATAAAGTCAATAAATAAAGTTCCTTCTGTATATTGATTAATATTAAAGTTAGTACTTCCACCCATAAACCAGGGGTTATAACCCCAACCAAAACCATATCCAATGTTATTATCAGTTACGTTAACCTGCTCTCTAGATTTTGTAAAAATACTAATCAACATGTCAGGGTTTACAGATTTGCTAAAACCTTTTTTGAATAATTCTTTTTCTATGGCACGCATGATTCGTTTTTTATCAAGATCAGAAACAGAAGCTTTATCTATTCCTTTTTTGTAAAAAGCAAATGTTTTGTAGGATGAAAAGTCTACCTTAGTATCGTAATCCGAAATAACTTTTACTGAAGAACATGAGGTGAGAATACCTATGCACAATAAAACAAATAATTTAAACATTTTCATAATTAATAGTTTTTTAAAGATTCTTAAATAATGATAATTCTACTTTATTAGGGATCGTAACTTTTAACTTTTTTTCATTTTTCATAGCCCGTTTGATTGCAAATATAGCTTCATCATTTCTTGCCCAATTTCTCCTAGCTATTCCATTATTTACATCCCAAAAAAGCATAGACTTTATTCTTTTGGCCGACTCCTTACTACCATCAATAAGCATGCCAAACCCACCATTAATAACTTCTCCCCAACCAACACCACCTCCATTATGAATGGAGACCCAAGTAGCACCTCTGAAGCTATCTCCAATTACATTTTGAATAGCCATATCTGCAGTAAACTTAGATCCATCATAAATATTTGATGTTTCTCTGTAAGGTGAATCTGTTCCTGAAACATCATGATGATCTCTACCTAATACAACAGGACCTATTTTTCCTTTTTTAATTGCTTTATTAAATGCTTTGGCAATTTTTATTCTTCCTTCAGCATCTGCATATAGTATTCTAGCCTGTGAACCAACAACTAATTTATTTTCTTGTGCTCCTTTAATCCATTGAATATTATCAGCCATTTGCTGTTGAATCTCTGATGGAGAATCTTTTTTAATTTCCTCTAAAATTTCACAAGCTATGAGATCTGTTTTTTCTAAATCTTCAGTTTTACCTGAGGTACAAACCCATCTAAAAGGGCCAAAACCATAATCAAAACACATAGGCCCCATAATATCTTGAACATAACTCTGATATTTAAAATCTATACCATTTTCTGCCATAATATCTGCTCCTGCCCTGCTAGCTTCAAGTAAGAAAGCATTTCCATAATCAAAGAAATAAGTTCCTTTGGCTGTATGATTATTGATTGCCCTAGCATGTCTTCGAATTGTTTCTTGTACTTTTTCTTTGAATAAAACTGGATTTTCAGCCATCATCTTGTTAGCTTCTTCAAAAGAAATATCACAAGGATAATATCCTCCTGCCCATGGATTGTGCAAAGATGTTTGATCTGAGCCTAAATCTATATGAATATCTTCAACGTCAAACTTTTCCCAAACATCTACTATATTTCCTAAATAAGCAAGAGACACGATTTCTTTGTTGTCTTTTGCTAATCTTACTCTAGTTACCAATTTATTTATATCGGTAAATTTCTCATCTATCCAGCCTTGATCTAGGCGTACTTGTGTGATTTTTGGGTTTACCTCTGCACATACAGTTATACAACCAGCAATATTTCCAGCTTTTGGTTGAGCACCACTCATTCCACCCAAACCAGCAGTTACAAATAAATTTCCTTTGGGTGATTTTCCTATCTTTCGAAAACCATTTAAAACGGTAATAGTAGTTCCGTGAACTATCCCCTGAGGTCCAATGTACATATAGCTCCCTGCTGTCATTTGACCATATTGACTAACACCCAAGGCATTCATTTTTTCTAAATCGTCTGACAGAGAATAATTGGGTATGGTTAACCCATTTGTAACCACAACTCTTGGTGAATTTTTACTCGAGGGAAATAACCCCATGGGATGGCCAGAGTACATCGATAGCGTTTGTTTAGACGTCATTTCAGAGAGGTATTTCATAGTGAGCAAATACTGCGCCCAATTTTGAAAAACAGCTCCATTTCCTCCGTAAGTGATTAGTTCATGTGGGTGTTGAGCTACAGCATAATCTAAATTATTCTGAATCATTAACATGATAGCTTTAGCCTGCTCGCATTTACCTGGATATTCAGAAATTGATCTTGCATGCATACTATAAGTAGGACGAAAACGATACATATAAATACGACCGTATGTTTCTAACTCCTCGGCAAACTCAGGCAACAAAACTGAATGATGTTTAGCATCAAAATAACGTAATGCATTTCTTAACGCCAACTCTTTCTCGTCTTTAGATAAAATATCTTTTCTTTTTGGAGCATGATTAATAGAAGATTCATAGTCCCTTTTGTCTGGTAATTCACTTGGTATACCTTGTTGTATTAACTCTTTGAATGTCATTTATACCTAAAAGATTAAAAAATAATTATACTTACAAATATAATTGATTTTTAAAACGATTAATTTTTATACCACTAAAAAAAACATCTATTTTTTGAAAAATTCGTAAATTGCAATTCTAAATTGATATTTTTTTTACGAATAATTCCATATTTGAATACATATTTACAATAAACAATAATTATTCTACAAAAAGTATTTAGTTGAATCTAAACTATCATTAAAAAATATGGAAAACATCACTCCTTATAAACCAATCAATAAAGTTAGAATTGTAACTGCAGCTTCTTTATTTGATGGTCATGATGCATCAATAAATATTATGCGTAGAATTATTCAATCTACTGGAGTTGAAGTAATTCATTTGGGGCACGACAGAAGTGTTGAAGATGTAGTGAATTGTGCTATACAAGAAGATGTAAATGCTATTGCAATGACTTCCTATCAGGGCGGTCATAATGAATATTTTAAATATATGTTTGACTTGTTAAAAGAAAAAAATGCAAGTCATATAAAAATTTTTGGTGGCGGAGGTGGCGTTATTCTTCCTGAAGAAATTAAAGATTTAATGGAGTACGGAATTACTCGAATATACTCACCAGATGATGGAAGAGAAATGGGACTTCAAGGAATGATTAATGATTTGGTAAAACAATCAGATTTTCCCATTGGTAAAGTTTTAAATAAAGAAATTAATCATCTAAAGAATCAAGACGCTGGAAGTATCGCTCGAATTATTTCATCTGCTGAAAATTTTCCTGAAATTTCAAAAAAAACTTTATTAGAAATCCATAAAAAAAATAAAAATTCTACAACACCTGTTTTAGGAATTACAGGAACTGGCGGTTCTGGAAAATCTAGTTTGGTTGATGAATTAGTTAGAAGGTTTTTAATTGATTTTCCAAACAAAACTATTGGACTTATTTCTGTAGACCCCTCCAAACGGAAGACAGGAGGTGCCTTATTAGGTGATCGAATTAGGATGAATGCTATTAACAACAATCGAGTGTATATGAGGTCTTTAGCAACTCGTCAGTCTAATTTAGCTTTATCGAAACATGTAAATGAAGCTATAGAGGTTTTAAAAGCTTCAAAATTTGATTTAATCATTCTAGAAACATCCGGTATTGGACAATCAGATACAGAAATAATTGAACATTCGGACACCTCTCTTTATGTAATGACTCCAGAGTTTGGAGCGGCTACTCAGCTAGAAAAAATAGATATGTTAGACTTTGCTGATCTAGTTGCCATTAATAAATTTGATAAACGTGGTGCTCTTGATGCTGTTCGTGATGTGAAAAAACAATATATGCGTAATAATAATTTATGGCATATACACATGAATGACATGCCTGTTTTTGGAACCATAGCCTCACAATTTAATGATCCTGGTATGAATTCGCTTTACAAAGCAATCATGAATAAGCTTGTAGAAAAAACTGGAGCTGATTTAAATTCTACCATTGAAATAATACAGGAAATGTCTGAAAAGATTTTTATCATTCCACCAGCACGAATTCGTTATTTATCTGAAATAGCAGAAAATAATAGAGCCTATGATAAAAAGGAACAGAGTCAAGTGGAAGTTGCTCAAAAATTATTTGGAATCTATAAAACAATAGACGCAGTCCTCAGCACAAATTCGCTATCGATCAATCAGAGAGAGATTCTTACAAAAACAGGGTTAAACCATAAAAATATTTTAGACAAAACCCCAAAAAATGAATTGCCTTTCATAAAATTATTAATCAATCAGTTTGAAAAAGTAAAAATGGATTTAGACCCATACAATTGGGAAATTATCCTTAGCTGGTATGATAAAATTGAGCGATATAAAGCTCCTATTTATACTTTTAAAGTAAGAGATAAGAATATTAATATAGAAACACATAGTGAGTCTTTGTCTCATTCTAAGATACCAAAAATATCACTCCCTAAATATGAAGCATGGGGAGATGTATTACGATGGAACTTACAAGAAAATGTTCCAGGAGAATTTCCTTTTACAGCAGGTTTGTACCCTTTTAAGCGAACTGGAGAAGACCCAACGAGAATGTTTGCCGGAGAGGGTGGTCCTGAGAGAACCAATAGACGTTTTCATTATGTTAGTCTTGGACTAGAAGCTAAACGTTTGTCTACTGCCTTTGATTCTGTAACATTGTATGGAAATGACCCAGGTCATAGACCCGATATTTACGGTAAGATTGGAAATGCTGGGGTTTCTATTTGTTGTTTAGATGACGCTAAAAAATTATATTCCGGATTTGACTTAAGTCATCCTATGACCTCAGTTTCAATGACTATTAATGGACCAGCACCAATGTTATTAGGTTTTTTCATGAATGCTGCGATAGATCAAAATTGTGAAAAATATATTATAGAAAATAAGTTAGAAAAAAAGGTTGAATCTATATTAAAAGAAGCTTATGATTCAAAAGGATTAAAAAGACCTGAATACAGGGGGGAATTACCAGAGGGTAACAACGGATTGGGTCTTTTATTATTGGGGATTACTGGTGATATGGTGTTACCAGCTAAAGTTTACGAACAAATAAAAAAAGAAACTTTAACCCAGGTTAGAGGCACTGTACAAGCAGATATTTTAAAAGAAGACCAAGCACAAAATACGTGTATTTTCTCTACAGAGTTTGCTTTGAGACTCATGGGAGATGTTCAAGAATATTTCATAAAAAAACAAGTTCGTAATTTCTATTCTGTTTCAATTTCCGGATACCATATAGCAGAAGCTGGAGCCAACCCAATTACTCAATTGGCACTAACGCTATCTAATGGTTTTACTTATATAGAATACTATCTTTCTAGAGGAATGGACATCAATAAATTTGGACCTAACTTATCTTTTTTCTTTTCAAATGGAATAGACCCAGAATATGCGGTTATTGGTCGTGTAGCCAGAAAAATTTGGGCAAAAGCATTGAAATATAAATACCAAGCAAACTCTAGAGCGCAAATGCTCAAATATCATATTCAAACTTCAGGGCGTTCGCTTCATGCCCAAGAAATTGATTTTAATGATATCAGAACTACACTTCAAGCTTTATATGCTATTTATGACAATTGTAATTCTCTTCACACCAATGCTTATGATGAAGCCATTACTACTCCAACAGAGGACTCTGTAAGAAGAGCCATGGCTATCCAATTAATAATTAATAAAGAATTGGGATTGACAAAAAATGAAAATCCAATTCAAGGATCATTTATTATCGAAGAGTTAACGGATTTAGTTGAAGAAGCAGTATTGAAAGAATTTGACAGGATTACAGAAAGAGGGGGTGTTTTAGGGGCTATGGAAACCATGTATCAACGATCTAAAATACAAGAAGAAAGTTTGTACTATGAAACTTTAAAACACAATGGAGATTTTCCAATTATAGGTGTTAATACATTTTTAAGTTCAAAAGGTTCTCCAACAATTCTTCCATCAGAAGTGATTAGAGCTACAGAAGAAGAAAAACAATTTCAAATAGAAACAAAAGAATTGTTACATAACGCTAATAAAAATGAGGCTACTACTCAATTAAAATCTTTACAGCTAGCTGCCATGCATAATGAAAACTTATTTGAAAAAATTATGGATACTACCAAAGTATGTTCTCTAGGGCAAATAACAGCTGCACTTTTTGAAGTAGGTGGGCAATATAGACGAAATATGTAGATTTAAATGAAAAAGCTAAATTTGAAACAAGAGGTTTTGTACTGAGTATAGTACTTGCTCTAGAATTTGTAGAGGGTGTAAAAAAACAACTAGCAGTAATGAATTTTCAATGCTGGTGGGTCAATACTTAAAAACAAGTAATCACTATTTTTTTTATATTTGATTTTATTTAAAATATGAATCTTAAACAAAATAAATGGATTAAATCCATAAAAAATTCTAAAAATAGTGTTGTGTTAGATGTTAGAACTCCTAAAGAATTTGAAGAAGGTTTTATTAGGAACTCTGTTAATTTAAATATTTATGATTCACAATTTTTTTTAGATGAAATAAACAAGCTTAAAAAAGAAAGCTGTATTCATGTCTATTGTAAGTCAGGAGCAAGGAGCTTTCAGGCGTGCGAACTAATGAAACAATTTGGTTTCGAAAATGTTTTTAATTTAGAGGGTGGTATACTAGAATGGAAAGGAGAGATTTTAAATAATTAATCATGATTGAATTTAGGTATTTTTTAGAACGTCATGGTTTTTCAGTGTGTTCAAGGCTAGCTGAATGGATGGGTATTAGAGCTAAAAACGTTAGATTATTTTTTATCTACATAAGTTTTTTTTCATTGGGTTTGAATTTTGCCATTTACTTAGTACTAGCATTTTGGTTAAAAATAAAAGATTTAATTTCTACTAAAAGATCTTCAGTTTTTGATTTATAAAAAAAACATTTGAATTATTACATTTAATTTGCATCTTGTTGTAAAATTATTTAATAAATCAATTATAAATGAAAAAAATATTTCTTAGCTTTTTATTTGTTCTGACATCTTTTGTGAATTTTTCTCAAGAAAAAGGATTGGATCAAAAAATTGATGAAGCATTCGCTCCAATTTCTGATTTTTTTAGTTATTACGTTTTTTATCCAATAGCTGGTTATCCGTTTGTAATTCTATTATTAATTGGAAGTGCTGCTTTTTTTACATTATATTTTGGATTTCCTAATATTAAATATTTTTTCACTGCTATAAATGTTGTTAGAGGAAAATACGATGAAGTTGAAAAAGACGATTCAGCATCTGAGGATGGAGAAGTTTCTCATTTTCAAGCTTTAGCTACTGCTGTTTCAGGTACTGTTGGAAACGGAAATATTGCTGGTGTTGCCTTAGCAATTGCGTTAGGTGGACCTGGAGCAACTTTTTGGATGGTTGTTTGTGGGCTAATTGGAATGTCCTCAAAATTTGTTGAGTGTACATTAGGTGTTCAGTATCGTGATGTTGGAGCTGATGGAACTATTTATGGAGGTCCGATGTATTATTTAACGAAAGGTTTAAAAGAGAAAGGTTTTGAGACTTTAGGTAAAATTGCTGCTGTATTTTTTGCAATTTTTTGTATTGGAGGATCGTTTGGAGGTGGAAATGCAGCACAATCTAATCAAGCCACTCTTGTGCTAAAACAATTGTTAGGTTTAGAAAGTACAAGCGCAGGCGCAATTATAGGGCTTGTTTTAGCAATTTTAGTTGGAATAATTATTATTGGGGGAATTAAAAGAATTGCCTCAGTTACAGAGAAAATAGTTCCTTTTATGGCTCTTCTTTATTTGATTGCTTGTCTATATATATTGCTAATAAACTTTACTTTAATCGATGATGCAATTTCTCTTATAGTTAATGAAGCCTTTAATCCAACTGCAATGGGTGTTGGAGGATTTATTGGAGTTTTAATGGTGGGTTTTAAAAGAGCTGCCTTTTCAAATGAGGCTGGAGTTGGTTCAGCATCAATAGCTCACTCAGCAGTAAAAACCAAATATTCAGCTTCAGAAGGTTTAGTTGCTTTATTGGAACCTTTTATTGATACTGTAGTGATTTGTACAATGACAGCTCTTGTCATCATAATTTTTAATTTTGGAGGATATTTTGAATACGGAGGAGATGGTATGGGAACAGTTTTAATTGATGGTGTTCCTTTTGAAGGAGCTGGAATTACATCCCAAGCATTTGCACAGTATATTCCTTTTTCTGATATATTTTTAACAATAGCAGTTGTTTTATTTGCGGTCTCTACAATGATTTCATGGTCCTACTATGGATTACAATCTTGGAAATATTTATTTGGAAGAGGACAAGTGGCAGATATTACCTACAAGCTAATTTTTTGCATGTTTGTTGTAATTGGTTCTGCTGCTAGTATGAATTCAATATGGGACTTTTCCGATGCAATGATTTTTGCCATGGTTTTTCCTAACATGATTGGATTATTTTTCTTATTTCCTGTTGTTAAAAAAGAATTGGAAAAGTATTTAAAAGCAATCAAATAATATTAATTATTTATAATTCTCAGTTTTTCTTAAAAATTAACAAATAATTTTTTAGGAACTAAAAATGTTTTTATATTTGCTACCTATTTAAAATTAAATATGTTAATTATTCCAGTAAAAGAAGGTGAAAACATTGACAGAGCTCTCAAGAGATTTAAACGTAAGTTTGATAAAACTGGAGCAATGAAAAACCTTAGAGCGAGACAAGCTTTCATTAAGCCATCAGTTAAAAATAGAGACAAGATCAAAAAAGCTGCATACGTGCAGAATCTTAGAGATCTTGAAAATATATAATTTCTCTTAAATTTTTTTTCATTTAA
>ERZ767114.434-NODE-434-length-23312-cov-3.516591_pt1 | contig 23312 bp, 24 predicted proteins | sample MGYA00374952_ERZ767114 | MGnify/ENA primary metagenome ERZ767114 (study PRJEB28939, sample SAMN06267156) | marine metagenome | isolation source: Columbia River Estuary | place: USA:Columbia River Estuary, USA | collected 2012-05-05 ...
ACATCACTCACTGTTATTTTGATTGTCTGTGTAGTCATCGTGCGCACCCATGCTGCACCATGCCAGACATTGGAAATGTCTTACACATATAGTAATTCTTTAAGATTTGCATATCCCACTTCCATTCATCACTTGATATCTAATTGAATTGAAGAAAATGTGAACAAATGAGCGAAGCGAATGCAGTTCACAGATGTGTAAGCGAAGCGCATCACATCTAATACATAACATCAATTACTTGTACACATCACACACATGTCCACAACCACACTATGAATTGATCTTCTTTTTTTCAACTGCATGTATTTATTCACAACCAAATGTTTGCACAACAAAACCAAATCCATCAATTACTTCATTGCTTGCTTCGGCACTAACATTGTTTACTTGTTCAATCAATTACTTGTGAGTTAAACATGACTACATCACTTACTGCACTGAAGTTTGTTTCTTCAAAGCGTCCCACGCAAATTCCATCTGTTCAATTGCGCCGAAATAAATTGGTAAACAAGTTGCACGAACAAATCCAATTGATTTCTGCCAAAAAAGATGGTGTCCATTTCGCTCCACTTCATTTGCGCAGCGTTCGTGACAGAGATACTGGTGAAATCAAACGCATTGAATTACCCAAACGCATTCGTCCATGGTTTTTTACAAGTGACAACGGAAAAGTTTGTTTGCAAATCAAGTACGGCAGTAAAGTCATTGATGTCAGCGGGAAAAACAAACCAACAATTGAACTTGCAAATGCCGACGAGTTAGTTAAAACACTTGAACTTGTCAAAGTTGCAATACTTGCTGGTGAACTTGACCAATTACTTGAAACTGCGGGCATGAAATTGCGTGACGGATTTGCAAAGTAATCGTTTTAAGCATTTACTACACTGACACTTCATGCATCCGATAAATACTTGCATGAAGATCAGCGAGATATCACACCCACTTCTAACATTCATTGCAACAGTTCGTGTTGTGCTGCCCCACACTTGCATCACAGCACGAACAATTGCACTCGCTGACAACTTCATGTCTGCAAAAGCCATACTTGCTAAAACTTACGGTGCTAACAATGTGTTGTCTGTATCGCAAATTACGCAAGAGTGCGTTATTGACGAAGCAACCAAGACATTGTCCGCTGCTGAGTTGCAAGTCAAGTCAATGAGTGACCGTGCAAAACAACTTAATCAACAAGCAAAGCAAGTGAAAGCACGCAACAAGTTGCAAACTGCGCAAACAAACTTACTTAAAGCATCAAGTCCATTACGCACCAATTGAACAATGAGCATTGCATGCTCATTGTTCTGCACAACATCAAGTGCTGCGCTTCTTGCGTGTTGACGTTGTTTTGCGTGCTGCAGTTTTACGCCCTGTTGGTGCTTTAATAAAACCTTTTACATCTGCATATGTAAATGCGTGCGACTCAAACAATCTTTTGATTGTGTTCAATGCATCTTGTTTTGCAAGTTCACGCTGCTGCTTGATTTGTTCTTCAAGCATCTTTTGTGCAGCAATCATTTCTTCAAGTTGTTGCTGCGGATCTTGTGATGCATTTGTCATGTACTGTTCCATTTAAGTGTTGATGAATTATTTAATTTATCAGCATCAACACTTTGCAGTACGAGTGTTTTCCCTTGTGCATTGTTGTTTCACAATGTATTTGTAATCTTGCCGTACCAATTAAAAAACCCCACTGTGTTGCCACAGCGGGGTTTTGAGTTTCTAAATCAACTGACTTGTGTCAGCGGATAAATTAGAAAGCGTGCTTGATACCGAACTCGTAGCCGGTAGAAGATTGGTTAGCTGCAGTAGCAGAACCATTCAAGCCAACAGCTGAACCACCTGAGTTAGCCAAACGAGCGTAAGTTGCGTACAAGTCTGTGCGCTTGCTCATTGGGTTCACGAAGCCAACTGAAGTTTGCTTTTGCTTGTTGCCAGCTCTCTCAGATTGAGCAGATGAGATACGGAATGTACCGCCAGCCATTGGCACCAAAGCACCGATCAAGCTGCCCTTGAGGTCAGCCAAACCAGTGATTTTGGTTGAGTTGGATTGAGCCATCAACTTAGCAACGCCCAGGTCATAAGAACCAGCCATGTTGGATGTGTCGTTTGACACGCCAGCTGCTGTTGTTGTTTTGCTGCCAGCATATGCCAAGCTCAATGCGCCTTGGTCAAATGTGATGCGGTATGAATTGCCGTTACCAACTTTGGCTGCTGTGGAAGCGTTTTCGCCCATGTAGGTTTGTGCCCACAATTTCACGCCGCCCATGGAAGGTGACAAGTAACCAATGCTGTTAGAAGCACGAACGCCAGTGTTACCACCGCTGTTGAAGGCAATGTTGGTACCAACACCGTTTGTACCAAACGGATCGTACACAGTCTCAGACCAGAACTGGGGCGTGTAGTCACGACCCAAAATCACTTCGCCCATTGAACCAGACAATGTCACCACTGAACGGCGGTTGAATGTCAAACCTTGTGTGCCAACGTTGGCAGCAGTTTGAGCTTGGTTCAAAGCGCTAGAAGCAGAGCCAGTACCGTCGTCGTTGTTCACGCCAGCTTCCAGGTGGAAACCAGCCTTCATGCCACCGCCGAGGTCTTCAACACCGCGGAAGCCCAAACGGCTAGAGTTGTAGCCTGAGTTACGCAACTGAGTTTTGTTGCTGATAGAGCCATTGCCAACAGCATATCCAGCATCAACGATACCGAACAATGTGACAGAAGATTGGGCCATCGCGGCGCCAGAAGCGGCCAAAACAGCCAAAGCGACTAGGGTTTTTTTCATTTGAGAAGTTCTCCAAGGTTTAACAAGGGCCCCAGTTCTAGTGCTTGCAACATTGCAAACCCCTGAAACTCTGAGCCAACCTCCGTTAGGGAAGTTGGGTCTATTGCACCAGAGGTCAGACCAGTCTGCAAAGAAAATCCTGCGAAAGCAGGGGTTTATGTTGCTTGAGAACAACAAGCGGGCTAAACTTCTCGCCATGAATGCCGATGCTTTAATCCTCGCCGCCGACAGCGCCCTTCGCACCCTCTTTGCAACGCCCCGAGCGGCAAGGGCCACGCCCCAGCCATTTGTGGCCATTGCCACCCATGGGGACGGCATGGGGTCCATGCTGGAAGCGCCTGCACCACTGCCTGAACTGACCGATGCAGAGAAGTCTTTGTCAGCCGCCCTGATGCGCGTCAACCATGTGGGAGAGGTGTGCGCCCAAGCCCTTTACACAGGACAAGCCCTGGCCTCCAAAGACCCAGCCCTTAAGCGCAAGCTAGAAGCAGCCTGCCGAGAAGAGACCGATCACTTGGCCTGGACCCGTGAGCGTCTAGACCAACTGAACAGTCGCCCTTCATTGCTCAACCCGCTTTGGTACGCAGGCTCTTTTTTAATTGGCTATGGCGCAGGCAAATTGGGTGGCGACAAACTAAGCCTGGGCTTTGTGGTTGAAACCGAAAACCAAGTGGAGGCCCATTTGGCTGGCCACATGACGCAACTGCCCGCCAACGACTTGGCCTCCAGGGCCATCGTGGCGCAAATGAAAGCCGACGAAGTGGCGCACGCCCGCATGGCTCAAAAAGCCGGCGCCGCCGAGTTACCCGAGCCCGTGAAACACGCCATGGGCGCGGCAGCCAAGCTCATGACCCGAGTGGCTCACCACATTTAAGCCTCGAGCACCTCAAAGCTGGTGGTAATTTCGGCCGTCTTGGCCAACATGATGCTGGCCGAACAGTATTTTTCGTGGCTCATGGCCACAGCGCGCTCTATGGCAGAAGCCGGAATGCCTTTGCCCTTGACAGTGAAGTGCATGTGAATTTTGGTGAACACCTTGGGGTCGGTGTCCGCCCGTTCGGAGGTGAGCTTCACAGAACAGCCTTGAACATCATGGCGGCCCCGCTTCAAAATCAAAACCACGTCATAGGCAGTGCATCCCCCTGTGCCGGCCAGCACAGTTTCCATGGGGCGCGGCGCCAAGTTTTGGCCGCCGTTTTCAGGTTTGGCCGCATCTGGCGCGCCGTCCATCATCAACACATGGCCACTGCCTGTTTCGGCCACAAAACCCATGCCTGAGCGCGTGCCTGATGCGCCTGTCCAGCTAACTGTGCATTCCATTTTGGTGAATTCTTTCTACAAATTTTTAAAATTACCTTGATTGGCATCGTAAAGCTTTTGAAAAGGTATTGCACTGCAACATTTTTTCTGTAGAATTTAGAACAGTCGTGCTTTTTTATGGAATGAAGCACGAACCGATTGTCTCCTCCACCCTCCGAAAAGGTGGATTTGCCCCGAGTCGCAAGGCTCGGGGCATTTTTTTCGCCCGCTATCATTCGGGTATGACTGCGAAAAATCTCAAACCCTCCGATTACCTGAAAAAAATCCTGAACGCACGCGTTTACGACGTGGCCACGGAATCGGCTTTAGAGCCTGCCAAGAATTTGAGCAAGCGCCTGCACAACACCGTTTTGCTCAAGCGTGAGGACCAACAAGCGGTGCACAGTTTCAAGCTGCGCGGTGCTTACAACAAAATGGCGCACCTCACGCCTGCGCAACTCAAAAAGGGCGTCATTTGCGCGTCGGCTGGCAATCACGCACAAGGTGTGGCCTTGGGTGCCAACAAATTGGGCTGCCGCGCTGTCATTGTGATGCCCATCACCACACCGCAAATGAAAATTGAAGCCGTGAAAGCTTTGGGCGGTGAGGTGGTCTTGGTGGGAGACAGTTACTCAGACGCTTTCAAGCACGCCACGATGCTTGAGAAAAAAATGGGCATGACCTTCGTGCATCCCTTTGACGATCCCGAGGTCATTGCTGGCCAAGGCACCATTGCCATGGAAATGTTGCGCCAACACCAAGGCCGCTTGGATGCTGTGTTTGTGGCCATTGGCGGCGGCGGCCTCATTTCTGGCGTGGCCAATTACATCAAAGCCGTGCGCCCCGACATCAAAATCATTGGCGTGCAGATGAACGACTCAGACGCCATGATTCAATCGGTGGCTGCCAAAAAACGCGTCACCTTGAACGATGTGGGTTTGTTCTCAGACGGCACAGCGGTGAAGCTGGTGGGCGAAGAAACTTTCCGCGTCACACGCGGCTTGGTCGACGACTACATGACCGTGGACACAGACTCCGTGTGTGCAGCCATCAAGGATGTGTTTGTAGACACTCGCTCCATTGTGGAACCCGCAGGGGCCTTGGCAGTTGCGGCCATCAAGCAGTATGTAGCTAAGCACAAAACCAAAGGCGAAACCTACGCGGCCATTTTGTGTGGCGCCAACATGAACTTTGACCGCTTGCGCTTTGTGGCCGAGCGCGCCGAAGTGGGCGAAGAACGCGAAGCCTTGTTTGCGGTGACCATCCCCGAACAGCCCGGCAGCCTGCGCCGCTTTTGCGAGCTGATTGGCAAGCTACCCAGTTTTGGTGGCGCTAAAACGCCGCGCAATGTGACCGAGTTCAACTACCGCATGAGCGACGCCGCCCAAGCCCATGTGTTTGTGGGCCTGAGCACCCAGGGCCGGGGCGAATCCACCAAGATCGCCAACAACTTCAACAAGCATGGCTTTGCCGCGCTAGACCTCAGCCATGACGAGCTGGCCCGGGAACACATCCGCCACATGGTGGGTGGACGCACGCATTTGGCGCAAGACGAGCGCTTGTTGCGGTTTGTGTTTCCTGAAAAACCGGGGGCGTTGATGAAGTTTTTATCTTCGATGCGCGCTGGGTGGAATATCAGCCTGTTTCATTACCGCAACCAAGGCGCTGACTACGGCCGCATTCTGGTCGGCTTGCAAGTGCCGGTCAAAGACCTGTCAAATGCGATCAATCAAATATGCGGTGAAAACGTCTCTCGGTTTGTCAACCGTCACCGGATTGCCCATGCCTGCGAGCTGCTAAAGCAAGGTCAAAGTATCACCAGCGCTTTGTTCGACAGCGGCTTTCAGACCAAATCAAATTTTAACCGCGAATTTCTGCGTCTCAAAGGCTGTTCACCGAAAATATGGCTTGCACGTGGCCAACACGACTGACGTCCAACAGGCAGGCTGTATCAGATTGGGGCGCAAAAATTCTCTTCCCCCGTAGTACAATCCCTGATCAGGGCACATTTTGGCAATAGCGCAAACTGCGCAGCGGTGCTTTTAAACGTCCCCGTGGTATGGGATGACTGCGGGTATGCAAGAAAATCCGGCCCCCTTGGTGAAACTGAAACGCCACTGTTGTGTCCTGCCCTTTGGCTCAGACCCAACGCCCTGCCAGTGTCCTCAGGCAGAACAGGAGGCGAAGAGTGCAACTTTATCTATTAATTTTCCAACATCACATTGGATATATTCAGGAGCAAATTTTCCGGGACATCGCTTTGGGTCCGGTCCCAATCCTTGATCACGCGACCCCACGGATGGAGTCTGCTTTCGCTGGCCACAGACTGATCGAGATCCTTCAGCCAGGGATTGGCGTTTATGATAGCACCGACTTGCTGAGACCCATCCCTTCCGAGATAACCCTCAGCGATGCTTGCCAGTGTCTCCCCTTTTGCGACAATGTGATAATAGCTGAATTTTTCGCCAACCCTGTCAGTTGGTCCGTGGCACCCCCTGCAAAAGAGGAAAAATCCCTGGGAATTCTGGTTCCAAGCGATAAATCTGCTGTAACGTCCGCCAAAAGCGCCAATTGATCGCTTATAATCTGGTAACCCATTTGCATTAGTTGGGAACAGATATAATTGCGTATCATCATCAGCCTCCGCCTCGTGCATGATAATAAACTTGCGGTTCGGGCTGTAGGCCGGCGTGCTGAACCCCGGGAGTTCATGAACCACGACCCCCTCACACAAAAACAAAATCTTAGCAGAGCCTTCGGCGCTTCCACGTTGAGTTGTGGCCACTAAAGGTGACTGGCACAGCGGGGCTGCAGTTGCAAAAGGGGTCAAAAACACCCCAAGGGTGAATGCAAAATATAAAATTTTATGCATGTTTAAAATATCCATAAATTCAAAATTTTATCTTATTATACGTGGGTAAATCGGTCAATAGCTCGGGTCGATCCCTTGTGCTACAAGACTATTAACGCATAAGCCTCCCGCGCCTATGCCCGGGAGGCTTATATATTAAAAATGGTCCGTTTTATCTTACGAAATCTGGATAGGCTTCCATGCCAAGTTCCGCAGTATCAAGGCCGGTGATTTCATCTTCTTCACTGACACGGATGCCAAGAATCGCATTCAAAATGACCCAGGCTGCGCCAGAGATCACGAAGGTAAACACCCCAACAACAACAATGCCGTAAATCTGCGTGCCAAGCGCCGCTTCGGGGTTGGTTAATACGACCGCCAAAGTGCCCCAGATACCAGCGAACAGGTGCACTGGAATAGCGCCAACCACGTCATCAATTTTGAACTTATCAAGCAGCGGCACACCGTAGACGACGATCACACCGCCGACACCACCGATAAAACAGGTCCAGCCCATTGTCGGGGTCAACGGCTCGGCAGTGATCGACACCAAACCGGCCAAAGCACCGTTCAGCACCATGGTCAGGTCAACCTTGCCATAGGCGAGTTGAGTGGCAAGCATCGCGACAAAAGCGCCAGCAGCAGCAGCCATATTGGTGTTGACAAAAATCCGCGACACATCAGCGATATCACCAATCGATCCCATGGCCAGTTGCGACCCACCGTTAAAGCCAAACCAACCAAGCCACAGGATAAATGTGCCCAAAGTGGCCAATGGCAAGTTAGAGCCCAGCATTGGCACAACGCCGCCATCTTTGTATTTGCCCAGGCGTGGACCAAGGATCAACGCACCGGCAAGGGCCGCCCAGCCACCAACCGAATGCACAACAGTCGAGCCGGCGAAATCGAGAAAACCAGCTGCATCCAGAAAACCGCCACCCCATTTCCAGGAGGCTTGCAATGGATAAATCGCGCCGGTCAACAGCGCGGTAAAGATCAAGAACGGCCACAACTTAATCCGTTCCGCCAAAGCACCCGACACAATAGACGCCGTGGCGGCGCAGAACATCAGTTGAAAGAAATAATCCGACGCTGTCGCGGCATAGGCATAGTCGTCAACCCCATCAGCAGAGACGCCAACGCCTTCCATCACTGCCACACCCCAGACGCCCGACAGTACTTTTTCAATGCCCCAAGTACCCAGCGGATACATCAAATTATAACCGACCAAATAGTAAGCGATACACGCAATGCTGAACAAACCCATGTTTTTGGTCAATTGCATCGTCACATTTTTAGAGCGCACCAGACCTGCTTCCAGCATTGCAAAACCGGCCGCCATAAAGAACACCAAAAAACCCCCAATCAAGAACAACAATGTGTTCATGATCCAAATCATATCAGTTGGCACCGCTTTGGGGGCCTCTTCGGCAAATCCAATCGCCGGCAGAGCAATCATCGTCGCGGCCAAAGACAGCATTTTTTGTAGTTTCATCTCATATTTCCTTTGCTACTGCACATGATCAAATTGCGTCGGCGCCGGTTTCACCGGTGCGCACACGAACAACCTGTTCCGCGTCTAGGACGAATATTTTTCCATCACCAATCTTGCCAGTGCGGGCAGCAGTGGTAATTTTTTCAACAACCTGATCTGCCATCGCTGCATCAACGACCAGTTCCAATTTAATTTTGGGAACGAAATTCACGACATATTCCGCGCCACGATAGGTTTCTGTATGGCCTGATTGGGCCCCAAACCCTTTGATTTCTGTAACCATCATACCGCGTACGCCCATATCGGTGAGCGCCTCACGCACTTCATCGAGCTTGAACGGTTTGATCGTTGCTATGATCAGTTTCACATCTGTTCCTTTCTTTTGGTAGATTCGTCGTCGACACCTCGCTCTAATAGACTGGCAGGTGGCGGAGAGAGTGAAGCTTGCGGAGGGGCAATTTCGCGCAATTCTGCCGATAATGATTAAAATTTAATCGTATATAATATTATGTCTATTTATTGGGCGAAATTGAAATTCATTAAGGCAGCTGCACCTCTCTACAACACCAATAAACTGCGATATGGTAAATCTTTCCAAAGCACGTAACAGGCAAAAGAATGAGTGACGCAAAGCGCAAAAAACCAAAGCTCGTCGCCGAGCGGCGCTATGCTCAACCCTCTTTAAAAACCGGCGCAAAAAATTCTGTCAAAACCAGAGTTGATAAAAAAACCAAACCAAGCGCGCCTAAGAATGACACATGGATTTGGCGAGGGATACGGATTGTACTATGGTTGCCAAAGCTTGTTTTAAGCCTGCTCTGGGCTTTCAGTTGGCGGATCACTGTCCTGATATCACTTTTGGTTGGCGTTGCAGTCTTACTGAATTATCGTACCCTTCCCGAAGCCCACCAGTTACTCGACGGACGGGCACGGGGATCTGTGACCCTGCAAGACCGATACAGCAAAGTATTTGCTTGGCGTGGTGATCAATATGGCGGGCGCGTCACGGCGCAAACCGTCTCTCATCATTTGCGAAACGCCGTGATCGCAACCGAAGACCGGCGCTTTTATAGCCATTTTGGCATCAGCCCCCGTGGCATTGCCAGCGCGGTACGCATCAATCTGCGGGAAGGCCGCGGGCCACTATCGGGCCACGGTGGATCAACCATCACCCAGCAAGTCGCAAAATTACTCTGTCTTGGGCACCCCTACGATGCAACCAAATGGGACAGCGAAGCCCTCTACGAGGCCGACTGCCGCAAAGGATCGATTTGGCGCAAAATACGCGAAGCGATATTTGCACTGTCATTGGAGATCAAATACACCAAAGACGAAATTCTGACGATTTATCTCAACCGCGCCTTTCTTGGCGCGGGGGCGCGGGGTTTTGAAGCGGCAAGTCAACGCTATTTTGGCAAACCCGCTGCTCAAGTGACCCCCGCCGAAAGCGCAATGTTGGCCGGTTTGCTGGTGGCCCCGACGCGCTATGCACCCACCAATAACCTCATTAGGTCCCAGAACAGAGCCAGCGTGATTATTGGGCTGATGCGCGACCAAAATTACCTCACGCAGACCCAAGCTCAAAAGGCCCTGAACGAACCGGCACGGCTGTCACCTGCCGCCAAAGCCCGCGCCGGCGGCTATTTTGCCGATTGGGTGATGTCGAGCGGTCCAGAGTTTTTCACCCGAAAGACAACCGAGGATGTGATCGTCAAAACCACCCTCGACCAGAGAATCCAAACAGCCGCAGAAACTGCGCTGCAAGCGGTATTTACCAAAAGCGTCACCAAAAACTCAAGGGCACAGGCGGCCATTGTGGTCATGTCCCCCGACGGCGCAGTGCGTGCGATGGTTGGCGGACGTGAAAATATCGTCTCGGGCGTTTTCAATCGCGCCACACAAGCCAAACGGCAAACCGGGTCTGCCTTCAAACCTTTTGTCTATGCTGCCGCATTGGAACTTGGCTATAGCCATAACGACACAGTGCAAGATACACCTCTCACATTGAACATTTCCGGCTCAGGGCCATGGACACCGAAAAACTATACGAAAAAATTTCGCGGCCCAGTCACATTGACCCAAGCGTTGGCAGGGTCATTGAACATCCCCGCTGTGCGGGTCAGTGAGGCCGTTGGGCGCAAAAACGTTCGACGCGTTGCCAATGATTTTGGCATCACCAGCTCCCTGGCCGTCGGGCCGGCACTGGCGCTGGGTGTCTCAGAGGCAACCCTGCTTGAAATGGTCGGAGCTTATGCCGGCATTCTCAACGGTGGGTCTTCTGTCACCCCCTTTGGATTGAAAGAATTACGACTTCTGAATGCAAAAGAGCCGGTAATCGGGGCAGATGGCGGTATCGGAGAGAGAGTAATCCGCGAACGTGTCGCACAAGAGCTGATCTTTATGATGCACAAGGTGGTTCAGGATGGTACAGGCCGCCAGGCCGCGCTTGAAGGTGTTGAGGTGGCCGGCAAAACCGGAACGACTCAGGCAGCCCGCGACGCTTGGTTTATCGGCTTTACCGCAGATTACGTTGCTGGCGTCTGGATGGGATACGATGACAACACCCCCCTATCCGGGGTCACGGGGGGCGGATTACCCGCAGAGATATGGCGCGAGACCATGCGACGGGTGTACGATGGCGTGCCCGCCAGACCCCTGCCAATGTTACGCCCGACACAGAGCCAAGATCAGATACGGATGATCGGCGGAACACCTGTCACCCGGCCACAAACCCTTAATCCAAAACAGGATCCAAAACCGCGCGAAACGGCTTTGACCCGGTTTCTCAACGGTTTATTCGGACAGAATTAACCAGCTTTGCGCAGATCTGCGATCATCTTGTCAAGATTACCGCGACGCCGGTCCAACATTGCACCGATTTCAGCACGCTCTGCCAGCAACATGTTGACCCCCTCAACAAACAAATTGAAAAACAGGTCTTTTCCAGATTTATCGGAAACCAGAAAGGCGATTTCAACCGGCGCCTTCCCTTTCAGATGCGCGGTGGCCTTCACCTCAAAGAAGCTTTTGACTTTACGGGTGCTTTTGACCTTAATCTCGCCGCCGATGAAGCCTTGAAACTGTTTGCCGTATTTCCGCGCAATATAGCCTTGAAACCCTTTTGTGAAGGCGCGCATCTGGGATTTGCTGGCGCGACGCCCCTCAACACCCAAACCGTAACGGGCGATAGTCGGCACATCCGCATAGGTGCCGAAAATTCGCTCAAAATCGGCAAACATCTTGGCGTCGCTTTTTCCAGAGGCCACCACCTTGTTGATATCCGCCACCAACTTATCAACCAAATTCGTCGCCTCGGCTTTGGACATTGCCCAAAGCGGACTTACCATTGTCGGCGCCAAGATGAAGGCACAGCCAGCCATCAAAGTTTTACGACGTGAAAGTTTATTCAGCATAGATATCCTCGTATGGATCGAAGTATGCATCATCATACTCGGTCTCGTCGGTGCCGCCCAGTGTAAAATTCCTGTTTTGCAGGTAAAATAACCGTGATTGAGCATAACTGTCGGCGCTGTCGTATAAAATAGCATCAACCGTTGACCCGTATTGGCTCCTTTTCCCAAGCCCAGCGGCAACCTGTGCGGCGCGACTGTATTTGCGATAGTCGCCGTTTGAAAGATTTCCTAATGGATTTGTGATGAAATCGACCACAATGCCCACCGCAGCGCGCTCACTTGACGGACCAAGAACCGGCAGTTCAAGATAGGCACCTTGCGGCGTATTCCAAACATGTAAAGTCTCGCCAAAATCAGATCTAACTTCGGTCAGTCCAAAATCGCTGGACGGGTCAAACATACCCGCCAATCCCAAAGTGCTGTTGACCACCAACCGCAGTGTATTTTGGCCGGCACCCGGTATATTACCCTGCAAAAGGTTATTCACAATCGAACTGGGCAATGCGAGGTTATCGGCAAAATTGCTCACCACAATTTGCCCCTCAGGCGGGACAACTGCCACATAGGCTTTACTCACTGGGCGAATGATTTTTTTGTCAAGCTGCCGGTTGAGCGCGTGCACCTTGCGGTTTTGAGCCTCATAGGGATCATCTGAGGATGCAATCGTGGGGTTGGACGGCGCGGCGCATCCAGACAGTCCAAAGGCTGTGCCGAAAGACAGCAAAGCTGCAAGTAGAACAGGAGATAAATCTTTAAACATGCACATTCTGTCGATTCTAGTCTGGGGTCAGGATTCTTTAGCGGATTTACCCCACTAAACCAACACTTCCAGCATTTTTTTAGCTCTCTTTTTAAAAACGTGACAAATTTTTTAACCCAATTGCTGGATGCTGGCGATCAGAACAATCAAAAAGACATAAAATGGCGCAAATACTCAGCTCAATTAACCCCTCGGTCACTACGCCAGGCCACACTGAATTGCAGGGGGCGCAACGTTGGTGCCGCTCGCTGTATGGCGCGACCACTGGGTTAAGCATTTTTATTTTTGCAATCTACTGATGTTGACAGGGCCACTCTATAAACTGCAGGTCTACGATAGTGTGCTCAGCAGCCGATCCCTTGCCATAGTGCTTGTCCTCGCCGCATGGATCGCACTTTTATGTATGATAACTGGAATTCGTGATTGTTGCCGCACCCGGCGGATGGCCAGATCTGGCAAAGGTTTCCCGCAAGCTCTTGAAAAACCCTTCTTGGACGCCGCGATGGGTGCATCCCTCTCCCCAGATGACGCAAAAGGCACCACCGGGTTGCGGAACCGCGATGCCATACAGCGATGGGTGTCCTCACCCGCCTTAATAGCCTTGTTTGACCCGCCGTGGACACCGCCATTTCTGGCTGGTATCCGCATGTTGCATCCGCTGTTAGGGTCTTTTGCCCTTGTGGCTGTGGCTATATTGATTGCGCCTGCACTGGTGAACCAATGGAGCAGCCGTATGGTGCTGGCCGAGGCGCATCGGGGACTTTGCCACGTCAACGGATTGTCTGATAAAATCCGAACCGAGACCGACATGAGCCAGAGCATGGGCATACATCAAGCAACCTATACGCGCTGGCAGGCGCAGCAAAGCGGCGCTGCATTGACACAACTGGTGGCCGCCAATCTGGCTGGCACTTTTGGGGCGGTCATAAAAATCCCCCACATGTTCTTGCAATCTGCCATCTTGGGGCCGAGTGCCTATCTTGTTTTGAAGACTGCCGTGTCCCCGGGCGCCATGATCGCCAGCTCTGTATTGATGGGGCGGGCGCTCGCCGGTGGCATACCACGGCTGGATGGCGCATCTCTTAATCACTATGACCCCAGTCTACCGGGTGTTTATATCCGCTTACTACTTAAAAACACAGATTTCTTTGACGGCAGTCTTACCAAAAATGCAGTCTTACCGAAAATATTGTGCGTATGATATCGTCACCGGACCCCCAAAGCATTGCCAACGCCGCCCAGAAAGCCTGTGCGCATGAGATGATCCTGCACCCGCCAGAGAGCTATGATACGATGCTCGGCGGTGGCGGTATGCAATTATCCGGCGGTCAAATGCGACGGATTGGTCTGGCCCAAGCGCTTTACAGCGACCCAGTTAATCTGATTTTAGACAAGCCAAACTCGAATCTCGACAGCGCTGAAAACACAACACTAAACACAACAATCCGGCAAATTAAAGCTATACAAAAAACTGGTCTCATTATAGGCAAATGGCCCGCTGCAATTGCGGAATGTGGCGTTTTACCGGTTCTCGACGACGGCAGGCAAACCGTCTTTGGGCCCCGTGATAAAATACGCGCATCAATGGTTCAAAATCATGGCAATATCGCCTCGGCGATCAGAACAAACAGCGCAGGCCTGCGATGAGATCCAAAACTGATCCGCTCAGCGCGAACGGCACGGTTGCCTTGGGGGTTCTCACGCTGATTGTTCTGCTTGGGGCCGGTGGCACCTGGGCCACTTTGACCCGTATTTCAGGGGCCATCATCGCCAGCGGGCGCATTGAAGTTGCGCAAAACCGACAGGTTGTTCAACACCCCGATGGTGGCGTGGTCGCAAAAATTGCCGTCAAAGAAGGGGCACGGGTCAACGCTGGCGACACCCTGATGACGCTTGATCCCAGCCAGCACTTGTCTGAACTTGTAATCCTCGAAGGTCTGTTATTTGAATTGATCGCGCGGCGCGGGCGGCTTGAAGCCGAACGTGAAGACCGCGTTGCGATTGCTTTCGACCCAGTGCTGCGCAACGCCTCTAGACGCGACATAAGACTACAAGGTCTAATGCAAGGCCAGAGACGTTTGTTTGCGGCGCGCAAAACCTCTTTGGGGCAACAAAAGGCGCAGTTGGAAAAACGGCGCAACCAGATTGCAGATCAGATCATCGGCATCACCGCTCAGAAAACCGCTGCAGCGCGACAGGTCGAGTTGATCGAACAAGATCTCGAAGACCAGATGATTTTATTTGAACGCGGATTGACGCAAGCGACCCGCATCCGAGATCTGAAACGCGAGCAGGCGCGTTTGCAGGGTATCCTGGGTGAATTGATTGCCCGAAAAGCGCAAGCCGAAGGGTTGATCACCGAAATTGAGATCGAAACTGTCAAAATCAGCAGCACCCGCCATGAGACCGCCATCTCTCAGCTCAGGGATCAACACTATCGCGAAATGGAGCTGAAAGAGCAACGCCGGGCCCTGAAGCAACAACTTGCCCGACTAGACATAAAAGCCCCGGTTTCAGGCATTGTTTATGGCCTGCAGGTCTTTGCCCTGCGCGCGGTAATTCGCGCCGCAGAACCCTTGCTTTATCTGGTGCCGCAAGACCGGCCTCTGGTGATTGCAGCACAGGTTGCGCCAATGTATATTGATCAACTGTTCATTGGCCAAACCGTCTTTTTGCGGTTCTCTGCACTGGACCAAAATAATACACCCGAACTCCTAGGTCTGGTTGCCCAGATTTCGGCCGACACCTTTCAAAACGACTCGGCAAAAGGCGCGTATTACCGCGTTGAGATTACACTGGCACAGGGCGAAACCGCACGCTTGCCCGAAGGGGCAACCCTTCGGCCAGGAATGCCTGTCGAAACTTATATCAAAATCGGCGACCGCTCCCCGCTTGCATACTTGATAAAACCATTGAGCAATTACTTTGTGAAAGCCTTTCGGGAGCGGTGAATTTTACTTTCCGATCTCCGATATCCAAGTTAATGAAAGACACCCTTATATATTGGAGACGTTATCATGAGCGGACAATTCGAAGCAAATCTCGCACAGCTTGGTGTCACCCTTCCCGACGCTCCAGCGCCAGCAGCCAATTATGTACCCTATGTGACGGTCGGTGATATCGTTTATGTTTCAGGTCAGATTTCCAATGGGGTCAATGGCTTGGTAACCGGGAAAGTCGGTCACTCAATGACCACACAAGAAGGTGCCGAGGCGGCAAAGCTTTGCGCGATCAGCCTTCTTGCGCAAGTAAAAGCAGCCTGTGGCGGTGATCTGGATCGCTTGGTCAAAGTGATAAAGCTTACCGGTTTTGTCAATTCGACCGACAGCTATACCGAGCAGCCTCAAGTCATCAACGGCGCCTCGGACTTTATGGTGGAAGCCTTGGGCGAGACCGGATGCCATGCGCGCGCGGCCGTGTCGGCTGCAGCGCTACCGCTCGGCGTCGCGGTTGAGATCGAGGGTATATTTCAGATCAAATGATGCATTTGCCAGACGCTTTTCTACAGGCCCCAATCGCGCACCGCGGCCTGCATGATGAAAACGCCCAGCGCGCTGAAAATAGCCGGGCGGCCATTCTGGCAGCCGTGGAGCGCGGCTATAGTGTTGAAATCGACCTACAGCTGTCAAGCGACGGGCACGCTATAGTGTTCCATGACTATACACTCGACCGGATGACAGGACAAACAGGGTTTGTAAACCGGCTCTCCGCGACAGATCTCTCTGCGATAACGCTGAATAACAGCGGCGGCGAAACCCTGCCCAGCCTTATCGAAATTCTGGATCTTATTGATGGAAAAGCACCTCTGCTGATCGAATTAAAAGACCAAGATGGCCAGATGGGTGCCCGCGTAGGGCGGCTTGAACGGGCCACCGCAAAAGCCCTAAAAGCCTATCAAGGCCTCGTTGCAGTCATGTCATTCAATCCTCATTCCGTTTTACAAATGGCCAGCCTCGCACCAGATCTTCCTCGCGGCCTTGTCACCGAAGCCTTTACCGCAGAAGAATGGCCCATGTTGCCGGAAGAAACCCGCGACCGGTTGCGAGACATCCCTGATTACCACCCGACTAAATCCTGCTTTATCAGCCATGATGTCGACGATCTAAACTGCGCCAGAGTTGCCGAGTTGAAGGCGCAAGGTGCATCGGTCTTGAGCTGGACAATTCGCGCGACCGCGACCGAGGCGATAGCCCGCTCCATCGCAGATAACATCACGTTTGAGGGGTATCATCCCGCCAGACACCCTTGATCCCGGACGCAGTTGCGCCATCTTAAACTGGGATCGTGCTGCACACCGAGACGAGAAAGCAGACTGTTGGAACATACAATAGAAATTCTGGCCCTGACCTCGCTGGCAGATATTGCGCCCCATGACTGGGATGCCTGTGCCTGTCCCGAGGTCAAAGACGGCGGGCGGCCCTATGATCCTTTCACCACCTATACCTTTCTCAAAGCCTTAGAAGACAGCGGCTCGGTCTCGCCGGGCAGCGGTTGGCAGCCGCATTATCTGGTGGCAAAGTCCCAAGAACAGGTGATCGCCTGCGCGCCGCTGTACGGCAAATCCCACTCGCAGGGCGAATTTATCTTTGACCACAACTGGGCCCATGCCTATGAGCGCGCAGGGGGGCATTATTATCCCAAAATGCAAATCGCGGTACCGTTCACCCCGGTCACGGGGCGACGGCTGTTAACCCGCGACGGGTTTGAACAGGTCGGCCGCGCGGCGTTGGTAAAAGGTGCCATGCAACTGGCAGCTGATCATGAGTTATCGTCGCTGCATATAACCTTTTGCACCGCAGACGAAGCCGAGGCCGGAACCGAACTTGGTTGCATGACCCGCAGCAGCCAGCAGTTTCACTGGTATAATAAAAATTATGCCGATTTTGATGGGTTTTTGGCCAGTCTGTCCTCGCGCAAACGCAAAAATATCCGCAAGGAACGCGCGCAAGCGCAAAGCTTTGGCGGCAGCATCGAAATGCTCACAGGTGAAGATATAAAGCCACATCACTGGGACAGTTTTTGGCGGTTCTATCAGGACACCGGGGCGCGAAAATGGGGATCACCCTATTTGACCCGCGAGTTTTTCGATATTGCACAACAAACCATGCGGCAGGATATTGCTCTGGTGGTTGCAAACCGCAACGGCCAAGATATTGCCGGCGCGTTAAACTTTATTGGACGCGACGCAATCTTTGGCCGTTATTGGGGCTGCAGCGAAGACCATCCCTGCCTGCATTTTGAAGCCTGTTATTATCAAGCCATCGACTATGCAATTGCCCAGGGATTGACCCGGGTAGAAGCCGGTGCCCAGGGCGAACACAAATTGGCACGGGGCTATCTGCCCATTACCAATCACTCATTACACTGGTTTCGCGACCCCGGTTTTGCCAAAGCGGTCGGCCAATATCTGGTTGCCGAAAAGGCCGCCGTGGAGCAAGATATTGAAATATTGACGTCTTATGGTCCCTTCAAAAAAACCCAGATAGAGGAACAACAATGACTGAAAAACTATCCACCGCAGAACGCGATGCTCATCTGGCACCGCTGCTGGGCAATGGCTGGTCTCTCGAAGCCGAGCGTGACGCAATCACCAAAACTTTTAAATTCAAGAATTTCATCGAAGCCTTTGGCTGGATGACACAGGCGGCAATGTGGGCGGAAACGCTCAATCATCATCCCGAATGGCGCAATGTCTATAATCGGGTCACTGTGACTTTGACGACCCATGACGTCGACGGTTTGACTGATCTAGATATTGCCTTAGCCAACCGCATGGATCACCTACCGCTAGAATAAGCGCGCCTTACAAAATGGCCAAAATCGCGGTCGCGGTTGACACCTCGCACATGCCTGCGTGAATTTCTTCTTGCAGGTTTAACACCAGCCCGTCTTCAACCACCATCGCATAGCGCTTTGAGCGCGCAATCATACCGTCACCGGGAAAGTCAAAATTCATTCCGGTACCAGAGGTAAAGCCACTGTCGGTATCGGCCAGCAGTGTCACGCCAGCACTGAATGCGCCCGTGGCCTTGCCCCAGGCCTTCATCACCAGAGGGTCATTAACGCTCAGACAGATCACCTCGTCGACACCCTTGGCGGCAAACGCCTCCATATTGCGCATATAACCGGGCATATGGGACAGGTTGCAGATATCTGCAAATGCTCCGGCAACAGCAAAGATCACAACTTTGCGCCCCCGCAATTTATCTTGCAAAGACACCCGTTGATGCCCATCGGGTCCGACTTCAAAAAGGGTCGCATCGGGCAAACGTTCACCTGTGGAAATAGCCATGAAAATCTCTCTGATAGATTGTATTTGCGCCCTATTAGCATATAGGCTGACGCTGTAAAACAGATCGATAATTTGAGAGAGGCGTATTATGGCGCATATTGTTGTGGTCGGAGCCGGACAGGCGGGATCGTCTTTGGTTTCAAAGCTGCGCAACAGTGGATTTGAAGGCAAGGTGACCCTGATCGGAGCGGAACCCCATCCCCCCTATCAGCGCCCGCCACTGTCAAAAAAGTATCTGTTAGGCGACATGCCGTTAGACCGCCTTTATTTACGCCCAGAGACCTTTTATCGCGAGCAAAACATCACCCTGCGGTTGGGCCTGCCGATTACAAAAATTAATCCAAACGGACGCAGTATTCTTCTGGATAATGAGGTTGTTTCCTATGACCTTCTGGCGCTGACCACCGGGTCGGTACCGCGGTCACTGCCGACCGCCATTGGCGGGGCCTTGGACGGGGTACATGTGGTCCGCGACTTGCGCGATGTCGATGCGATGGCCCCACGGTTTGACGCAAAGGCCCGCGTGCTGATCGTTGGTGGCGGCTATATCGGACTTGAGGCTGCAGCGGTGGCCGCCACCAAAGGGCTTGAGGTCACTCTGGTGGAGATGGCCGATCGCATACTCCAGCGAGTGGCCGCGCCGCAAACCTCGGATTTCTTTCGCAATCTTCACCAGTCGCATGGTGTCGACATTCGCGAGGGCGTTGGTCTTGAGCGGATTTTTGGCGATGGAACGGTGACAGGAGCGGCCCTGACAGACGGGTCCGTGCTGGATCTGGATTTTGTCATTGCCGGCATCGGCGTCACCCCGGCCACCGACCTTGCAGAACAAGCCGGTCTAGAAATTGACAACGGCATCAAAACCAACGCGCTGGGGCAAAGCTCTGACCCGCATATCTGGGCTGCAGGAGATTGCGCTTCACTGCCCTATCGCGGCGGCCGCATTCGTCTGGAGAGCGTTCAAAACGCCATAGATCAGGCTGAAACTGTCGCAGAAAATATGCTTGGCGCCAATCGGCCCTATCAACCGATGCCTTGGTTTTGGTCAGATCAATACGATGTAAAACTTCAAATTGCCGGATTGAACAACGGCTATGACCACGTCGTCACCCGCCCCGGCGAAAAAGACGGGGCCGTGTCTTTTTGGTATTACAAAAAGGCCAGCTTGCTGGCAGTGGACGCCGCCAATGATCCCCGCGCTTATATGATCGGCAAGCGGTTGATCGAGGCCGGGAAATCACCCGCAATCGACGTGATTGAAGACCCTAAAACCGACCTCAAAGCCCTGCTAAAGCCGTGAGGATCATTGCCGGAGACTATCGCGGCCGCGCTTTGACGCCTGTCGGGAAAGGCGATCCAAGCGCCCATCTGCGCCCAACCACCGACCGGGTGCGGGAGAGCCTGTTCAACGTACTGGCAGGTGGCCGTTTCGGCGATGCCATCCGGGGTATATCCGTGCTTGACCTGTTTGCCGGCACCGGCGCACTGGGTCTGGAGGCCCTTTCACGTGGCGCAGCAGATGTCACTTTTGTCGATGATGGCACCGCAGCACTCAAGCTGATCCGGCGGAACGTGGCCTTGTGTAACGCGGAAGATACCACCAATATTATGCGTCGCGATGCACGCAGGCTTGGGCCAAGGCAGGCCGACCCTTTTGGGTTGGTTTTTCTGGATCCGCCCTACGGCATGGGGAGGGGTGAGGCGGCATTTACTGCGGCGCAAGCTGGAGGATGGATCGCGCCAAACGCGCTTGTGGTCTGGGAGGAAAATACCGCCATCACGATCCCGCAGACGTGTCAGCTTCTGGATACCCGCCGGTATGGCGACACAATAATTTCAATTTTACGGTACTGCTGCTAGGACGAAGCCCTCAACAGGCCCAACAGTTTTTCACAGCTCATCAATACGATAAAGCTGTGATGCTAGGTCGCAGTATAGGTCGGATGAAACCTGTTACCCGGCGAGAGAGTGAAAATCTCGCAGCCAGTCGCCGTGACCCCAACCGAATGCTCAAATTGCGCCGACAGGGATCTATCACGGGTCACCGCTGTCCAGTCATCCGCCAACACTTTGGTTTCAGGCCGTCCCAGATTGACCATTGGCTCAATCGTGAAAAACATGCCCTCTTGAAGGACAGGACCGGTTCCAGCACGGCCATAATGCAGCACGTTGGGCGGCGCGTGAAACACCCGTCCCAGCCCATGGCCGCAGAAATCACGCACCACCGACATACGGTGCCCTTCGACAAAACTTTGGATCGCATGACCGATATCACCAAACGTATTGCCGGGCTTCACCGCCTCAATGCCCATGAACAACGAATCATGCGTCACCTGAATCAATCGTTCAGATTTACGGTCAAGCTTGCCAGCAACGAACATCCGCGAGGTATCTCCATACCAGCCGTCTACAATCACGGTGACATCAATGTTCAAGATGTCGCCATCTTTAAGCTTTTTGTCGCCGGGGATCCCGTGACAAACGACGTGATTAAGACTGATACAGCTGGCATGACGATAGCCCTTATAGCCAATCGTCGCCGACTGTGCGCCAGCGGCTGTGACTTTTTGTTCAATCAACTTGTCGATTTTGCCTGTGGTCTGGCCGACCACAATCTCATCGGCGATTTCATCCAAGATTTGTGCAGCCAATTTTCCAGCCGCACGCATGCCGACAAAATCCACCTCTTGAAAGAGCCGGATACCATCGCGCGTCTGTTGTCCACGTGCTTCTTTTTGCAAGGTGGTTTCTCCAAAGGTCTCTAAAGTGCTGGTGACTGTTTAAACGACCTTTTTATAGCCAATTATAGCAAAGGACCAGAGGCTTCGTTTAATGCAGCAAAATTGTTCTGCCCAGCGTGATCTCTTGGGGCGAAATATCGCAATCAATACAGAGAACCGCAACACCTTTTGCACGGGCCTCAGCAAAAGCAGCGGCGTATCCGGGATCAATATCGGACGCCACCGCCACCGCCGAACAATCACTGCGTTGCACCAGATACAGCAGCGTTGCTCGCTGGCCCTGAGCCACCATATGCGACAGTTCGGCCAAATGTTTTGCACCGCGCTTGGTCACACTGTCGGGAAACTCAGCCAACCCCGCCCGTCGGCACAATGTTACGCTTTTGACTTCTAGGTAATTATCTGGTTGACCAGAAGTTCCCAGCAGAAAGTCAACTCGACTGTTATGCCCGTATTTCACCTCGGCGCGCACAGTATCATAATCCGGCAAACCGGGAACCCCACCTGCAAGCAAAGCCGCTTTAACCAGTCGGTTGGGCAATCCAGTGTCTACACCGACAAAATGACCGTCAGGCATCTCTACCAGACGCCACCCATAGCGTAATTTGCGCTTGGGATCATCGTTGGGCTCAACCCAAACCCGCGTGCCCGGCGTCGCCAACCCCAACATCGAGCCCGGATTTGCACAATGCACAGTGACCTCGCGTCCGCCTTCAAGCCGCACATCGGCCAAAAAACGTTTATAGCGACGAATCAGCAGCGCGGGGATCAAGGGGGCGGCAAATTGCATGCGTTGAGTCATAATCCAAGTGCTGAATGATATCCAGACACTGGCCGAAGCGCCAGTTCGTCTGTAAAAACAGATAAACCCGCTTGCTGTTTGCATAAAGCCGCTATGGAAACAAAACAGCATTGGAAACCGACACCGCTCCGCCTAAACTGGCCATAACGCGGACAAAAGGCAATTCGACATATGACAAACCCAACCGCTGCAATGCTGGTAATCGGCGATGAAATTCTCTCGGGGCGCACGCGAGATGCCAATATGTATTATCTTGCTGGCGCATTGACCGAAATCGGTATTGATCTGAAAGAAGTGCGCGTGGTCAGTGATGACAAGGCCGCGATCATCGCGGCAGTGACAGCGTTGTCACAGGCCCATGATACGGTCATTACAAGCGGCGGGATTGGCCCGACGCATGATGACATCACCGCCGATTGCATCGCCGCGGCCTTTGACCGCCCAATCGATATCCGCAGCGATGCGCGGGCGCTTCTTGCCGCCCATTACGACCGTCAAGGCGTTGAATTAAATGCCGCACGTCTGCGCATGGCCCGGATTCCTGATGGGGCCACACTAATCGACAACCCGGTGTCGGTCGCACCGGGTTTTATCCTGGAAAACGTGCATGTCATGGCCGGCGTTCCAGCGGTATTTCAAGCCATGGTTGCCAGCGTTTTACCCGGGCTTACCGGCGGCGCTCCACTGCTGAGCCAAACCCTGCGCATCCACCGTGGCGAGGGCGATATTGCCGGACCACTTGCCTCGCTGGCTCAGGAATACTCTGATCTGTCCTTTGGGTCCTATCCCTTTCAAAAAGACGGCCGCTATGGTGCAAATATCGTCGTGCGCGGGACCAAAAACGCCCGCGTTTCTGCCGCGTTGTCCCACCTTCGGA